>Ga0066904_10000015_pt1 | contig 17127 bp, 14 predicted proteins | sample PanSoiMetaPlot30_FD_133941 | JGI IMG/M metagenome (GOLD analysis project Ga0066904, IMG submission 133941) | Tropical forest soil microbial communities from Panama analyzed to predict greenhouse gas emissions - Panama Soil Plot 30 (version 2) | reverse complement strand
TCGCTCATCGGCTCCGGTGCCACGTGGGAGGTCGCCTGAGCCGGGTGTCCTGCGCGGGCGTCGTTCCTCACTCGTCCAGGGTGCGGAACACCATTCCGGTGCGGGGCTTCGGCGAGAAGAACGTCGTCTTCTCGGGCATGCGCACGCGTGCGAACGCCGCGGCCCGAATCTGAGCGACGCTCACCGGGCGCAGCAGCACCGCGGCGTCGGCGGCGCCCTTCTCGACGAGTGCCGCCACCGCGGCATCGTCGCTCCGGAACGTCACCGTGGCGCCCGCGAGCGCCGGCCGGAGGTGGGCGTCGAAGCGGATGGAGTCGATGTCGCGCAGCACCTCGGGCTCGTCGACGACCGCGGCAACCGGGCGCAGCAACGCGAGGCCGGAGCGATCGACGAGACCCAGTGCACCCTCGTCCCGCATCCGACGACGCAGGGAGACGATCCCGTCGGGCGTGTTCGGGCCCGAGTCGACGACGTCGAACGGGCCCGCGAGCGCGTCCCGGACGTCTTCCCCAGCGAGGCCGTGCAGAAGGCGGTGAATGGGGCGCACGGAGAGCTCGTCGTCGGCGAGCTCGACGGCGAAGGCCATGATCCGTCCCGCGCCGGGGTCATCGATGCCGGCCGCGAGGCGCTCGTCGCGGTAGGCGCAGGCGGTCTCGAAACGGTGGTGGCCGTCGGCGAGGACGACGGGGGAGGCGGCGACGGACTCGGACACCGCCGCGACGCCGTCGGGCTCGATGAGGGGGAAGAGCCGGTGAGTGACGCCGTCTCGGTCCTCGCAGTACGCAATGAGGGGCCGACCGTGCGGGACCAGCAGCTTCGACAGCCCCTCGGTGAGGGAGAGCACCCAGATCGGGTCGAGGTTCGCCCGGGTCGCGCGTAGGAGCGACAGGCGGTCGCTCGTGGCCGTCTTCATCGTCCGCTCGTGCGGGAGCACGCCGGCATCGGCGGGGCTCGTGCCGGGCGACGGAAGGCCGAGAGCGCCGACCACGCCGTGCGTACGGCGGAAGCGACCGTTCTCGTCAGCGAAGAGCATCTCGTAGAGATAGAAGCGGGGAGGATCGTCGACCGCGAGCTCGCCGTCGTGGCGCCATTGTTCGAGGCAGTCCGCCGCGACCGGATAGCGGTCGCGGCCGTTCTCCCCGTCGCGGGGCAGGATCAACCGGACCGAGTTGCGCGGGTCGGCGGACTCGAGCGCGGCACGGTCGTCGTCGTCGATCACGTCGTAAGGTGGCGCGGCGACGGCTCCAACGTCGGCAGGTGGCTCCGCTTCACGCAGCGCGTAGCGGATGCCGCGGAAGGGAAGGAACTCCGGCACGAGGCGGTTCACTTTCGTCGACGAGGTCGAGCCGCTGGCAGGGATTGTCGCATACGCGTCGCGTGCAGCGACCGAACGAGCGAAGAGCAAGGGCGATGGAATCGACTGCCTACGATGCATTTCAGGAAGGCTGCCGGCTGCTTGCGAACGCGAGCCCGCACGCGGCTGTCGTCGCGCTCGAACGGGCGCGTGAGCTCGAGCCGGACAAGGGGTCGATCCGAGAGACGCTGGGTCGGGCCTATTTCCGGACCGGGCGCTTCGCGGCGGCGCGGGCCGAGTTCTCGCGCGCCGTCGAGATCGATCCGGTGAACGACTACGCACTGTTCGCGCTCGGCCTGTCGATGCTGCGTACCGGCGACCGGAGTGCCGCTCGCCGTCCGCTCAAGCTCGCGGTCGCGATGCGTCCCGAGATGGACGCCTACCGAGACGCGCTGTCTGCCACCGAGTGAGCTCCGACCGCCGGGTCGTCTGCTGCGACCTCGACGGGGTCGTGTGGCGCGGCGACCAGCCGATCCCGGGTGCGGGCGGCGCGATCTCGGACCTCCGCAAGGCCGGGTTCCGCGTCGTGTTCGTCTCGAACAACTCGAGCCAGCCGCTGCGCGAGGTGGCGGCCAAGCTCGACGCTGCCGGCGCGCCCACCACGACCGAGGACGTGGTTACCAGCGCCGTCTCGGCCGCCACGCTGCTGGCATCGACCCTGCACCGAGGAGCACCCGTGCTCGCGTGCGCCGGCCCTGGCGTTCTCGAAGCGCTCGAGGCCGCCGGGCTCCGGCCGGTGACGCGACCTCCGGCGTCGGCCGTGGTCGTCGGGTTCCATCGCGGCTTCGACTTCGACGAGCTCGACCGCGCGTCGGCTGCCGTGCGCGATGGGGCCCGCTTCGTGGCCACGAACCTCGACGCCACCTATCCCGTTCCCGGCGGAATGATCCCGGGGTCGGGCGCGATCGCCGCCGCGGTTGCGACGGCTTCCGGGCGCGCCCCCGAGGTCGCCGGCAAGCCGGAACGACCGATGGTCGACCTGATCCGGAAGCGATTCGGCTCCGCCGGAGTCGTCGTCGGCGATCGAGTGTCGACGGACGGCGCGCTCGCGGCCGCGCTCGACTGGCCGTTCGCGCTCGTCCTCTCCGGCGTCACGCAGCGTGACGCGCGACCGGGGGGTGAGGCGATTCCCCAGCCGCGACCACCGTTCGTCGCCGACGATCTTGCTTCGCTCGTCCCCAAGCTGGTCGAGGTCACGAGCGCGGGTTGACGGGGAGATCAGCGTCCCCAGCCCCACTCCGGGGGCCGAGCGGGTTGCACGGGTCGGCGCGGCGGTCCCAGCAGGCCGCGCAGCGCAAGCGCGATGCCGGCGCCGGCGACGAAGCCGCCGACGTGCGCCAGCCACGCCACGTTCGAATTGGGGTTGAAGCTCGTCACGAACTGGGAGCCGAACCAGATCGCGAGGAGGACCGCGGCGGGAAGGTACACGGGGATGAAGAAGAGAAGGGCGATGACCGTCAGCACGCGGGCGCGAGGCCACCAGACGAGGTACGCGCCCATGACGCCCGCGATCGCGCCCGACGCTCCGATGACGGGCTCTATGGAGGCCGGGTCGGCGAGGTAGTGCGCACCCATCGCCGCCACCCCCACGAAGAAATAGAAGACGGTGTACCCGATGTGCCCGAGGCGGTCCTCGACGTTGTTCCCGAAGATCCAGAGGAACAGCATGTTGCCGGCGAGGTGCAGGATCGATCCGTGCAGGAACATGGATACGAACACGGCCAACCAGACGTTCTTGGCCGGAAAGATCTCCGGCGAGTCGGTGCGGGCTGCCGCCGTGCAGTTACCCGAATTGACCTCACGTACCGTGACCGGCTCGCCCTGATGCAACTCGCACGGGATCGCGGCGTGCTCGAGCGTGAAGGAGGTGTCCCGCGATGTACCGAGACGTGAGTCGACGCCGCTGTGCGGCTGCACAAAGAGGTACACGACGACGTTGATCGCGATGATCGCCACCGTGACGTAGGGGAACCGCTGCGTGGGGTTGTCGTCGTGCAACGGGATGACCATGCACTCGGGAACATAGTGGTCCACCGCCAACGCCACCCTGCGGGTAATCTGCGCAACGCTGTGCGCCGCCGACTCGATGCCGAACTGGTGCGTCGCGGCCTCACCGCGAGCCGTCAGCGAGCGCTCGAGGCGATTGGCGCGGGGCGCGTGCTCGTGGGCGGACTGCCCGCCCGCTCTCCGGCGCGGCGCGTCACAGCCGAGGAGCCCATCAGCCTGAGCGGCGACGGCCCGAGATTCGTCTCGCGAGGCGGCGAGAAGCTCGAGGCCGCGCTCGACGATTTCGGCGTCGTCGTTGCGGGTCGGCATGCGCTTGACGCCGGGGCCTCGACTGGCGGCTTCACGGATTGCCTTCTGCAGGCAGGTGCCGCCCACGTGGTCGCCGTCGACGTGGGCCGCGGCCAGCTGGCGTGGGCACTGCGCACCGATCCGCGCGTCACCGTTCTCGAGCGGACGAACGTCCGCTTCCTCGACGAGACCGACATCGGTGGCGCAGCCGAGCTGTGCACGGCCGACCTGTCGTTCATTTCTCTGTCCGCGTGCGCGCCCGCCCTCGCCCGGTGCACGACACGCGATGCCGACCTCCTGCTCCTGGTGAAGCCGCAGTTCGAGGCGGGACGGTCTCAGGTCGGCAAGGGCGGCATCGTCCGGGACCCGGCACTGCATCGCGAGGTGCTCCGTCGCGTTCGCGACGATTTGGCGCGCGCCGAGTTGAACGCGGTGGCAGTCGTGCCGTCGCCGCTGCGGGGCGCGGACGGCAACCTCGAGTTCTTTCTCCACTGCCGAAAGGACGCCGCAGCGGAGTTGCACGACCACGCGCTGGACGCGGCCGTCGTCGCCGCCCACGAGGGCGTAGGGACGGGATCGTGACCGGCAACGGCTCCACCCTGAGGACCGCGGGCCTGGTCCCGCACCGCGAACGCCCAGTGGCGCACGAGCTGGCGGCGCGCGCCGCCAAGTGGCTCGCTGACCGAGGGGTGAAGGTACGGGTTCCGGCCGCCGATGCCGGCCCCTGCGGCCTCGCACACCTCGCATGCCCGGAGTCGCAGTTCGCGAACGGTCTCGACGTCGCCGTGTCGCTGGGCGGTGACGGCACGATGCTGCGAACCGTCGACATCGTCTACGAGGCCGGCGTCCCCGTGCTGGGAGTGAACGTCGGGGACATGGGCTACCTGACGGAAGTGGAGCCCGGCGCGCTCGATCGCGCACTAGAGCGGTTGCTTGCGGGCGACTACGACGTCGCCGAGCGCATGGTGCTGCAGGTCGACGTGGTCAGCAGCGGACCGGCGAACGGTCGGTGGTGGGCGCTCAACGAGGCCGTGCTGGAGAAGGCGCAGAGCGGACGCGTCACGCGTCTGGACGTGCGCATCAACGGCGCGTTCTTCACGACCTATGCCGCCGACGGGGTCATCGTGGCGACACCGACCGGGTCGACCGCGTACTCGTTTTCGGCCCGCGGGCCGATCGTCTCGCCCCGCCTGAGCTGCCTGGTGTTGACCCCGGTGTCGCCCCACATGCTGTTCGATCGATCGCTGGTGCTCGACGGCGACGACGAGCTGAGCTTCGTCGTCGTAGACGAGCGCACTGTGGTGCTGACTCTCGACGGCCGCGAGCTGGGGGTGGTGGAGACGGGGGCGACGATCACCTGCACGCGTGGACAAAAGCCGGCGCGCATCGTGACGCTCGGCCCCCGGGACTTCCACCAGATCCTCAAGGCCAAGTTCGGCCTCGCCGATCGTTAGGCATTGCGTTCGCCGTGCTGACCGAGCTGCACGTCGCCGAACTCGGAATCGTCGCCGATCTCACGATGGTGTTCGGACCTGGGCTCACCGCCATCACGGGCGAGACCGGCGCGGGCAAGACTCTGCTGGTCGAGGCGGTCGAGCTGCTCGTCGGGGGCCGCGCCGACGCGACCCTCGTCCGTGACGGCGCGCCCGAAGCGCGCGTCGAAGGTCGCTTCGTGGATATGGCGGGCGGCGAGGTCGTTGTGGCCCGCGTCGTGCCGCTCGATGGGCGCAGTCGGGCGTACATCGACGGCCGCCTCGCCACCGTCGGCGAGCTCGCCGACGTGGGCGCCGGCTATGTGGACCTCCACGGGCAGCACGCGCACCAGTCGTTGCTCGCCCCCGCCGTCCAACGCGGCGCGCTCGACCGTTTCGTCGGTTCGCCCGCGACCGAGCCGCTCGCGGCGTACCGCGCCGCCCGCGAGGAGTTGCGGCGTATCGCTTCCGAGCTCGACGGCCTCGGTGGCGACGAACGCGCCCGTGCTCGAGAGCTTGACCTGCTGCGGTTCCAGATCGGCGAGATCGACGTGGCCGCCCTGGACGATTCAGGCGAGGACGTCGCCCTCGAGGCCGTGGAGGCCCTCCTCGCCGACGCGATCGCACATCGCGAAGCGTTGACAGCCGCGTACAGCGCCGTCGAAGGGCCCGCGCTCGACACGGTGGGAGGCGCGGCGGCGGCACTGGCCGGGCGAGCACCGTTCGCCGAGCTCGCCGAACGGCTCCGGGCCATGCAGGCGGAGCTGGCGGAGATCGGCCGCGACCTTCGTGTCGCTCTCGACTCGGTCGAGGACGATCCGCAGCGTCTGGAGGAGGTCCGGGCGCGGCGCGCTCTGCTGCGGGAGCTCACCCGTAAGTACGGCGAGACGCTCGCTGACGTCCGCGTGTATGCCGACGAGGCTCGCCGCCGCCTCGCGGAGCTCGAGGCCTACGAAGCGCGTGCCACCGAGCTCGAGCGCGCCCACGACCTCACCCGCGGCCGGGCGGCGGACGCCGCCGCCGAGCTGTCCCGGGCGCGACGTGCGGGCTCCGGCGCCCTCGCCGAAGCGGTCACGCCGCACCTCCGCGAGCTGGCCATGCCGGCGGCGGCGTTCGAGGTCGTCGTCGAACCGGTCGAGCCGACCGACGACGGCGCCGACCGCGTGACGTTCCTCATCTCGGCCAACCCCGGGGAGCCGCCCCGCCCCCTCGGCAAGGTCGCGTCGGGTGGCGAGCTCTCACGCGCGATGCTGGCTGCGCGCGTGGTGCTCTCGGAGGCCCCGCCCACGCTGGTCTTCGACGAGGTCGACGCCGGCATCGGGGGTGAGGCCGGAGCTGCGGTGGGCCGCTTGCTCGCCGACCTCGCCGGCATCCACCAGGTGCTGGTGGTGACACACCTCGCGCAGGTAGCGGCCTACGCGGACGCGCAGGTCGTGGTCGAGAAGCGCGACCAGGGGAAGCGCACAGTGGCGAGCGCGGAGACGGTGACCGGCGAGGAGCGGGTCCGGGAGTTGTCACGCATGCTCGCGGGCGTCGGCGAGTCTGCTCATGCCCGCAGTCACGCCGCAGAGCTCCTCGACGCCGGCGCGAGCTTCAAACGGGCCAGGACCCATGGCCCGGCGTAGCACCCGTGCCGCCCCGACCGTGACGGGTACCGCCCGCATCGACCGCCGAACCAAGGACCTCGTGAAGCGCCTCCAGCCCGGCGACATCGCAGTGATCAACCACCGCGACCTCGACCGCGTGGCCGCCGAGGGGCTCGTCGGCGCCGGGGTGGCCGCCGTCGTCAACGCGGGGGAATCGATCTCCGGCCGCTACCCGAACGGCGGCCCCATCCGCATCGTGCAAGCGGGCATCCCGCTCGTCGACGGAGCCGGGGAGGACGTGCTGGACCGTGTGCACGAGGGCGAGCAGCTCCGTATAGACGGCGGCGAGATCAAGCGAGGCGACGAGCTGATCGCGACCGGCGACCCGCTCACCGCCGAGCAGATCCAGACCGCCATGGACGATGCCCGGGTCGCGATCGGTGGCGAGCTCGAACGTTTCGCGGTGAACACCCTCGAGTACATCCAACGCGAGGCGAAGCTGACGTTCGAGCCGGTCGAGCTGCCGCCGATCAAGACGCAGGTCCGCGGCCGGCACGCCCTCGTCGTAGTGCGCGGCCACGACTACCGCACCGACCTCGCCGCGCTGCGCCCCTACATCCGCGAGTACCAGCCCGTCCTGATCGGCGTCGACGGCGGCGCCGACGCGCTCCTCGAGATGCGGCTCAAGCCTGACATCATCATCGGCGACTTCGATTCCGTGTCCGAACAGGCGCTGGGGACCGGCGCCGAGCTGATCCACCACGTGCATCTCGACGGTCGGGCTCCCGGTCGGGACGCGCTCCGGGCGTGGGGCGTCCCATACCACGAGTTCGTGGTCGATGGCACGAGCGAGGACGTCGCCATGCTGCTCGCCTACGAAGCGGGCGCACAGCTCATTGTTGCCGTCGGCACCCATGCCTCGATGGTCGAGTTCCTCGACAAGGGCCGGAAGGGCATGTCGTCGACGTTCCTGACCCGCCTCCGCCTCGGGCCTGCGCTGGTCGACGCCAAGGGCGTGAACCGTCTCTACGAGGGGCGGGTGCGTCGCCGGGACATCGCGTTGCTGGTCGGGTCGGCGATCATCGCGATCATCGTCGTGAGCATCGTGTCGGAGCCCATCCACGTCTTCTTGCGGGGCATCGAGCTCACCCTTCGGGACTTCTGGTTCTCCATCACCGACACGTTCTGATCGCATGATCAACTTCCGATTTCACATCGTCTCGCTCATCGCGGTCTTTCTCGCGCTCGCGCTCGGCATCGTCATGGGCGCGACCGTTGTGAACCGGGCCATCGTCGACCGCTTGAACGACCGGATCGACACAGTCGAGAACAACGCGAACAAGCGGAAGGCGGAGAGCGATCAGCTGCGCGGCGAGGTCGGGCAGCTTCAGCAGTACATCGACGGCACGAAGAACTTCGCGATCGCGGGGCGACTCGATGGGGTCACGCTGGCCACGATCGCGACGCGCGGCGTCGACGCCGACGCCGTCAAGCAGTCGGTCCAGCTGGCCCAGCAGGCGGGGTCACGTGCGCCGGGGATCCTCTGGCTGGAGGAGAAGCTGACGCTCTCCGATCCGGCTGCCCTCCGAGACCTCGGCGACCTTCTCGGACGGCCGGGCCAGAACGCGAAGACGACGAGGGAGGACACCTGGAACGCGCTCGCCGCCCGCCTCGCCACCGGCAGCGGCTCGGCCGCGAACGGTCGCGACCTGCTCGCCGCCCTTGCCGACGCCGGGTTCATCAGCTTCGAGCCCGTCGGCGACCAGGGCGATGGTTTCTCGGCGGCGTCGTTCGGGAGCGGTGAATCCCGCGTCGTCTTGATCGACGGCACGAACGGCCAGGTCTCCGCCAACGAGGTCCTCGCACCGCTCAGCACCGCGCTCACCGCCAACCGCGTCCGGCTCGTCGCCGGCGAGGTGTTCGCCGAGAAGGACGGCGGCCCGAAGCGGGGAGCGATGCTGTCGCCCATACGTGAGAGCGACGAACTCAAGCAGGTTGTCTCTACGGTCGACGACGTCGACCTGGTGGAGGGACAGGTCGCGTCCGTCCTCGCGGCCGCCGACCTCGGCCGCAACATGGTCGGGCACTACGGGTACGGCGCCGGCGCGACGAAGAGCGCACCGGAATGGCAGAACCAGTAGCGGATTCGCGGTCGGTCTCACGATCGGCCGCGGGTATGGGGGCGGCCGCGGCGGCCTCACGCGTGATCGGCTTCGCTCGCGTCTTGGCCATCGCCGCGATTCTCGGGACGACGTACCTCGGCAACACGTTCACGTCCTCGAACTACGTGTCGAACGTGCTGTTCGAGCTCCTCGCCGCCGGCGCCCTGTCCGCGGTGCTCGTGCCCACGCTCGTCGACCTGCTCGCGCGTCCCGACCAGCCGGAGGCGGAACGCCTCGCCGGCAGCGTCCTCGGGCGGGCGCTGGTGGCACTCGGCGTCGTAACCGTCGTCGGTGTCGTCGCCGCGCCGTGGCTGGCCCGCCTCCTCGCCAGCGGCGTCGACGACCCGACGATCGCCGCCCAGCAGGAGAACCTCGCCACGTTCCTCCTGCGCTTCTTCGTCCCGCAGGTGCTGCTGTACGCCCTCGGCACCGTGGCCATCGCCGTCCTGTACGCCAAGCGCCGCCTCGTCGTCACCGCGATCGCGCCGATCGGCAACACCGTCATCGTCGTCGCCGGCCTGGTGGTCTTCCGCCTGCTCACCGGGGGCGACACCGGGCTCGACCTCACGCTGGCGGAGAAGCTCACCCTCGCGCTCAGCGGCACGCTCGGCGTCGCCGCCTTCGTCGCCGTCCCGAGCATCGCCCTCCATCGCACCGGCTTCCGCCTGCGGCCCCGCTGGGGACGCGGCAATCCCGCCGTGAGCCGGCTCCTGCGGCTGTCGGGATGGGCCGTGCTCCAACACGCGGAGATCGGGCTGCTTCTCGGTGCCGCCATCGTGCTCGGCAATTCGGTCGAGGGCGGCACGGTCGCGTATCAGGTGGCGTGGGTGTTCTTCCTCGCCCCGTACGGCGTCATCGCCCAACCGATTCACACGGCGATCCACAACGAGCTCTCGCTCGAAGCCGCCCGTGCCGACTCCCGCTCGTTCGCCCGATCGCTTCGTTGGGCGCTGGACGCCATGGCGACCCTCATCGTTCCCGTCTCGGCGGCCATGATCGTGCTCGCGCGACCAGCGATGATCGTCTTCGCCTTCGGTGAAGCGGCCGAGAAGGGCGTCGACCTCCTCGCCGCGGGGCTCGCATCACTCGCCCTCGGCCTGTTCGCCTACGGCGCGTTCCTCATGCTCGCTCGGGCGTACTACGCGCTCGGGGACAGCCGGACGCCGGCCGTTGTCGCGCTGCTCACCGGGTTCGTGGGAATCGCGGCGATGGCCGTCGGCGCGTACCTGACCGAGGGTGCGGCACGCGTCGCCGCACTCGGGATCGGTCACACGATCGCCTACACGGTCGGCGTGGTGATCCTCAGCGTCGGTCTCTCCCGCCGCATCGGTCACGCGATCGTGCCCGGCGCGCTCCCGCGCGCGGTCGGCCTCTCGGTCGTGATCGGCCTCGCGGCCTGGGGCGTCGTCTCGGTGCTCGATCCGTCCGGTCGCATTGCCAACGCCGCGCTGTGCACCGTGATCGTGCTCGTCGGCGGGGCCCTGTACGTCCTCGGGGTCCGCGCCACCGGGGGTCGCGTCGAGCGGCATCGCGTCGAGGAGCCGGAGGTTCCCGATCTGGAGCCGGACAGCGCCGAGGTCGACGCGTGAGACGTGCGTTCACGCTCGTCCTGCTGTCGGCGTTCGCAGTTCCACTCGCGGTGGTGGGGATGTCGGATCCGGCGCCGGCGGAGAGTGCGAAGCCGGAGGCGCAACGCGTCCTCGTCATCTCGATCCCCGCCGTGACGTGGCAGGACATCCAGGCCCGCCGGGACAAGCTTCCGAATCTGATTCGGTTGCTCGACAGCTCCGCCGTCGGCGGGCTCACGACCCGGGCAGTCGACCGCAAGACCACGCTCGCCGACGGCTACGTGACCATGGGCGCCGGCACCCGGTCGGTCGGAACAGAGATGGACACCGACGGCGAGGGTTTCGAGGTTGGAGAGCCCTTCGGCGACGTCACCGCCGGGCAGGCATTCGAGCGCCGGACGGGCCGGGACCCTCGCCGCGGTCTCGTGAACCTGGGCATCGCCGGCATCGTCGACAAGAACAAACAGGAGCTGTTCGACGCCGAGATCGGGGCGCTCGGGGACAAGCTGGCGAGCGCCGACTGGTCGCGCGCGGTGATCGCCAACGGCGACGGGTACGACCCCGAGGAGCTCCCGCTCGGCGGGTACTACCGGCGCCAGGCGGTCTCGGGCCTGATGGGATCGAACGGCGAGGTCCCGAAGGGCACCGTGGGGCCCGAGCTCCTCGTCGCCGATCCACGGGCGCCGTTCGGCCTCCGGTACGACAACGACGCCGTCCTCCGCGCGTTCCAAACCGTGTGGCAGCCGCGCTCGGTCGTTCTCGTCGAGTCTTCGGATCTCGTCCGCGAGGACGCCTACCGCGCCTTCGCCACACCGCCGCAACGCGACCGGCTGCTGACCCAGGCGCTCGAGCGCACCGACGCGCTCGTCGGCCGATTGCTTCGCGAGGTCGACGTCCAGCGCGACGCCGTCATGGTCGTCGGCCCCGTGCACCCGGCGCGCGATGTGCACCTCACCGTCGCGGCGCTGCGCGCTCCCGGCGTCCAACCCGGGCTCCTGCGCTCCGGGACGACGCGGCGCCCCGGCTTCGTGCAGCTGGTCGACATCGCCCCGACCATCCTCGACCGCATCGGGCTGAAGGCTCCCGACTCGATGGAAGGACGCCCCTTCGAGATCCGCGACGAGGGAGGGTCGGCGCCGCAGCGTCGCGACGGAATCACCGACTCCGACAACGCCGCCACGTTCCGCGACAACGTCGTCGGCGTCGTCGCGGTGTTGTTCGTCATCATCCAGGGCGTGCTGGCGGTCGCGGCCTTGCTGTGGCTGGCGCGCCCGGGGAGGCGCCGCGGGATCGCCCTCCAGCTCGCCGCGCTCAGCGGGCTCGGGTTCATCGCCGCCGTCCTGCTCGCCCGGCTCCTGCCGTTCCAGGATTGGGGTGACGCCGCGTACTGGCCTGCTCTCGTGCTCGCGTCGGTGGCCCTCGCCTTCCTCTATCGCTTGGCCGGGCGGCGCGACCCGTTGATGTCGCTCGTCTCCGCGCTGGGGGTCATCGTCGCCGTCTTTGTGCTCGACGTGCTCTTCGGCGCGCCGTTGCAGCTGAGCAACCCGCTCGGCTATTCGCCGCTCCTTGCCGCACGCTTCAGCGGATACGGGAACCTCGCCTATGCGGCGCTGGCCTCGGCAGCCGTGCTCCTCGCAGGGCTGCTCACCCACAAGATCGGCGGCCGCCGGGGCGCGCTCGTCGCAATCGCGTTGCTGGCCGTGGTCTTCGTGGTCGACGGTGCGCCCATGTGGGGCTCCGACGTCGGGGGAGTCCTGTCGATCCTGCCGGCGTTCGCCGTCACGGGATACTTGCTGCTCGGGATCCGAATCCGCCTTCGCAACGCCCTCCTGACCGTCGTCGCCGCCATCGTCGCACTGGTCGCGTTCGGGCTGTTCGACCTGACGCGTCCGTCCGACAAACGGACGCACCTCGGCCGTCTGTTCGAAACGGGGCAGACGCGAGGGTGGTCAGGGGTCTCGACGGTGATCGAGCGCAAGATCTACGAGAATCTGTCGGTGTTCCTGCGCTCGACGTGGCTCCTCGTCGTGATCATCGTGCTCGCGTTCGTGGCGTACCTGTACAACAGGCACCGTGACCGCCTGCGGGCGATCACCGACTGGGTACCGGAGCTGCAGGCGTCTTTCATCGGGTTCGCGATCCTGTCCGTCCTCGGGTTCGCGCTGAACGACTCCGGCATCGCCGTGCCGGGCATGATGCTGAGCGTCCTGAACCCGACCATCGTCGTCTTGCTGGTGCTCGTGCCGCGGCGCGTCGCGCCCGGTCCGGCCGAACCGGCCGAGGCGGCGCCGCCCGAAGCCGCACCACCCGAGCCGGAACGGGTCCCGGCCGCCACGCGTTCGTGAGCGTCCTCGTCGGGATCCTCGTCGGCGCCGTCACGGCCTGGTTCCTGCGCATCGCCGGGCGCGAGATGCTCGAGTACCCGGCGCTCGAGCGGAGCAACTACCGCGGGCACCCGCTCCCGACCGCGGGCGGAATCATCATTGTCCTGGCCTTGCTCGTGATCGAGGCCGGGCGCGCGATCGCGGGCGCGGTCGGGATCGGCGATGAACCGGGCTTGACCCTGTCCCGCAGCCTCGTGTTGTTCGCCGTGTTCGGGTTCGGGTTCCTGGGCTTCGTGGACGATCTGCTCGGTGCGAGCGGGGACCGGGGCTTCCGCGGCCACGTGCGCGCGCTCGCGCAGGGCCGGCTCACCACCGGCTTCGTCAAGCTGTTCGGCGGCGCCGGCGTGGCGGTGGTTCTCGTCGCGACGCCCGGCTTTGCGAGCGGGAGGCGGCTGATCACCGACGCCGTGCTGATCGCCCTGGCGGCCAACTTCGCGAACCTCCTGGACCTCGCGCCCGGGCGGCTCATCAAGGTCTCGTGGGTGCTGTACGTGCCGCTGGCCATCGCGCTCGGCACAGACGCGATCGGGGTTGCCATCGCACCGGTGATGGGCGCAGCCCTCGCCCTTCTTCCGGACGATCTTCGCGAGCGGCTGATGCTCGGCGACACGGGCGCGAACGTCATCGGCGCCGTCTTGGGCCTCGGTGTCGTGATCGGCCTCGGTCAGGAGGCGCGTACCAGCGTCCTCGTCGTACTGATCGTGCTGAACGTGTTGGCGGAGATCGTGTCGTTCAGCCGCGTCATCGAGCGCGTCCCGCCGCTGCGTGCCTTCGACCGGCTCGGCCAACGCGCAGAGCGGCGACACGCATGAGCGTCATCACCCGCCGGACGGGCAGTCTCGTTTCGCATAGAGGACACGCGGCCCGCCGTATCGGGCCTTGACTTCGTAGCCGGCGGCGGCGAGCCGCGGTCCGAGGTCGAGATCGGCGTAGCGCGAGGTCCACACCAGTACGCCGCACACGTCGGGGATCGCGGCCGCCCGTGCGAGCTTGGCTGCCGTGATCTGCCCCTGCTCGATGCGTTTGACCGACGAGTCGTCGTAGTACGGGACGGTGAGCCGGTCGGCACGCCACAGATAGCCGGGCTCGTCGCTGATCGCACGCGCGCCGGAAGGAAGGCCGCGGAGGTCGTCCACGGCGGCGCGCTCGGCCGCGGTGTACGGGTCGGGCCAGAGCATCGAATGCATGTTGGTCCAGTACCACGGCGCGACCGCGATCGCTCCGACGACGAGGGCGACCAGCGGCGGCGGTCGCAGGCCGACGAGCAATGCCAGCGGCGCGATCAGAAACGCGACGTGCGGGCGCCAGAACGCAGGCTCGTACACGAGCAACGCGAACTGCGCCGCCAGCCAGATCGCGAGCACGGTGGCGGGTCGGAACAGGACCGGTCCCGGCGTCGACGGGGGCCGGTCGGCGGCACGGACCCATCCGAGCCGGGCCAGGAGGAGCATCGCCAGCGCGAGGCCCACCGCCACGAGCACGATCGGGTCGCGATCGACGAGGGTGTGCCACGCCTTCGTGACCGCCCCCCAGTACGACGTGAGCCGGGACGCGTTGCGGTTGTACGAGATCGACTGGTCCCAGACGCGCCCGAGTCCCGATGGCAGCGCGGCGCCGAGCGCGACCACGACGGCGGCGCCGGCGGCATACGCCACGTCGCGTGGTCGCCGCCGGGACAGGAGCAGGAGCGCCACGGCCAGCGCGGCGGGCCCGGCGAGCGCCTTGACGACGATGGCCGCGCCCAGCAACGCGCCGGCCACCACGGCGCGGCCGCTGGTCGGATCCTGTTGGTAGCCGAACGCGACCGCCACCGCGCCGATCGCGAACGCAAGTGCAGGGCCGTCCGACGTGATCCCGGTGGTGACCCAGACGATCGACCCGCTCGTCGTGACGAGTACGGCGGCGACCAGGGCGCCGAAACGGGAGCTGCTCCGCCGCCCCGCCGCGTAGGTGACGACCGTCACGGCGGCGCCGGCGACGATGGGCAGCACCCTGGGCGCGTTCGAGGTCCGGAAGCCGATGAGGTCGGCGAGGTACAGCAACGGGAGGTGCAGCGGGCCCTGGGGCGAGAACAGCTCCTTGAAGGGCACCACGCCGTTGCGCATCTCGATGGCCGAGAGGCCGAAGAAGCCGTCGTCATAGGTGAGGTGACGGCCGGCGACGAACGCGGGGATGCGCAGCACCACCGCGACGACGGTCAGGACGACGGCGTCGATCCACCACGCCCGCCGGTCGGAACGGGGGAGCGGACGCGTGCGGTCCGTCGCCACGCGCTCCGACATCAACACCCCTTTCGCCCTCGCAAGCTCGGGCTTCGTGCTGACGGCCGGCAAAGCCTCCGTCGGCGCCGGAACCTACCGCGCCATCCGCCGGTTCCTGCGGCGCGTCGTGGTAAGTTCGGTGGTGTCCCCCGGTGCCCTCCCACCCATCTGCCGTGTGGGTGACGCGCGCCGGGAACAGGATCTCCCGACGCGGAGTATGAGGTGGGGGTGGTCGTGGCGAAGCACATCTTCGTGACCGGAGGAGTCGCGTCGAGCCTCGGGAAGGGGCTCACCGCCTCGTCGCTCGGCCGGCTGCTGAAGAGCCGAGGCCTGCGCGTCACGATGCAGAAGCTGGACCCGTACATCAACGTCGATCCCGGGACGATGAACCCGTTCCAGCACGGCGAGGTCTTCGTCACCGATGACGGCGGCGAGACCGACCTCGACCTCGGGCACTACGAGCGCTTCGTCGACGTGCCGCTCACGAAGAAGTCGAACGCCACCACCGGGTCCATCTACCAGGAGGTGTTGGCGAAGGAGCGGCGGGGCGCGTACTTGGGCCAGACGGTCCAGGTCATCCCGCACATCACCGATGAGATCAAGGAGCGGATCCTCCGGCTGGCCGACGACGAGGTCGATGTCGTGATCACCGAGATCGGCGGGACGGTCGGCGACATCGAGATCCTCCCCTTCCTCGAGGCCGTGCGGCAGTTCCGCAAGGACGTCGGTCGTGACAATGTCTTCTACGTCCACGTCACGCTGGTCCCGTTCATCGGGCCCTCAGGCGAGCAGAAGACGAAGCCGACCCAGCACTCTGTCACCGAGCTGCGAAGCCGTGGCATCCAGCCCGACGCCATCGTGTGCCGCTCGGACCGCCCCATCCCCACGCGGCTCAAGGAGAAGATCTCGCAACTGTGCGACGTGCCCGAGGCAGGGATCGTCTCCGCCGTCGACGCCGAGAGCCTCTACGAGATCCCGCTCGTGCTCCACGACGAGGGCCTCGACGACTACATCTGCCAGGTGCTGCACCTCGAGCGCCACGCGCCCCAGCTGAGCGAGTGGCGGGATCTCGTGCACCGCGTCGGCACCGCCGAACAGGAGGTGCGCATCGGCCTGGTCGGCAAGTACGTGAACCTTCCGGACGCGTACCTGTCGGTCGCCGAGGCGCTGCGCCACGGCGGGTACGCCTGCTCGGGCCGAGTGCTCATCGACTGGATCGCCTCCGACGACGCCGAGGGCCTGCTCGCCGAGGGCCGGCTCAAGGATCTCGACGGGATCGTGATCCCCGGGGGCTTCGGCGAGCGGGGGGTCGAGGGCAAGATCGCGGCGGCCGGCTACGCCCGCCGGGAGATGATCCCGTGCCTCGGCCTGTGCCTCGGGATGCAGGCCATGACCATCGAGTGGGCCCGCAACGAGCTGGGCCTGACCGGCGCCAACTCGACCGAGCTCGACCCCGCCACCCCGCACCCGGTCATCGACCTCATGGACAGCCAGCGGGACGTGACCGACAAGGGCGGCACGATGCGCCTCGGCGCCTACATCGCCGAGCTGACCGAGGGCTCGGTCGCGGCCCGGGCCTACGGCAAGACCGTGGTGTCCGAGCGGCACCGCCACCGCTACGAGTTCAACCCCCGCTACCGGGGCAAGTTCGAGGGCTCGGGCTTCGTGTGCTCCGGCGCCTCGCCCGACGGCCGCCTGGTCGAGTTCATCGAGCTGCCCGACCACCCGTTCTGGGTCGGCACGCAGGCCCACCCCGAGTTCAAGAGCCGCCCCAACCGGCCCGCCCCGCTGTTCCGCGAGTTCATGGGCGCGGCGCTGGAGCGGGCGGAGGGGCGCCGGCCGCACCTGTTCCCGGTCGACGACGCCCCGGACGCGGTCGGGTCGGCGAATTGAGCTTCCGCATCGCCGCGGAGCGGCTCGAATGGACCGGGCGGCGCGTGAGCGCCGCCATCCTCGACGTCGAGGGCCCCGACGGCGCCGTCCACGAGCGCGAGGTCATCCACCACCCCGGCGCGGTGGCCGCGGTGCCGGTCCACCCCGACGGG
>Ga0066904_10000014_pt1 | contig 17164 bp, 15 predicted proteins | sample PanSoiMetaPlot30_FD_133941 | JGI IMG/M metagenome (GOLD analysis project Ga0066904, IMG submission 133941) | Tropical forest soil microbial communities from Panama analyzed to predict greenhouse gas emissions - Panama Soil Plot 30 (version 2) | reverse complement strand
TCTCGCTCGAGAAGGCCGCCGAGGCACGGCACGCCGGCATGAAGATCTACCTTGACGATACGCGCGCGCTCGGCCCTCTCGTCGAGCAGGTAGGGGGCGGGGGAGGCCAGGGGCAGTTCCGTCTCGTGCTCCGCCTCGACGACCTCTCGCGCGAGGTCGAGTTCGTCCTTCCCCAGGGGATCGATGCCACCCCAAAGCAGCGAAGCGCGCTCAAGCTGGTCGAAGGCGTTTCGTCGATCAGCGCGCTCTGAACAGGCCGAGAAAACCCCGGCTTCCACGGCCAGCCGCCCTTGCCAAAGGCCGGTAGGGTCCCTATAAACCGCCCATCTCACACGCGGGGCTCAGCGTCTCATTGGCTTATTGCCTTTGCGCTCGCTCCGGTGACTGGCCTCCAGTCTCTTACCCCGCGGCGGCAGAACCGGAAAAAGGAGTGAAGCAGTCCAATGGCACTGCCTAATGTCACTATGCGCCAGCTCCTAGAGGCTGGCGTGCATTTTGGTCATCAGACCCATCGCTGGAATCCGAAGATGGCGCCGTTCATCTACGGGTCCCGCAACAACATTCACATCATCGACCTCACGCAGACTGTGCCACTTCTACATCAGGCGCTGCTCACCGTTTCCGATGTGGTCTCCAAGGGCGGGCGCGTGCTGTTCGTCGGCACCAAGCGCCAGGCGTCGGAAGCGGTCGCCGATGCCGCAAAGTCCTGCGCGCAATACTACGTCAATCACCGCTGGCTCGGTGGCACGCTCACCAACTGGCGCACCATCTCGAACTCGATCAAGCGGCTCAAGTCGCTCGAGGAGTTGCTCCAGGGCGACGCCCACGGTCTCACCAAGAAGGAGCTGCTTCAGCTTACGCGCGAAAAGGAGAAGCTCGAGCGTTCGCTTGGCGGCATCAAAGACATGGGCGCGCTTCCCGACCTGATGTTCGTAATCGACACCAACAAGGAAGCGATCGCCATCGCCGAGGCGCGCAAGCTGCACATGCCGGTCGTAGCAGTGGTCGACTCGAACAGCGATCCGGAGGGCATCAGCCATCCCATCCCTGGCAATGACGATGCCGGGCGTGCCATCACGCTTTACTGCGATCTTGTCTCGCGCGCCGCACTTGACGGAATCGAACGGGCGCAAGGCGCGGTTGGCGTCGATCTCGGCGCTGCCGAGGAAACAGTCGCCGAGCCTGAGCTTGATGGTGAAGAAGCTTCGGAGGGGCCTGCAGCGGAACGCAGGCCTAAGAGGAAGGCGGGGCGGAGCGAAACGAGAGGGTCAGGCAACGGCAAGGCGAGACCCGAAGGCAAGAAACCGGGCCGCAGAGCCAAGACGTCAGAGGCCGAAGAGCAGGCATAAGAAGACTAGGACGAGGCGGCCCGCAAACCAACGCGAAGCCGCAACGCACAGAGGCAAGCATGACCACGATTACCGCAACCATGGTTAAGGATCTGCGTGAGAAGACCGGCGCGGGCATGATGGATTGCAAGGCAGCGCTGAATGAGACCAGCGGTGATCTCGAAGCCGCGGTCGACTGGCTGAGGACCAAGGGCCTCGCCAAGGCGGCCAAGAAGGCGGGCCGCATTGCTGCCGAAGGCCTGATCGGGCTCGCCGGCGAAGCGAGACAGGCCGCGCTGATCGAGGTCAATTCCGAGACCGACTTCGTCGCCCGCAACCAGAAGTTCCAGGACATGGTGCGCGAGATCGCCTCAGTCGCGCTTAAAACCAAGGGTGATGTCGCTAAGCTTGCCGCGGCCAAGTACGGAAGCGGCACGGCCACGGTTGCCGACACGATCAAGGAAATGATCGGCTCGATCGGCGAGAATATGACCTTGCGTCGAGCCGACTATCTTGCAACGGCCAAAGGCGTGGTGGCGAGCTATGTGCACAATTCCGTGGCGCCTGGTCTTGGCAAGATCGGCGTCATCGTCGCGCTCGAGTCGGGCGGAGCGGCCGACAAGTTGCAAGACTTCGGCCGGCAGCTCGCGATGCACATTGCCTTTGCTAATCCGCAGAGCATCGACGTTAGCGGCCTTGACAAAGCCCTGGTCGATCATGAGCGGGCAATACTGACCGAGCAGGCGAAAGAGACGGGCAAGCCCGCGAACGTGATCGAGAAGATGGTCGAAGGCCGCTTGCGGAAGTTCTACGAAGAGGTCGTCCTCCTCGCCCAGCCCTTCGTGCACGATCCGGATTTGACCGTAGAGAAGGCGGTTGCCGCGGCTGCGAAGGAGGTCGGCGCGCCGATCAAGATTGCTGGCTTCTACCGCTTTGCCCTGGGTGAGGGGATCGACCGGCCAGACACCGATTTCGCGGCGGAGGTTGCCGCAGCGGCGTCGGGGTCCTAAGGTCGCTCGGGGCGGCAAGAGGGATTCGCGCTGATACACTGCTCGAAGGTCCCGCAACTTCGCCGGAGTTTCCGTTGATGGCAAAACCCGCCGCGATTGCAAAGCTTCGCTACCGGCGGGTGCTCCTCAAGATGTCGGGTGAGGCGCTTGCCGGCGACAAGGGCTATGGCATCGATCTCGACGTGCTCGCCCCGATCGCCCGTGACGTCGCCGCAGCCGTCTCCTCGGGCGCCGAGATCTGCCTCGTGATTGGGGGCGGTAACATCTTTCGCGGCCTCATGGCTTCGGAGGTCGGCATGGACCGGGCCCGGGCCGACTATATGGGCATGCTGGCAACGGTAATGAACGCGCTTGCACTCCAGACTGCCATTGAGCGGCAAGGCAGGCCTGCGCGCGTGCTTTCAGCCATTCCCATGCCAACTGTGTGCGAGGCGTACATTCGTGATAAGGCGCTCGACCACCTGGAAAAAGGCAGGGTCGTCATCTTTGCTGGCGGCACCGGCAACCCCTTTTTCACTACCGACACCGCCGCAGCACTTAGGGCAGCCGAGATGGGCTGCGATGCGCTGCTCAAGGCCACCAAGGTCGATGGCGTTTACAGCGCCGATCCGAAAAAGACGCCAAACGCTCGCCGTTATGATCGGCTGACCTATGACGATGTCCTTAAGCAGGATTTGCAAGTCATGGATGGGGCAGCGATCGCCCTTGCGAGGGACAATCGGATTCCGATAATTGTGTTTTCTATCAAAAGCCAAGGCGGCTTGGCTGCGGTTTTGGAAGGGAATGGCTCCTCGACCACGATAGATGGCGGAAAGGGAGCCTAGGAAGCGCGTAGCGTGGCACGGACCGCTCCACTAAGCGGAAGCCGGGAGCGGGGAAGGCGACATGGCTAGCTTCGACCTTAGGGAGATCGAGCGGCGGATGCGGGGTGCTCTCGGCGTGCTGAAGCAGGAGTTCGGCGGCTTGCGTACCGGACGCGCCAGCACGAGCCTGCTCGACCCCATCACGGTGATGGCCTACGGCAACCCCATGCCGCTCAATCAGCTTGCAACCATCAACGTGCCTGAGCCGCGACTGATCACCGTGCAGGTGTGGGACCGGAGCCAAGTTGGCGCCGTTGAGCGCGCCATCAGAGAGTCAGACCTTGGACTCAATCCCGTGGTCGAAGGACAGCTCTTGCGCCTTCCCATTCCCGAGCTCAACCAGGAGCGCCGTCACGAGATCGCCAAAGTCGCGCACAAATACGCCGAGCAGGCTCGCGTCGCCGTGCGCAATGTCCGCCGCGACGGCATGGAACATCTGAAGAAGGCTGAGAAGGATCACGAGATGGGCAAGGACGAGCACCATGCGCTTTCGACCAAGGTGCAGGACTTGACCGACAAGATCATCAAAGAGATCGACGAGGCCCTTGCCAGCAAGGAAGCCGAGATCATACAGGTCTGATCGGGCAAGGCGTGTGTCCTTACCCCAACTGGAGCAGCCGAACGTGACGCTTGCGATGGATAAGCTCGCCTGGCAGGGGGCCGATCGGCCCTCAGTTTGCCATGTCGCGATTATCATGGACGGCAATGGCCGGTGGGCCGCAGAGCGCGGGCTGCCGCGCGCCGAAGGTCATCGCCAGGGTGTCGAGAGCGTCAGGCGCACGGTTGAGGCTTGCATCGAGCTCGGTATCACTCATCTCACTCTGTTCAGCTTTTCGTCTGAGAATTGGACGCGCCCGAAACAGGAGATCAACGATCTGTTTGGCCTGTTGCGCCGCTTCATAAGACGCGACCTTGCCGAGTTGCACAAGAATGGCGTGAAGATCCGCGTGATTGGAACGCGCGCCGGGCTCGACGCAGACATTCTCAGACTGATCGAAGACGCCGTCGACTTTACCAAGGACAATGCAGCACTCAATCTCACCATCGCCTTCAACTACGGCGCCCGCGACGAGATCGCTCGCGCAGCGCGCCGCATCTCGGAGGACGTGGCAAGCGGGGCAATTGCGCCGACAGAGGTGACGCCAGAGCGCTTCAGCGCCTATCTCGACACGGCTGGGCTCCCCGACCCCGACCTCCTCATCCGCACCAGCGGCGAGCTGCGTCTCTCGAATTTCCTTCTGTGGCAGCTGGCCTACGCCGAGTTCGTGTTCGTCGACGCCTATTGGCCGGACTTCTCGCGGGAGCAATTGGAAGCCGCGATCGCCGAATATCAGCGGCGCAATCGCCGCTTTGGCGGAACCTCGGCGAGATCGACCGCGTGACGGGAACCCGAACGCTCCCCGACAAAAAACCTGAGGGAGCAGAAAGCCGAAAACCGGAAATCGGCGTGCGGCTGGTTTCGGCGCTCGTCCTCGCCGCGATCGCTTTCGGGGCCGCGGCTGCAAGCGCATGGACCTTCGCGTTCCTCGTCATCGCATCGAGCACGATCGTCGCTTGGGAGTGGGGCCGTCTCGTCAGAGGCAAGAGCTTCGACGCCATCACCATCATTGAGGCTATCGGGCTTGCCGCACTTGTCATCCTGCTTACGCTGGGCCAACCTGATCTTGCGCTCATTGCCATTGCCGCCACCGCCGGAGCGATCGGCTTCGTCGGGCTCTTCTCCGGCACGCTTGGTTGGTCGATCGCCGGCCTCATCTACGCCGCGCTGCCGGCGTCAGCCTTGGTGTGGCTGCGCAGCGATGAGGCCTACGGCGCCATCGCCCTGGTTTATCTCTTTGCGGTTGCCTGGACCACGGATACCGCCTCCTATGTTGCGGGAACGCTTGTGGGCGGCCCCAAGCTTGCGCCGCGCATTTCCCCGCGTAAGACTTGGAGCGGGTTTATCATTGGCGCTCTTGTGCCTGCCCTTATGGGCTATGCTTTCGCTCTAGTACTGGGCGGTACGGGACCATTCAGGCTTGCGGCCGTCAGCGTTGTGCTTGCGCTTGCTTGCCAGGCGGGGGACCTCTTCGAGAGCGCAGTGAAGCGCCGCTTCGGAGCTAAGGACATGAGCCAGCTCATTCCCGGTCACGGTGGATTGCTCGACCGCATTGACGGCCTTCTCGCCGCCGCGGTTCTTGCAAGCCTGATCGCGCTGCGCGATCCGGCGGCCCCTGGACGCGCACTGCTCATCTGGTGAAGGGAAAAGTTATGGTGTTGCCGCTGACATCGGTTGCCATCGAGATTGAGGCGCGCGCCGTGCGCCCGCGGCGGATCTCCGTGCTAGGTGCGACCGGCTCCATCGGCGAGAGCACGCTCGACCTCATCGGTCGCAATCCAGGGGCTCATCAAGTTGTGGCTCTGACTGGTGGCCACAATGCCGCGCGGCTCGCCGAGCTCGCCATTCTGCATCGCGCTCAGCTCGCCGTGATTGCGGAGCCATCCTGCTACGCGGCACTTCGCGCTGCGCTCGCCGGCACTGGCATCGAGGTGGGAGCAGGGGAGGAGGCGCTGCTTGAGGCGGCGAGCCGTCCCGCGGACTGGGTGATGGCGGCGATCGTGGGAGTCGCCGGGCTTAAGCCCACGCTTGAAGCGGTGCGGCAGGGAACCGCCACCGCGCTCGCCAACAAGGAATGCCTTGTGTCGGCAGGCGACATCTTCATGACCGAGGTCGCGCGCGCCAAGACCACGCTGCTCCCCGTCGATTCCGAACACTCTGCCGCCTCTCAGGCGATGGTTGGAACGTCGAGAGAGCGGATCGAGCGCGTTTCCCTTACGGCATCGGGCGGTCCCTTCCGTTCGTGGACTCGCGAGCAGATGCGAACCGCCCGGCCAGAGCAGGCCCTCAACCATCCGAATTGGTCGATGGGCCCTAAGGTGACCATCGACTCGGCGACGCTGATGAACAAGGGCCTAGAGCTGCTCGAGGCGCATCACCTCTTCTCGTTCGCCGCCGACAAGCTCGATGTCCTGATCCATCCGCAGTCAATCGTGCATTGCCTGGTGCACCTGAGCGACGGCTCGGTCCTTGCGCAGTTGAGTTGCCCGGATATGCGCACTCCGATCGCCTATAGCCTCGCTTGGCCCGAGCGCATGCATGCGCCGACCAAGCGGCTCGACCTCGCCGCTCTCGGCACGCTCAGCTTCGAGGCTCCGGACGTGGCGCGCTTTCCCGCCCTCCGGCTTGCGCGGCAGGTGCTTGTCGAAGGAGGAAGTGCCGCCACGGTGCTGAACGCGGCCAACGAGGTCGCCGTCGAGGCGTTTCTAGCCAAGCGCATCGGCTTTCTTGCCATTGCCAGCTTGGTTGAAGAGACGCTTGCCGCAAGCTTCGCTCTTACGGCCTTGCCCCGCCGCACCGCCGAGGATGTGCTCGCAATTGACCTTGAGGCGAGGGCTTGCGCACGCTCGCTTCTCGCACGATTTAGCTAGGGCTGGATAAGTCTCCAAGAAGTCTTAATCTAATGAGACAAGCGCGAGCCGGAAAAGCTATTTGCCATCATAGGTTCGGATAACATGGTGCTAGATACCATTATCGGATTTCTGTTTGTTCTGACGGTCGTCGTCTTCTTCCACGAGTTTGGTCATTTCCTCGTCGCCCGCTGGTGTGGCGTCGGCGTCAAGGCATTCTCGATCGGCTTCGGGCCGGAGATTTTCGGCTTTACCGATAAGTATGGCACCCGCTGGAAGGTCAGCTGGATTCCGCTCGGCGGCTACGTGAAATTCATCGATGACGAAAATGTCGCGAGCGCAAGCGGACGCAAGACGCTCGAAAGATTGTCGCCTGAGGAGCGGAGACAAAGCTTCCAGGAGAAGCCCCTGGCGGCCCGCGCCGCCGTGGTGGCCGCCGGACCGATTGCCAATTTCGTTCTCGCGATCGCAATCTTCACGGCAATCTTCGCCCTGTTCGGCGAACGCATCACCGCTGCCAAGGTCGATGTCGTCAACGCCGGAAGCGCCGCGGCGCTCGCCGGCTTCATGGTCGGCGATAAGGTCATAAGCATCGATGGGCAAGCCATCGAGAGTTTCGGCGAGATGCAGCGCATCGTCGGCATGAGTCCCAACCAGCCCCTTCATTTCACCGTCGAGCGCAGCGGCAAATTCGTGGATATCACCGCGACGCCCGAACTCAAGACCATCACCGACCGCTTCGGTAACGAGATGCGCATGGGTCTGTTGGGCATCCAGAGGAGCGCGTCTGCCAACGATTGGACCCTCAAGCGCCACGATCTCCCGACTGCCTTCGTCATGGCGGTCAAGGAGTGCTACTTCGTCGTGTCCCGCTCGCTTGGCTATCTCTACGACGTGGTAACCGGGCGCGAATCTGCAGATCAGCTCGGAGGGCCGATTCGCATTGCTCAGGTTTCAGGTCAGGTTGCGAGCGCTGGCTTTGTCGCGTTGCTCAATCTTGCGGCCATCGTCTCGGTGAGTATTGGGCTGCTCAATTTGTTCCCTATACCGATGCTCGATGGCGGTCATCTTCTGTTCTACAGCATCGAGGCCATCAGAGGGCGTCCGCTCAGCGAGAGCACGCAGGAAATCGGGTTCCGCATTGGTCTCGCTTTCGTTTTGATGTTGATGATTTTCGCGACCTGGAATGACTTGATTCACTTGAAGTTTTTGTGAGATTGGCACCACGGAGCGCTGCGCTGGGCGGGGGTCTTTGGACCCCCGCCGGCGCGAGGGGGCAGGAACCAAAAATCGGCCACAAAACAATGGCCAGTTTCGAGCCAGAAGCCTGAGCGGCGGCGGGGAACGGCTTTGAGGGGAAGACACCAGTAATGGTGCGGTGGACGTTGGCTAGAGGGCTGCTTGCGGCCCTCGTTGTGTTGTGTAGCGTCCCGCTCTCGCTGGGCCTTGGTGCATGCCTTGGCGAAACTTCCGCACACGCCCAAGACGTTATCAAAAACATCGATGTCCAAGGAAATAAGCGGGTGGAGCCCGAGACGGTCCGCTCCTACCTCACCTTCTCGACCGGCGAGGAGTATGATCCCGCCAAAGTCGACGAATCGCTGAAGGCCCTGTTTGCCACCGGCCTGTTTCAGGACGTGCGCATCAGGCGAGAAGGACCGACCATCGTCGTTGTCGTGGCGGAAAACCCCATCGTGGCCAAGGTCGCCTTCGAGGGCAATAGCGAGATCGAGGACGATACCCTCACCGCGGAAGTTCAGCTCAAGCCGCGTGCCGTGTACACGCGGGCGCGCGTGCAGGCCGACGTGCAGCGAATCCTCGACATCTACCGGCGGCAAGGCATGTACGCCGCCCAAGTCGAGCCCAAGATCATCAATCTCGACAACAATCGTATCGACGTGGTGTTCGAGATCAGCGAGGGGCCGGCCACCAAGGTCCGCGGCATCAACTTCATCGGTAACTATGCCTTCAGCGACTCGCAGCTTCGCTACGTCATATCGACCACACGCACCAATCTGCTGAGCTTTCTAAAAGGCACTAATGTCTACGACCCCGACCGGCTTAGTCTCGACCGCGAATTGTTGCGCCAGTTTTACTTGAAGAATGGCTATGCAGACGTCCGTGTCGTCTCGGCAACCGCAGATCTCGACAGCGCCGGACGGGGCTTCTTCATCACCTACACCATCGAGGAGGGAGCGCGCTATCGCTTCGGCACCATCGATATTGAAAGCGCTCTGCCTTCGGTCAATGTCGACGCCCTCAGGCATGTGATTCTGACAAGGACCGGCCGCGTCTACAACGCCGAGAAGGTCGAAAAGACCCTTGAGGCGCTGACCATTGAGGTCTCTCAGCAGGGCTACGCCTTCGGCCAAGTAAAGCCGCGCTTCGAACGCGACGAGGCGACCCACACCATGGGCATCGTCTACACACTCGAAGAGGGTCCGCGGATTTACATCGAGCGCATCAACATCGTCGGAAACTTCCGTACCGAGGACAATGTGATCAGGCGCGAGTTCCGGCTTGCCGAAGGCGATGCCTTCAACCGCCTGCTGGTCGAGGCAGCGCGCAAGCGCTTGCGCGCGCTCGGCTTTTTCAAAAACGTCGATATCGACACCGAACCCGGCAGTGCCCCCGACCGGGTTATCATTGTGGTCAAGGTGCAGGAGCAGCCGACCGGCGAGTTGTCCTTCGGCGCTGGCTACTCAACGAGTGAGGGCGTGATCGGCGATGTCAGCATCACTGAGCGCAACCTGATGGGCAAAGGCCAATATGTGAGGCTCGGCTTCTCGGGAAGCCTCGAACGCGCCCAGGTCGATTTCAGCTTCACCGAGCCCCATTTTCTCGATCGCAACCTCGCGGCAGGTTTCGACATCTTCTATAAGACAGTCGATCTGACGAGCGTGGCCTCCTTCGAAGAGACTGACGCCGGCGGCGATCTCAGGCTCGGCTTTCCAATCGCCGACAACACTCAGCTCGGGCTCCGTTACAAGTTCGAGCGAGAGACGATTTTCAATGTCCAAAACAACGCCTCGCTGGCCGTCAAGCAGGCCGAAGGGACGGTCAACGTATCGAGCGTCGGCTACACTCTCGCTTATGATACCCGCAACCTGCCACAATCGCCGACGAGCGGCGTTTTTGCCTCATTTTCGCAAGACCTGGCGGGAGTGGGGGGTGACGTGGACTACATTCGATCCGTTGCCGATGCGCGCGGCTATTATCCCCTCACCAACAAGCTCACGCTTGTCGGCCGCGTGCAGGGAGGGGCAATCGAGGGGTGGGGCGGCCAGGATGTTCGCTTGACCGACCTGTTCTTCAAGGGCGGCGAAACGGTGCGGGGCTTCGCGCGCGCTGGCTATGGTCCGCGCGACGCGTGCGAAGATCCGGTGACGGGCGATAGAGTCCCAAACTGCAAAAAGGATGCCCTCGGGGGGGAACTGTTTTGGGCGGCGACGGCTGAGATGCGTTTCCCCTTCCCGTTAATACCAGATAATCTCGGTATACAGGGTGCCGTGTTCGTCGATGCCGGTTCTCTGTGGGAACCGAGCGGTCTCGCGACGGCCGCGGTCACCCTGCCGGCGTTTCCGGGCGGATGCACCGCTAGCAATCTTGGGAAGACCTGCGGCGAGGGAAGCTTCATCCAGGATAGCGCGGAGGTTCGTATGTCGACCGGCTTCAGCATCATTTGGAATTCGCCGCTTGGCCCCCTCCGTGCCGACATCGCCCAGGCGTTGCTCAAGGCGGCTTTCGACAAGACCGAGGTCTTCCGCTTCGGCGCTTCGACGAACTTCTAAAGGAAGTAATTTCCGTTTATGGCTTGGCGTCATGCACCATATCGCGGCGCCTGCCGAAATTCTGATGGAACATCCTGGTTTTTTCGAGCGAGCCGGGCCTTTCGCTTTGGGCATTGTCGCCGAGGCGATCAATGCCAAGGCTGCGAATAGCGTCGATCTTGATCTTGCCATAAAGGACGTGAGGCCGCTCGACGGCGCTGGCCAGGGCGATCTGTCCTTCCTTGACAATCCGAAATATCTTCAGGCGTTTGCCGCGACCGGTGCGAGCGCCTGCCTCGTCGCGCCGAAATTTGCGAGCCTCGGACCGGCCGGCACGGCTTGCCTTATCACGCCTGAGCCCTATCGAGCCTTCGCCAGGGCACTCGCGCTCTTCTATCCCGACGCGCTCAAGCCCAAGGCCGCGCTGGAAGGAGGCGGCTTTGACCGTTCATCGGTCCATCCAAGCGCGATGCTTGAGCCAGGAGTCATCGTCGAGCCTGGCGCGGTCATTGGACCCGAGGCGCGAATTGGAGCTGGCTCCACGATTGCGGCAGGCACCGTCATTGGCTATCGGGTGCATGTCGGCCGTGGCTGCTATATCGGCCCTAATGCCTCGGTGACCCACGCTCTCATTGGCAACTGTGTCACCATCCATGCTGGCGTTGCCATCGGCCAGGATGGTTTTGGCTTCGCCATGGGAAGGACAGGGCACGCGAAGGTGCCTCAAATCGGCCGGGTCATCATCCAGGACAACGTCGAAATCGGGGCCAATACCACCATCGACCGGGGCGCCTTGCGAGATACGGTGATTGGGGAGGGCACGAAAATTGATAATCTCGTGCAAATCGGGCACAACGTGGTGATCGGAAGGCATTGCATCATCGTGGCGCAAACCGGTATCTCCGGGAGCGCGGAACTAGGCGATTTCGTGGCCCTGGGAGGCCAAGTAGGCGTCGTGGGCCATGTCAGGATAGGCGCTGGCGCGCAGATCGCCGCAAGCAGTAATGTGCGGGCCGACGTGCCGCCGGGCGTGCGCTGGGGAGGCACCCCAGCCAAGCCCGTGCGGCTATGGTTCCGCGAGCTCACGCTGTTGCGCAGGCTTGCCGAAAGCAAGGATTTGAAGCTTGATCACGAAGAAGATGGATCAACTGGGTCGGGCAAGTAGACCATTTCTGACCGCGAGCCTGAGGAGCCCGGGTTAATGAACGAAGCCGGAGTGAAAGCGAAGCCCGGCAGGGCTGAGACGACCGACATCCTCAAGCTTCTGCCGCATCGCTACCCGTTCCTCCTCGTCGATCGCATCATCGACATGGATGGTGACCGCTCGGCCACCGGCATTAAGAACGTGACGGCGAACGAGCCCTATTTTCAGGGGCATTTCCCCGGCAATCCGGTGATGCCAGGCGTGCTGCTTATTGAAGGCATGGCGCAAACAGCGGGTGCGCTTTGCATGCGTCATCTCGAGGAGTTCAAGGAACCGCCGCTCGTCTATTTCATGGCAATCGACAAAGCCCGCTTCCGTCGTCCGGTCGTTCCTGGCGATACCGTCCATTATCATGTGCAGAAAATGCGTAATCGCGGGCGCGTCTGGCGTTTTCGCTGCCAGGCGCATGTCGACGGGACGCTCGTCGCCGAGGCTGAGGTCAGCGCTGTAATCGTCGAGACGTAGCCAGGGCAAGTATGGCGAACATTCATGGGACCGCCCTGGTCGACCCGAAGGCCAAGCTTGGGGCGAACGTCGAGATCGGCCCCTTTTGCATCGTCGGACCGGATGTGGAGCTCGGCGACGGCGTGGTGGTGCACTCCCATGCCGTGATAGCGGGCCGGACGACGCTGGGAGAAGAGTGTCAAGTGTTCCCGTTCGCCTCCGTCGGCACCGTCCCGCAGCACCAGAAATATCACGGAGAGCCTAGCACCCTTACGGTTGGCCCAAGGACCATCATTCGCGAGCATGCGACCCTCAATCCGGGGACCGAGGGAGGAGTCATGGCGACACGCGTCGGGGCCAATTGTTTCTTGATGATCGGATCACACGTGGCACATGACTGCCAGATTGGCGACAACGTGGTCCTGGTGAATAACGTGGCACTGGGCGGTCACGTCACGATTGGCGACGGCGCCATCATTGGCGGTCAGTCGGCTGTGCACCAATTCGTGCGTATCGGCGCCTATGCTTTCATCGGCGGCATGTCCGGCATTGCCGCCGACGTCATTCCCTTCGGCATGGCGCTTGGATTCGGCCGTCGAGCGAATTTGTCCGGTCTCAACATCATCGGACTGAGGCGCAAGGGCTTTCCGCGCGAGCAGATCCACGAGTTGCGTCAAGCCTATCGCATGTTGTTCGCAAGCGAAGGAACGTTGCTGGAAAGGTTAGAGGATGTTGACAGCATGTTCTCGGCAAATCCGCTCGTGAAGCAAGTCATTGATTTCATCAATGCCGATTCGGAGCGCCAATTCTGCGTACCAGACAATGTCGTACCGCCCGACCGGTGACAGCGCGACGCCCCTCGGATCCGAAGCGAGCAAGATTGCAGGCCCGCTTGGGATCATCGCTGGACGGGGCCTGCTTTCTTGTGTGCTCGCAGACGCGGCGGCCGCGCGAGGACTTCCCCTGCACATCGTCGCTATCCGTGGCGAGGCACCGGAGGAGATCGAGCGTTTTCCGCACACCTGGATCAGATGGGGCGAGGTCGGAAAGCTGTTCGCGGCCCTCGATGATAATGGCTGCAACGATCTCGTCATTATCGGCGGGGTGAACCGACCGGATTTCGCCAACATCAGCTTCGATCTCGCTGCGCTCAAGGCTCTGCCGTTCATCCTTAGCCTCGGCAAAGGTGGCGACGACCATGTGCTCTCGAGAATCGTCCGCTACTTGGAAGATAAGGGTTATCGAGTACATGGGGCAGGCGAGGTGGCGCCCGATCTTCTGGCCGGAGCGGGGCGGCTCGGTAACAAGACGCCATCGGCAGACGATCGTGCCGACATCGATGTGGGATTCAAGGTAGTGAGCGCGCTCGGCAGGCTCGACATTGGGCAGGCCGCTGTCGTCGTCAAAGGCCACGTACTTGCCGTTGAGGCCGCCGAAGGAACTGATGCGATGCTTATCCGTTGCGCCGAGCTTCGTCAGTCGGGCAGGACAGGACGCCACACCCACGCTGGCGTCCTCGTCAAGGCGCCCAAGCCCGGGCAGGAGGAGCGCGTGGATCTACCCACCATTGGTCCTGACACGGTACGCAACGCAGCGGCAGCCGGCCTTGCCGGCATCGCGGTCGCGGCAGGTCGCGTGCTGATGGCCGACCGCACGGCCACGATCAAGGCCGCCGATCAGCTTGGCCTCTTTCTCGTTGGCGAGACGTTGCCGACCGCGTCCGACAATCCCTAGGCGCGCTGCTCAGCCGGCACGTAGGGACGTTCCACGGCACCGGTGTAGAGCTGGCGCGGCCTGCCGATACGCTGCGACGGATCCTCAATCATCTCCTTCCATTGCGCGATCCAGCCCACCGTGCGCGCAATAGCGAACAGGACAGTGAACATGTCGGTCGGGAAGCCGAGCGCCTTCAGCGTGATGCCCGAATAGAAGTCGATGTTCGGATAGAGCTTCTTCTGGATGAAATAGTCATCCGACAAGGCAATACGCTCGAGTTCGAGTGCGACCTTGAGGATCGGATCGTCGCCGTGGCCCACGGCATCGAGCACCTCATGGCAGGTCTTCTGCATAATCTTCGCCCGCGGGTCATAGTTCTTATAGACGCGGTGGCCGAAGCCCATGAGCCGGAAGGGATCGCTCTTGTCCTTTGCGCGCTTGATATATTCCGGGATACGATCGACCGTCCCGATCTCCTGCAACATCTGAAGCGCAGCCTCGTTGGCGCCGCCATGGGCTGGCCCCCACAGGCAGGCAATGCCAGCAGAGATGCAAGCAAAGGGATTGGCTCCAGATGAGCCGGCAAGGCGGACGGTAGAGGTCGATGCGTTCTGCTCATGGTCCGCGTGCAGGATGAAGATGCGGTCCATGGCGCGCGCCAGGATCGGATCGACCTTGTATTCCTCGCATGGCACGGCGAAGCACATGTGCAAAAAGTTCGCCGCGTAACTGAGCTCGTTGCGCGGATAGATGAAGGGCTGACCGATCGAATATTTGTAGGCCATTGCGGCGATGGTCGGCATTTTCGCGATCATGCGGATCGATGCCATCTCGCGCTGGGCGGGATCCTTGATGTCGATCGAGTCGTGATAGAAGGCCGAGAGCGCGCCTACCACGCCGACCATGACGGCCATGGGATGTGCGTCGCGCCGGAACCCGGTGTAGAACCGGGTCATCTGCTCGTGCACCATCGTGTGTTTCACGATGCGGTCGTCGAATGCGCGATATTGCTCCCGGGTGGGAAGCTCTCCGTAGAGCAGCAAGTAGCAGGTCTCGATGAAGTTGCCATGCTCGGCGAGCTGGTCGATCGGGTAGCCGCGATAAAGCAGCACGCCCTTGTCGCCGTCGATGAAGGTGATCTTGGACTCGCAACTCGCCGTCGAGGTGAAGCCCGGATCGTAAGTGAAGCAGCCGGTGTCCTGATACAACGTGTTGATGTCGATCACGTCGGGCCCCATCGTGCCCTTGCGGATCGGCAAGTCGTACCTCACGCCGTCGATCAGGATAGATGCCTCGGCGGCGCCCGACGCGCGGAGGTTTTCTGCGACGCTCATCTAAAAGCTCCTCTGCGATCTTGGGAAGCTGGTCGCTAACGAACGCTGACGTTCTTAGAACCGTTGCGCCCTTAACGAACGCGTATTGCACTGCCACATATATTCGTCCCGTTTCTCTCGCAGTGCAACATGCGGCGATGCCCAAAAGTTAAGCAAGCAATTCACTGCACCTGATCGCGAATTCGAGCAAGGGACTCCTCGCGGCCTAGCACATCGAGCACATCGAAGAGTCCCGGCGATGTCGATTTGCCGGTGAGGGCTGCGCGGAGCGGCTGTGCAACTTTACCGAGCTTCCGTCCCGTCTCTTCTGCGAAGGTGCGGACCAGAGCATCGAGCGCCTCGGGCTTCCAAGACGGCGCGCCCTCAAGCCGAGGCAACAGGGCCGTGAGAGTCCCTCGTCCCGTAGTGTCCAGCAGCTTCTTGGCTTGCTCGTCGAGCTCGAGCGGCCGCCCGGCGAAGAGATAGGCGGCACTGTCGAGAAGCTCGACCAGCGTCTTGGCACGCTTCTTCAATCCCGGCATGGCGCGCTCCAGTTTGCGCCAGCCTTCATCACCAATGCGCTCCGCAAGTGCTGCCCCATTTGGAAGCTCAGGCAGAAGCGCCTTCAGACGCGTCACAATTTCGGCATCAGGCGTCTCCCGCAAATAGTGGCCGTTCAGATTCTCGAGCTTGGCAAAATCGAAGCGCGCGGCCGAGCGACCGATTGCGTCGAGATCGAACCATTTGACCATCTCCTCGGTCGTCATGATCTCGGCGTCGCCATGGCTCCAGCCGAACCGGACGAGATAGTTCCGCAGCGCCGCCGGCAGATAGCCCATGGCGCGATAGGCCTCCACGCCAAGCGCGCCGTGACGCTTGGATAGCTTGGCGCCGTCAGGCCCGTGGATGAGCGGCACATGAGCGAAAACCGGGGTGTCCCAGCCGAGCGCCTTATAGATCTGCGTCTGACGCGCGGCATTGGTCAGGTGATCGTCGCCGCGGATGACATTGGTAATCGCCATATCGTGGTCGTCGACAACGACAGAGAGATTGTAGGTGGGGGAGCCATCGCTCCTCAGGATGACGAGATCGTCAAGGTCCTTGTTGGCAAATACAACGCGGCCTTGCACGCGATCTTCGATGACTGTCTCGCCCTCGCGCGGCGCCTTGAAGCGAATGGCTGGTTCGATGCCTGGCGGAGCCTCTGATGGATCGCGATGCCGCCAGGTGCGATCGTAGCCCGGAGCGCGGCCTTCGGCGCGCGCCTCTTCGCGCATCGCCTGAAGTTCCTCGGCGGTCGCGTAGCAGCGATAGGCCTTGCCCTCTGCGAGCAACTGCTCGGCGATTTCGCGGTGACGCTCGGCGCGCGCAAGCTGGTAAACAGGCTCGCCATCCCAATCGAGCTCGAGCCAGCGCAAGCCATCGAGGATGGCGAGGATCGCGCCCTCGGTCGAGCGGGCTTGGTCGGTGTCCTCGATGCGCAGCAGCATCTTCCCGCCTGTGTGCTTGGCGTACAGCCAATTGAACAGGGCGGTCCGCGCACCGCCGATATGGAGATAGCCCGTCGGCGAAGGCGCAAAGCGCGTGATGACCTTTTCGCTCATAGCTCCTGAAGGGCTAGGGGGCTGATGGGCGCGTGATGTAGCATGGGCGGTAGATGCGGGTAAGGGCGGGGCGAAGAGGCGGCCAGTGCCATTGAGCATCGACCATGACGGGGCGGGGCGAAGAGGAATGGGGCGGCTGGGATCCTGGGCCAGCCAAAGGCCGAGGCGGGCTGGCATCGCTTATCCTAGCCACACTCGCTCGCACGCTCGCGCAGGAATCGGACCGCTGGTTCCTATGGCTTCGCGTCGTGTTGTCGGCGGGATCTTCACCTATTTTGCCCTCCCCAATGAGCCCGATGGGCGCGTAGCGGTGGCGCTCTTGCTTGCCGCAGTTGGGCTCTGCCCTGGGTTCCGCAATGTCCCCACGGGACTTGCCTTTGCCGGCGCCTTCCTCGCCTTCGCGAGCGGGTCCGCGCACCGGTCCACGCGAGAGCTGCGCTATGCTGGAGTAGGCGGCTAATGTCG
>Ga0066904_10000013_pt1 | contig 17507 bp, 17 predicted proteins | sample PanSoiMetaPlot30_FD_133941 | JGI IMG/M metagenome (GOLD analysis project Ga0066904, IMG submission 133941) | Tropical forest soil microbial communities from Panama analyzed to predict greenhouse gas emissions - Panama Soil Plot 30 (version 2) | reverse complement strand
GCAGATGATCCATTTTTGCATCCTAATTCCCTCCCGGAAGTTGCAAGGCTATAAGAGGCGTTTTGAAAGCACACGCGAAAACCGTGTTACCAATCACTAAATTTCGACCGATGTCTCGGCTGAGCGGCGTTAGGCCTGCTGGATCTCGACATCGGAAAGGCAAATGTTACAATTGCGTGACAACGTCCCATTGGCCTGATAGAGACTCCGAGGGCAAACACAGATTCGATCAATGGTAGTTAAACTCACTGAACGAGAACGGGGCCACGATCCTGGCCGCGCTGCGACGATGGCTAAGCTATCCCGCAGCAAGGGAAGCAGACTCCATCGCCACAAACCGAGGGAAACATAAGCCGCTCGATGACGGCCAGATTCAACGACTCTGCAAACGGCTCAGCGAAGTATCAGGGAGAGGTAACGCAGCGTCATTGCGTCGTTATTCAAATAATGGTGCCCGTGATGACCAGCTTGACCCACGCAATCGGCCCTCTACTCGTGCATCTGGACTACAGCGCCGGAGTCGTCCAATACGCGGATAATTGCCCGTTGCGAGCGCGAGCGCGATCGGTACTTCGCATACGCAATCGCGTTGCGGAGCGCATCGGGGCCCGCATACCAGATCGGGCCGTATCGAAACAGATCGCTGATTAGATCAAAGCCTTCTCTGTCCTTGCGGGGACGGACCTCGTAAACGTCGTGACCGGTCATCAACCCAAGGCTGTTCTGTTCGCTACGCTTGGCTTCCATCGCGCTAATTTCTCAACGATTTTTTCGGTGATAAAGGGACATTTTTGTTACTTTTTTAAGACGCGGATGCCCAGCCGCGCGCCGTTGGCTCTCGGTAACAGCGTCGGCTTCCAGGACGTTTTGCTAGGCTGAAGGGTCCGCTGCTTTGCCGGCCAAGTGCAGATGTTCGAGGATCTCGCTGCGGAAACGGAGGAATGAATCGCTGGTACGATCGCGCGGGCGCGCGAGCTCGATATCAATCTCGCGATCGATACGCCCAGGCGCCTGGGTCATGATGAGGATGCGATCGCTCATGTAGATCGCTTCATCGATGTCGTGGGTGACGAGAAGCATCGTGGTGCGGCGATTTTCCCACAGGCGCACGACTTCATCCTGCATGCGCATCCGCGTAAAGGCGTCAAGCGCCCCGAGCGGTTCATCGAGCAGGAGAATCTTGGGGTGATTGATGAGTGCGCGCGCAAGGGCAACGCGCTGAGCCATGCCTCCGGAAAGATGATGTGGATACGAATTGGCAAACGCTTCGAGTCCGACCAGCCGCATGAATTGGTCCACTTCATTTCGTTTTTCGTGCGACACGCCGCGGGCAACGAGGCCAGCCTCGATGTTGCGACGAACAGTCAGCCACGGGAACAGATTAGGATCTTGAAACACAAGCCCGCGCTCCGCGCTCGGTCCGAGAATTTTTTGGTTATCGACAAGCAGTTCGCCCGAATCCAGAGAATCCAAACCGGCGATGAGTCGAAGCAACGTCGACTTTCCGCAACCGCTCGGGCCAACTAGCGAGACGAGCTCCCCTGCGGCCATGGAAAACGAAATGCCACCCAGGACAAGTCGCCTTGTGCCCGGCGCATCCGGTACCGGAAAACTTTTGCAAAGTTCGTGAACGCGAAGGGCTGACGCGCCCGCGACATTCGTCATCACCACTTAATTATTCCCTTTTGCCAAACGAGAACTCGATCGCGCAGTTTAAAAAGCAAAGTCATCACTGTGGAGAAGAAGGCTGCCATGATAATGAGCGCGGCGAAAACTTTGCCGTATTCGGCCCAGCCCTGGGCCCAACTGAGATACCAACCGAGACCGGATTTAACTCCTACAGATTCCGCTACCACCAGAGTTAGAAAAGATGCACCGAGCCCCATGAACAAGCCGATGAAAATATTCGGAACGGCGGCTGGAATAGCCACTCGAAAGATTAGATACGCCGGGCCGGCACCGAGCGTTCGGGCGACGTCAAGGTAGGATGCGCGAGTATTGGAGATGCCAGAGGCAGTCAACATTGTGACCGGGAACCACACGGCGAGCGCGATCAATCCCACCGCAGAAACCATTGTCGAAGGGGCAACGACCATCGCCAAAGGAATCCATGCCGTTGCAGGAATCGGCCCTACAACTTTAAGCAGCGGCATTCCCCAATAGCGCACTGAAGTGGACCAGCCGATGCAGACGCCGCTAACAAGTCCCACAATTACACCGACCGCATAGCCGCTCAGAAGTAACACGAGCGAGTGGCATGTGCTATCGAGCAAAAGCCCGCGATCGTTAATCAAACTGCGCAACACCGCCGCAGGTCCGGGAAAGTACGGCAGCGGTAGCAAGTGCAAGCCAGTCGTGATCACGTCCCAGATACCGAGTGACAGGATCGCCGCCGTAAAAATTGGCCACATGTGCCGCATCCATTGGCGCAGTGCCGGCCAGAAACGTTGCGCGATTCCCAGGACGATTGAGACGCCGACGATTTCCCAAAAGAGCAACATATAAGAATGTGTCTCGAGCGGCGGGGCGCTTCTGGAAATCAGGAAGTGAATTCCAAATGTAACTAAAGCTGCGCCCGGAACAGCGAGCTGCATTGGCCAGGGCAATGTCGCTTCATTGTTATTTGTTAGGCGCATAACACCGTGACCAGCTCGAAAAGCGACGCAGGGACGTCGTGCACACTCCAAAGCTTCGCCAAACATAAGAACAGAGTCGCGAAATTTCGCACACAGTGTTTTTGGAGTGCGATGAGTTCTCGTATCGCTTTCCGCTCGCCGCCAGCCCGATTACTCCCCACCCGCCATTAAACTCTTCCCGACACACGGCGCGTCAGGGTTAGCGAGGTTCGGTGCATCCTGATCCGGCTGATCGAACATTTTCCTTCGGCAACACGAATCGCTCGTGTCTTTCTGGATCAACGCCGCGATGAGGCGGATATCTTCGTCGGGTGAAACTTGGGCGCCGGCAATTTTTTCCACCTCCAGAGTCTTGATCCATTCGTCTGTCACGCCGGGCAGATGCATGAAAGCGCGCTTGGCCAGCGCGTCGGTGTCGGTCTCCGGAGAAAGCATTTTCGCGGTTTTCATTTCACGGCCGGCAGTATGCACTGACTCCTCGGCTAGCTGAACACTTGGTACGTAGCGTAAACGCGCGAGCGCGACGGTGTTTAGTTCCGGGGTTGAAGCGAGATACTTTTTCTCTACGGCCATGATCGCCGCAGCCCGTGGATTGGTCTCGACCCACTTGGCTCCTTTCAACAGCGCACGCGTTGCCCTGGTCGCCGTGTCGGGATTGGCATCCACCCATTTGCCGTTCGCGATGACCTCGCAGCAATACTCATCTTTGTAGGGCGCGTCCACTATCTGATCGGCAATGTTTCTTACTTTCCCTTCTGCGATCAAAAGGCTCCCGATCGGTTCCGCGTTGGCTACGGCGTCCACTTCCCCTTTGTCGATCGCCAGACCTAATTCACCCGCCGGATAAACTTTCCATGTAATGTCTTTCCCGGCATCGATGCCGTGCACCCCGAACACGCGATTTGCGAAAACGAAAGGAGGCGTGCCCATTCCCGGCACACCAATTCGTTTTCTTTTGAGATCCTGAATCGTGTGAATGTTCGTTTTCACGCCCGCTTGAACCCGCAGACATCCGCGGTGGATTCCGGCCAGGAATCTTACATCCAAACCCTGTTCGATCGGCTTGAGAAAGTACATCACCAGATGATGAGTGATGTCGTAGCTGCCGAAGGCCAGCGCATCCTTGTAAGTTGACCAGTTACACTTCACCAGTTCGGGCTCGAGGCCTTCCTCCTTAAAAAAGCCTTTCTCGTAGGCGGCATAGATTGGAGCTTCACACGTCAAGCCGATATAACCGACGCGGACTTTGTTTGAGTTCCGAACAGTCGAGCTGGAGTTCTGATTACAACCCACCACCAGCAGAACACTCAAGAAGACAACGGTAATGAGCTTTGACATAGTCCCTTTCAAAGGTTTTACAAATAGGGCAATAAGTTTTGCCTATAAAACCAAAGGTTTGATCCTCAATCAAGCTCCTTCATTGCATTTGGCAAGCGCGCCGGACAATATTCTTCTCGCATGCCAGAGCCTTTGGACATTCGCCATCTCCGATATTTTCTCGCGGTTGCCGAGGCGGGGAGCTTTAGCCGCGCGGCTGACCGGCTCGGAATTTCGCAACCTAGTGTATCGCAGCAAATGCGGGATTTGGAAGCGGCTCTTCGCGTGCCTCTGTTCCAGCGCCGCGGGAAACGGATTTTGCTCACGCCAAGAGGTTTGATTTTTCAGGAGCACGCCCGGGCGCTTCTTCACCAGTTGGAGAATTTTCTCCAGGAACTGAACAGCGAACCCGGAGAACTACGCGGCACATTGCGCTTGGGTGTTATTCCGGTGCTGAATGTGCCGCTCGTGCCGCAACTTCTCGGCGATTTTGTGGCCGATCATCCGGGGATCATTGTTACGGTCGAGGAAATCTCTTCCACCGAGATCGAAACGGCCGTGGAAGAAGGTCGCATGGATGTCGGCCTGGGTTTTCTGACCCGCCACTCTCCAAATTTACGCTACGAGCGTCTTTGCACGGATGAATTCGCGCTGATCGTGGCGGAGAACCATCGATGGGCGAACCGGCGCGTACTTGATTTTTCAAAGTTGCACCAGCAACGGCTGCTTCAATTGCCCGACAGCTTTGTGATGCGCAGAATGTCGGACGAAATTTGTCGCAAGCATCAGGTGCGTCCCCATGTAGTTGCGGAGATCAATGCTATTGAAACACTGCTTCGCTCCCTTGGTCCATCGCAAGCCGCCGCTTTGATGCCACCCATCGCACTGCGCGGCCGGGAGAATCTGAAATTAAAAGCTATCCGGCTGCGCGGTAAAAACCTCGGCGTGGATATCGGTTTGTTGCGGCTGAGCGATTCGGCGGCAAATACTGCAGTCGCTGCATTCACAAGCCTCGCCAAAGCGACCGTTCCGCAAATCATCAAACGCCACGCTAAACGGCCGAACTCTCAACGAGAATCCGTGCGGCGCAGATAAAGGGCCTTGCCGCCCATGTCGATCACCGCGAAATTGGTTGAAAGATAATCCTGGCCCAGAACACCGGCGTTTGATTCCGCCTCCGATTTCGAGAGCAGAATGTCGCCCGATACGTGCGCCACGATTACTTCGGCATTTGCCAGTTTGAAATTGCCGATCGACAGTTCTTTCACGCTCGTGCGATTCACTCCTTCCACCAAGTTGCCCGCGCCGCCCGCGCCGTAGCCCGCAAGCGCAGTCACGCCGATTCCAGATTTCACCGCGACTTGTGTGTCGATGAGCGTGTTGGCCGAGCCGGTGTCCACGAGAAACCGGGTGATGTGTCCGTTCAGCGCGCCTTCAACATCAAAGTGAGCATTCGCATTGAGGCGCATCGGGATTCTCGTAAAACCGCGACCCGCCAGGAAATTCGCGAGACTCTGGCTCACCCCAGAGCTCCCGCCGTTGGGATTTATGTAAAGCATCTGCCGCGTGCAATCGATGATCATCCTAAACTTAACCATCTCGCGCGCGCCGAGCACGCCATTAAGGTGGGCCATCGCTTTTGAATCGGAAATGTGCGATCCGGTTGCGGCAGCGTTGCGCTCCGGATTCATGCCGGACAAATCTACGATTGCCACAGGCACATTGGTGACGACGCAATTGCCCATCGCGATGCTTTTCACTTTGCTCGTGCCGTAACGTTCCCAGGTGCGGCCAAACAAGCCGCCGACATTCGAGTCGGTTTTTTCCGCCGTGAGACCAAATGTATTCACGCTGTTGCGATCGATGAGCGTGTTGGGCGAGCCTGTATCGATCATCAGCGCGCCTCGCCTATTGTTTATGGAAACCGGGACGAAGAGGTGATTACCGTAGCGTCGTTCCAGCTTCGCGCCGCCAAGTCCTTGACTGGCAAGTGCGCCAGCGAGTGTGCCACCCGCTTGCTGCCCATGCGTGAGAAACGGCATCAGAGTTGTGAACAAAAGTATTGGGACGAACTTGTTCATGCGACGGTTGTAGAACAACGCGTTCGCGTCGTCGAGTCCTACTGCGAACCGGAGCCGATTGTATCAGCGTCGGTCGATTCAGGTTGTGATATGTAGCAGCCGGGTCCAGCATCGGGTGTGTCGAATCGCTTCAGAATGACTGCTATTTGCCCGCTGCTCATCCGTGACTCAATATGGAAACTTGTTCGTAAAATCAAAACCGATTCTTGATGGTCTGGCGGCATTGCGATCACTTGTGGATTGGAAAAAACCCTTCGAGGCCAAAAGATTTAGTGCCGGAAACATCAAGGTAACCCGTGAACCGCGGGTAATTGTCAGGATCCGATTACCAGCGGTAGGTGGCGTTATACTCCTTGCCGTCAAAATGAAAATGCATTCCTGGGACGGGAATACGATCGGTGCCTGCTGCCGTATCGAATCGAGCAGCGCAATTATCGGTCCTACCGTCGACGATTCGGGCCACTTGGAGAACTCCTCATCTTGGAGCGTTACAGTCACTATACGTTCGAGCCGAATCAGCCTTGCGCCCGATCAGATCATACTGCCCCGCCATGTAACTAGGCAGGGACTCTTCATCCGGTGACTTGCGATCAGCGTCACCAGAGCGTGCGCACACGGCGAATAACAGAATCGCTGAGATTGCGAGAGGCGCTTTCATCAGGTGTACTGGCTGTTTGCGAAACGTTGTCCGGGGCGGCTAGGCGAAGCGCGTCATCATTTTTGCCCGCCGCTTACCAACTCGCGGTATTCGAGCCAAAACGCGGAGACGTTTTTCAGACCAGAACTCCGAAGGAGCTCTAAATTCTCGGCAAGGGTGAGTGGTTGATCAGCTTCCTTAAGTTCGAGGTCAGCCAGGAATTGCCGCGTCAATGCTGAATTAGCGAACCGAGTGTCCGCGCCTCCCGCGCGTTCCACAATTCCAGCGATCCGGATCTGCTGTAAACGGGTCTCCAATTCCGGTGAATCAGCGACAATCAGATCGGCGTTCACGAACCAACCGCCCGGCACGAGAAGCTCAACCACTTGTCTTAGCACCGTCTCCTTTTCCGGACGACTAAGGTGGTGAAGCGCGTACGCAGAAAATACGACATCGACCGTACCGGCGCCAGGAACCAGTTCACGCAGTTTTCGAAAATCGCCGATGACGAATTCGACTCGCGACGCTAATGATGTTAGGCGCGCCTTCGCCAGTTCAATCATGGCCTGAGCGCCGTCAATGCCGAGAACCCGGCCGTTCGGAAAGTGGTTGAGAAAGCGCTCAGTGAAGTAACCAGTACCGATCCCTAAATCGATTGCTCGAAGTGCTGCAGTTTTGGGAAACGGCAACACCGCAATAGCGATTTGAACCATCTTTGATCGATTCGGGTGCATCAACTCCATATCGGCGTCGTAGGTTGTGACGCGTCGCGATACGTCGTAAGCCGCAATGCTTCGTTCATTCATCGTCACGCTGGGTGCTCAATGTCCGATGACCATCAGCCGAAACCACAAGTAGCTCAAACCGAGCGCCGTGGTCGCACCCAAGCTGATTAGATCGCGAACGTGGAATTTTCCGATGGATGAAGACAGGCCTCGTGCCAAACGCCAAACAGCTTCCGATTGCCTTCTACAGAGAAACTTCCATTCCTTCGCGCGCCAACTGCGAGTTGTGGAACCGCCTCTGGCAGAGCTTTTCCATGCGCAGAAGAAAATCGTCATCGTGTTCAGGGTCGTGGTGAGTCATGACGAGTTGTTTGACCCCGGCCATTTCCGCTACCTGCATGGCCTGATCGAAACTGCTGTGACCCCATCCCCGGTGCGTCCGTAGTTCCTCGGCCGTGTATTGTGCGTCGTGCACCAGCAAGTCGGCGCTCCGACTCAACTCCACCACCAGAGGGTCGATTTCCTCGCCATGCTCAACATCGGTGCATATGACCAGCACCTTACCGTTGCGCTCAATCCGAAAACCATACGCGCCACCCGGGTGATTGTGCCGTTGACCGGTGACGGTGGTTTCCACATTGTCGACGTCAGTAAAGCGTTCGCTGGCATCTTCGACCTTCAGAAATTCAAATTGGGCCCCCATTCGATCCAACTGCACAGGAAAATACTGCGATTGCATAGGCACCTCGAAGATCTCCCGCAGATTGCCGATGGTCTGGCCCCGACCGAGTGTGAGAATCGTAATTTTTTGCTGGGGATTATACGCCGGCACGAAAAATGGGAAACCCTGCAGGTGATCCCAATGGAAATGAGTGAACGCGATGATCAGCTGGTCCTGGTGATGTCCGATCGCGCGCATGTCCCGGCCGAGATTTCGAAGTCCAGTTCCGGCGTCAATAATCGCGATGCGATTTGTATCCGTAAACGTAATTTGAAAGCACGTAGTGTTGCCGCCAAATTGCTGAAAGCCAGTATCACAGACTGGGATCGATCCTCGCGTGCCGTAAAACTTAAGCCTCATCGAATCCTTTTTCATAAAGGTAATTCTTCGCTTCGGGAACGAGAAGGAAATAAATCACGGCAGCCGGTGGCGCACACGTCGCGCTGCTGTGGACCGCAGGCGCTAAGCGCGTCTCTCATAGTTGCCAGAGTTTAGCCTAACGTACGTATCCCCATCACTGGATGCCAGTAGTGCGCACCTTGATCTCGACCAGATCGCCATCCTGCAAGCCGAAATGATTTCTCAGATTGACCTCAGCGACGATCTCGACGACCCAGGGGTCCCGTCGATCCCTCGCCGCAGTCGTCGGTGTCCACAAGAACGCTTTCCGATGATCGAGACTCACTAATTCGCAGGGAAGCAGCAGTATGTCGCGCTCGCCGCCGTACTCTTCTCGACCGAACCAAATTCTGTGAGCTTCGTAACGCGCATCAAACCAATTGAACACGTGATCGAGTGCGATGTTCAGCGAGCCGGGGAACACAAACATCCCCAGCTTCTCGCTGTAGGCGGCATTGAACAGCTTTAACCAGCGAGAGGCCTCGCCGAAGCCGCCCTGAACCTTGCCCGCGAGAAGTTCACTCATGCCGTCTAACACCTGGATTCAGCTGTCGGCTTCGATCTGTTGTTAGGCGGCATACGCGCCCAGCTCATGATGCTCCGTCTTTGGTCCCGCGAAAGCATCGAAGATTTCACGATGGACCCGGTATGACCAAGCATCCGTTCGCTGATAATAACCGGCCACCCACTCTTGAAGCTGACTAAGCATGGTGTTTTGAAGTTCGAGCGAAGCGTACTTGTGTGGCTCCCAGGCCCGCCTGAGATTGTTTGCCAGGCACGCCTCCATCCCCGGATTGAGGAAGACCAGCAGCGTACAGTGAGTCGACGCCGCTCGAACCAGTTCGCCGTAGCAGCCTTCAATGACCCAGGCAGCCTGCGAATCGATGAAGCTCCGAAGAGAAGCTGCGACAGACTCACAGGGGCGCTGCACGGCAACTTTGCCCGGCTCCCAAACGATCGAGTCCAGGTCGAGGTACGCCAAGCCCTCCCGCGTGGCAAGAGCTTTTGCGTACGTGCTCTTTCCGGAGCCAGAATTGCCAAATACCAGCACTTTCATGCGGCCTAACGAGAAATCGGTCCAAATTTTGGGCTAATCGGTCTTGTGTTTGAGCCAACGAGAACAGCAACGGCGTCCCAGTACCGATGCTACCGTCATCGCTCGGACTGGGACAACGCACACTTGCCGAATCAGGCGCGAGACGTGATCTGGCAACCTACGTGCGGACGAATTACGCCGGGGCCCCGCCGAGGGCGCCCGGAAGCGGTGGGGCGACGTCGGGTGCCACGACTTGCTTGGGTGGTTTGTCCGGCAGTTTCTTGGTGGGCGTCGAGCCAATACCAGGCGGCGGATTGATCAGGCGACCGTGGTCGATGATTTCTTTGATTTGCGAGCCGTCGAGGGTCTCGTACTCGAGCAACGCTTTTGCGATGGTTTCGAGTTTGTCGCGATTGGTTATGAGCGTGTGCTTGGCCACTTGATATGCCTCGTCGATGAGCCTGCGCACTTCCTGGTCGATAAGTTCGGCCGTCGCTTCGCTGTAGTCGCGGTTGCGAGTCAGCTCGCGTCCAAGGAAAACGTAATCTTCGTGTTCGCCGTATTCGACCATGCCCATTTTCTCGCTCATGCCCCATTCGCAAACCATCCGGCGTGCAATGGCCGTGGCCCCTCTGATGTCGCCGCGTGCGCCGTTAGTTATGTCGCCGAAGATAATTTCTTCCGCGACGCGACCGCCCATGGCAACGGCGAGACTGGCCAGCAATTCGTTTTTGCGATTGGTGTATTTGTCTTCCTCTGGCAACCACATGGTTGAACCGAGTGAAGGACCCCGCGGGATAATGGTCACCTTGTGCAACGGCTCAGTGTGGGGGAGAAGGACGAGCAAGAGCGCGTGGCCTGCTTCGTGATACGCCGTGTTCTGTTTTTCTTTCTCACTGAGCGCGAGGCTCCGGCGCTCTTTGCCCCAGCGCACTTTGTCGCGCGCTTCCTCCAACTCCGCGAGCGTGATCCCCTTCAATCCGCGACGCGCGGCGAGCAATGCCGCTTCGTTGATGACATTAGCTAATTCCGCGCCCGAATAACCTGGTGTGCCGCGCGCGATCACGGCAAGATCGACGCCCTCGGCGAGCTTCACTTTCTTTGCGTGCACGCGCAGGATTTCTTCGCGGCCTTTCACGTCGGGCAAATTAACGGTGATCTGGCGATCGAACCGCCCCGGTCGCAGCAACGCCGGATCGAGGACGTCGGGCCGGTTCGTTGCGGCAATGATGATCACGCCTTCCTGGGTATCGAAACCGTCCATCTCCACGAGCAACGCATTCAATGTTTGCTCGCGCTCGTCGTGGCCGCCGCCAACTCCGTGGCCGCGGTGACGACCGACAGCGTCGATTTCGTCGATGAAAATGATGCACGGCGCGGATTTCTTGCCTTGCTCGAACATGTCGCGCACGCGCGAGGCGCCGACGCCCACGAACATTTCAACGAAATCCGAGCCGCTGATTGAAAAGAAGGGAACGTCGGCTTCGCCTGCGATAGCGCGCGCCAGCAGCGTCTTGCCCGTGCCCGGCGGGCCAACCATCAAAACGCCCTTGGGAATACGACCACCCAGTTTCTGAAATTTTTTCGGATCCCGCAGGAACTCGACCAGTTCCTGCACTTCGTCCTTGGCTTCTTCCACGCCGGCGACATCGCGGAACGTGATCTTGTTTTTGTCCCGCGCGAGCATGCGCGCCTTGGACTTGCCGAAATTCAGCGCGCCCTTGCCAGCCATTCGGATCTGCTGACGAAACAGGAAATAGAGCACCAGGAGGAAAAGCGCGATCGGCAGGAAACCCACCACAGTCTGCGCCAGCATGTTGGATTCCGTCTTGATGGCGGGCTGCATTCCAGCGTCGGCGAGTTTTTTCTGCAGATCATTTGTGAAATTCAAGTAGACGGTCGTGCGGAACGGCGTGGGCTGCGACGGCGCTGCGCTTGCGCCCTGGCGAATGTATGCTCCGCGCAGCGTTTGCGTGGGCCGGCCGTCTTCGACCACCAACTGGAGCGGATAATTCTTGTCGTTGACGATCTGCTTGTTCTCCAGCAGCTCGAGGAAACGGTTATACGGCACGTCTTCAACCGGTTGCATCCCGCCCCGGTAAAAGAGCATCGCCATCGCAATCAGACTGAAAGCGATCACGATCAGAACGACGCCGCGCCAGTTAAAATTCGGTTCGCTCCCGCGGTGTCTGTTCTCTTTTTGAGAGTTGCGATCAAGTTGGGGCATAAAGCAATTTACCTGGGGAAAAAGTTATCATGAACGAACTCGCAATGCAAAATGAGCGAGCTGAGCCTGAACTGGATTAGTCGTAGCCTCACCAATGTTTCGAATCTCCAAGTCCAACCGGACCTAGCCCCGGTCGCGCGCTCCCGCTTGGGAGGGGAAGCACTGCTAACTTCTCCGGGAAGGCTTGGCAGTTGGCCGGGCGGAGGCACCTGTTGGATTTGCGCATCTTGTTAAAGTGGATGCTCGGTTAGTTTCCGTCTCCCTCTTCGGCGTTCGAAATGACTTGGCTTCAGAACTATGATCCGCTGCATAGCGTCGCGCTATCCACTGCCGTAGCAGTGTCGCCAATCGTCGTTTTGTTGAGCGCAATTGGCGTGTTCAAGGTCGCGCTGGCGGCACTGGTGGGAATGCTCGTTTCGCTCCAGGCTTATGTTTTTCCGTTCAGCGAAGTTGTGGTGAAATAATTCCCCGCTGATTACGTCAGTTGCCGCAACGTCTCCGCCAGTTCGGTCAATTCATCGCTTTCCGCTACGATACGCTGCAACGATTGCATCGCTGCAGCGACGTGCTTGAGGAAATGTTTGTGACCCTTGACCAAGCCGAGAAATCCGTAAGCACCTAACGCTTGCATTAGGCGTTGCATGGCGCAGAGGCGCAATTTGAGATCGAAATCGCCGTTGATCACGAACCCGTTTTCGAGCTGGTGCCCGCGGTAGTATGCGGTCAACTTTGCGCGTTCGCTTTCCGGAAGATTGACGTAGGGATCATAAAGCAGAGACGCGAGATCGTATTCGGCAAGGCCGGGTCGCATTCCCTGGAAATCGATCAGGTGCGCCTGACCGTTACGGATGATGATGTTCTGCGATTGAGAATCGCGATGCACCAAAACTCTCGGGAATGATGCCAGGCAATCTGCGATTTCCTGTAGCGCAGGCAGCGACGCCAGCTTCGCGAGCTTTGCTTTGTCGATTTTGAAGTAACGGCCGAGGCAATTTTCAAAAAAATAATTCTGTTCCCACAGGTAAAGCTCAGAATTGAACTCGGCCGGTAAATGCTGCTTCATCTCAATGCAAACCGATTCGGACAAAGCGTGGAGCGTCGCGATTTGATCAAGGGCCGATTCATAGAAGGCGCGGCGCACCAGCCAGCTTTCCTCACGATAACTGTAAAGGTCGCGCTCGCCAAGGTCTTCCAGCCAGATCAGACCTTCGTCTGGATCGTGAAAGTAAATCTCCGGCACACGAATTCTGTGCTTGGTAAGAAAGTTCGCGATGGTTACGTAGTGGCGATTTTCTTCCCGCTCTAGATTATATTTTACCAGAATGAGTGCCTGCTCCGCCGAGCACCGTATCCGATAGAATTTGCGGTCTGACCCACCTTTTTGGATTGGGCTGACTTTTATTTCGGCGACGTCCAATCGCGGAAAGTGCTTCCGCGTTCGTCGAAGAAGCAGGTCGGTTCTCATAAATTCAGATGTCGATGTCGCGATGGATGCCGGTGACTTTTTTTCGGGAGCGGACAATACACGCCTCCAACCGGCTTTGGGAAGCAATTTCTGCATCCGGCCACAAAATTGTGTCCTCCAGGATGGCTTCCGCGCCGACGCGGCAGTTTTGTCCGATAACCGTGCAGCCGTGCAACTTTGCGCTCGAATCGACGATCGCGCTGCTCGCCATGCATTCGGGCCATTCGCGCGTTTTGACGAAGTCCGGTTTCCAATTGTCTCGCAAGATTGTGCGGTGCACTTCGAGATATTCAGCGCGCGAAGAGATGTTGAACCATTTTCCGTCGTCCATTACTACGCCGCCGATCGTGGCGCCTTGGCCTATCCAATCATTAATGATCGGGATAAACGAGATCTTTTTGTGCGGCGGGATCCGCTGAAAAACCGCCGAGTTCCAAACCGCGACGTTGGCGAAATCGAAATTTCCCGCGACGCCGTAGCGGTTGGCGATGTCTACCACACGGTGATCGCGCAAAGCCACAGCTGAAGCCAAACCAGTATGACGCAGAGCGAGCGTCACGTCGTTGCCGCGGCGAAAGTGTTGGTCGATCAAAGGTTGAAGATTGACGTCGGTCAGAATATCGCCGCTGTAGGTCAGGAACGGCTCGCTGCCGAAATGACCTTCCGCGTTCTTAATGCCGCCGCCCGTTTCGAGCAGGTCCGGCTCGTGAACAAGTGTGACGGGAAAGTCAGCATACTCGCGCGCGGCAAAGAAAGTTTGGAACAATTCAGGATGGCGATGCGTGTTGATGACGAATCTCTTCACTCCTACGCCTATCAAATGATCGAGCGCAAAGGTAATGAGCGGCTTTTGAAAGATCGGGATGAGCGGCTTCGGCAACTCGTCGGTTAATGGACGCAAGCGCGTGCCTAAGCCCGCTGCCAAAACGAATGCCTGAGTGATTTCGTTCACGAGCAGAAAATCGAGAGATTCCTCGACTTCGCTCGGAATGACAAGCGAAGTGTTCCGTACGATTCGCTATCTCAGATAAAGCGTCCGGGTGCCGAAGTCGATGATGCCGTGGTGCCGTCGCAGCGTTTCCGCACCGAGCAACCCGGCAACCGGCGGCGATCCTTCCAACAATCCGTCGTGAATGAGTCCTTCCAGGTCTATCACGCCCACCTGCTTGCCGGTGATATTGACTGACCCGACGGTCAGTTTGCGAATGTTCGCCACGCGCACGCCGCGCTCTTTCAGATTCACGGCCGAGGAGCTATATTGCGTTTCGCGAGTGGCAATTCGCATCCGCCGGACAAACGAGCGGTGCAATAGCGTGGTGAACGAGCCCGTGTCGACCATGAGTTTTGCCGGTTCTCCATTCACCGTTCCGTTTACATACAGGTTGTAACCGTCGCTGACCTGAATCGGAACAGCGCGTAAGCCGCGCCGATTGAAACCGGGGAAGCTCCCGAGGACATTTGGATCGGTCTTCAGAATCAGTAACTGCTTTTCACAGTCCAGAACCGCTTGTGTCGGGAAAAGGATGTCTGCTCCAATGATCCCGTCGATTTGCGGTTCGTGCGCCATTCGCGCAGCGCGCGCAGAACCGCCGAGATCCACCGTGACCACCGGCTCATCAACAAGAGTCAACCCGCCGATTCGCAGTTCACGCGCGATCGCCACGTTATTGAATGCGCCATTAATTTGCACGCGTGCGGGCAAACTGGATTGAGCTGTGATCCGCTTGAGCCGAAAATATTCGCGGCGATTCAGAGCAATCGCACTCACGGGCGCACCGCTGTCGACCGTCAGCCAAGCGGGTCTGCCGTTAATGAAGGCGCGCACCAGCAAATGATTTTGTCGCGAGCGCACCAGCGGCAGTGCTTCGAACTCCGTTGTGGTCCGCGCGAAAGCGCCATGAGGCGTAGCGATGACTTCTATGACCAATGCCACAGCAGCGCACCAAACCCACAGAGACCGTCGCGTGCCGAGCAGATGATTCGAAGTCATCACGGTGGCGGGGAGATTACACGCTTCCTTTTTTCCCGTAAAACAAATTTCAGCAGCTTTTTAGGATTGCACGAAATACTGGAGTGATGATTAATTCTCCGGCAATCCACGCGGTTTCGATATGACAAGCGCAGTCACCGAAGCACCTGTAGCCGAACAAAAGCTCGTTAGGGGACTCGGCTTGTTGGACTCGACCATGCTGGTGGCTGGCTCGATGATCGGCTCAGGAATTTTCATCGTGTCGTCGATTATCGCTCGCCAGGTGGGGTCGCCAGGTTGGTTGTTGGTGGTATGGATCGTGACCGGTTTGCTCACCCTGACGGCCGCGCTTTCCTACGGCGAGCTGGCTGCGATGATGCCGAAGGCCGGTGGCCAATATGTCTATCTCCGCGAAGCGTTCTCACCACTGTGGGGATTTCTCTACGGTTGGACACTTTTCCTTGTGATTCAGACGGGCACGATTGCGGCGGTCGCAGTCGGATTCGCGCGCTATACAGGTGTGCTTATTCCGTGGGTGTCCGAGAGCAATTACATTATCGCCCCCATCCGGTTTGGCGGGTACGCGTTGTCACTTTCAACGGCACAGCTCGTTGGCCTGGCGCTGATCGGATTTCTTACATTCACGAATACGCGCGGGCTGGAGATAGGAAAGCTTGTGCAAAATGTCTTCACCACGGCAAAGACCGGCGCGCTGATCGCATTGATCGTGTTGGGCATTATCGTCGGCTTGAAGTCCGGTGCAGGCGCGGAAAACTTCAGGGACTTCTGGAGCGTGCGCGGAAACTTGCAAGACGTCGGCACAGGGCTAACGGCTGCGACTGTATTCGGACTCTTCGTCGCAATTTGCGTGGCGCAGACAAACTCTTTGTTCTCGGCGGACGCATGGAACAACATCACTTTTACTGCGGGTGAAGTAGTCAATCCGCGGCGGAACGTGCCACTCTCGCTGGCATTCGGCACGTTTCTGGTGATCGGATTGTATTTGCTCGCGAACGTCGCGTACCTCGCGACGCTTCCATTCGACGCAATCCAGAATGCGCCGAGCGATCGTGTCGCCTCCGAAACGGCGAACGTAATTTTTCCCGGCGCCGGCGCGACAATCATGGCAATTGCGATCATGATCTCGACATTTGGCTGCAATAACGGGCTGATCCTTGCGGGCGCTCGCGCCTACTATGCCATGGCGAGGGACGGGCTTTTCTTTCGACGGGTCGCCGAATTAAACAAATGCCGTGTGCCTGCATGGGCGCTCGTTATCCAAGGCATCTGGGCCGGCGCACTCGTTCTGCCACGCACGGTCAAAACTGACCCAGCCGGGAACGTGACTGGCTACGGCAATCTCTACGGCAATTTGCTCGACTATGTTATTTCAGCGGCGCTGATTTTCTATGTCTTGACAATTATCGGCATCTTTCTGCTACGTCGAAAACAGCCGAACGTGGAGCGACCCTACAAAGCATTCGGATATCCAATCGTCCCCGCTCTGTACATCCTTGGGGCGACCGTGATTCTCGTGGTACTGTTCGTGTACCAAACCGCCACGACCTGGCCAGGGCTCATCATCGTGTTGACTGGCGTGCCGGTTTATTTCTTCTGGAAATTCTTCGGAAAAAAATCAACGGCGACTTGACTTTGCGGCGCCATCCCGATTAGCACAGCGCAAGACCAATTTCGCCTATGAACTTGTTTCGACGAAAAAGCGTCACGCAACTTCAAGCCGAGGCGCTGACAGATCAGCGGCTGAAACGCGCGCTCGGAGCGACGAATCTGACAATGCTTGGTATTGGCGCGATCATCGGCACGGGCATTTTCGTCCTGACGGGCACCGTCGCGGCGCAGAACGCCGGACCCGCGGTAGTTCTATCGTTCGTGCTGGCGGGCGTAGCCTCGATTTTTGCTGCGCTCTGCTACAGCGAATTCGCGTCGCTCGTGCCGATGGCCGGCAGCGCTTACACCTACGGCTACGCAACACTCGGGGAACTTTTCGCTTGGATCATTGGCTGGGATCTGATCCTGGAATACGCTTTGGGTGCGGTCACTGTTTCCATCGGTTGGTCGGGCTACGTGGTTTCGTTTCTGCGGGACATCGGCATTCATATCCCGCCTGAATTGTCAGCGGCGCGCGGAACGCTTGTTACTTTGGCAGATGGAACGCAGGTCACGGCGATCTTCAATCTGCCAGCGGTCATCATCATCGGTATTGTCACGCTGCTGCTGGTAATCGGCATTCGCGAATCAGCGAACGTAAACAATGTCATTGTGTTTGTAAAAGT
>Ga0066904_10000012_pt1 | contig 17510 bp, 18 predicted proteins | sample PanSoiMetaPlot30_FD_133941 | JGI IMG/M metagenome (GOLD analysis project Ga0066904, IMG submission 133941) | Tropical forest soil microbial communities from Panama analyzed to predict greenhouse gas emissions - Panama Soil Plot 30 (version 2) | reverse complement strand
TCAGCTGCTGCGTGATGGTCCCGATCTGCTGCGCGAAGAGCCAGCCGGGGTACTCAGCGGATGCCATCGCATGGTGCACGCCCGGGAAGGTCACCTGGTCGATCCGGAGGTCGCACAACGACTTCTTCCCGTTGCAGAGCTGAACGTTGCTCGCCTTCGCGTTCTTCGCGGCTCCGCGGGTCGTCAGGATGAAGCCCGCGGTCGCGAGCCCGATGATCACCACGATCGCGCCACCGACGGTCGCCAGTCGTGGCCAAAGAGCGCGCCGCTCCACGTGCTGGGCGGTGATGGCGCGCACGAGCCGGAGGATCTCGTAGACGGCCAGATATCCGACCCACAACGCCGCCGCCCGGACCAAAAGCTCGAGGTTCCCGAGCGGCTCTGCGATGAAGGTGACGCTGATGAAGATGCCCAGGACGCCGAGAAGGATCGTGCCCCAGGTGGTCTGGCGACGCCGCTCGACCCATCCGCGGGCGCGTCGCCACACGAAGGCCGGCGTGAATTCGTGCTCGGCGCTGGCGGCGGCGGCCGCCACGATGAGTCCGTAGGCGGCGATCCAGAGAGCGGTGAGGCGCAGGTCCTCCGTGACCTCGCTCAACGCACCCTTGATCGCGCCCGAGAGCTGCGGATCGTCGATCTGCCGCCCGACGAGCCAGGTCGCGACGAACAGGAGTGCGACGATGAACAGGCCGTCGATCACCGCCGCGATACCCAGACGGCGAACGGCGCGCCGCCGGTCCTCCGCGAGGAGGATGGACCCGATCACGGCGCCCAGCCCGAGGACCAGGGCGGCGAGAGTGATCTGGCCGACGATGCCCTCCGCGTCCCAAAGGCCGTAGTCGCCGATCGTCTTCGTGATGTCGCTCAGGCTGTTGTCGAGCCCGCTCGCGCCCTGCTGGTTGCCTCCGCCGCCGCCCGACCCCTGGAGGCTGCTCGTGATCAGCGCGAACGAGGCACCGAGGTCGAGTCCCTGCCGGCCACTTCCGCCCTGCTCGACGACGGCCTCGTGCGTGCGGCGAACCGCGTTCCGGAAGATCGACTTGAACGTGTCGGTGTCGATGACGCCCTCGAGCGCAAGCTCGAACGCGGGGCGGAAGCTCGTCGCCTGCTGGTTCCCGGCCTCGATGAGCTGGGTGGTCAACCGTCGCGCGAGCTCCGTGCGGACGGCCTGGGAGTTGAGCGGCTCGACGGCGCGCTCGCTGAAGGCGTCGCTGTCGTACAGGGTTGTCCCTGCCCAGTTGGCGATGATGAGCACCGGGAACGTGATCCCTGCCACGACGAGCAGTACCGCGCTCGCCACCCGCCGCATAGGGCAGAAACGGTAACGCGTGGGGCGCGACGACGCCCGTCAGCCCCGCAGCGTGCGGAAGCGGCGGATCAACGTGTTCGTGCTGCTGTCGTGGTCGAGCTCGCGATCCGGCTCCTCGAGCTGCGGAACGATTTTGTTCGCGAGCACCTTGCCGAGCTCGACGCCCCACTGGTCGAACGAGTTGATCTGCCAGATCGTCCCTTGGGTGAACACCTTGTGCTCGTACATCGCGACGAGCTGACCGAGCACGTACGGCGTGAGCTTCGCGGCCAGGATCGTGTTGGTCGGATGGTTGCCCCGGAACGTGCGATGGGGCACCTGGAACGCCGGCACCCCCTCCGCCTCGACCTCGGCCCGCGTCTTCCCGAAGGCCAGGGCTTCGGTCTGGGCGAAGAAGTTCGCCATGAGCAGGTTCTGATGGTCGTCGACCTCCGTGTCGGCGTTCACGAAGCCGATGAAATCGCACGGGATCAACCGCGTGCCCTGGTGGATGAGCTGGTAGAAGGCGTGCTGCCCGTTCGTGCCCGGCTGCCCCCACACGATCGGTCCCGTCATGCACGTGACCGGATCGCCGTCGAGCGTCACCGATTTCCCGTTGCTCTCCATGTCGAGCTGTTGGAGGTACGCGGTGAAGCGCGACAAGTACTCGCTGTACGGGAGGATCGCCTGGGTCTCGGCGCCGAAGAAATCGTTGTACCAGACGCCGATCAAACCGAGCAGGACGGGAAGGTTCCGCTCGAACGGCGCGGTGCGGAAGTGCTCGTCCATCGCGTGAAACCCGGCAAGCATCTCGCGGAACCGTTCGGGCCCGACGGCGATCATCAGCGTCAGGCCGATGGCGGAGTCGTAGGAGTAGCGACCGCCGACCCAGTCCCAGAACTCGAACATGTTGGCGGTGTCGATCCCGAACGCGGCGACCTTCCCGGCGTTGGTGGATACGGCGACGAAGTGCTCCGCAACTGCCTGCTCGACCTTCAGGGAGCTCAGCAGCCACTCCCTGGCGGTGCGCGCGTTCGTCAGCGTCTCGACGGTGGTGAACGTCTTCGAGCAGACGACGAACAGCGTTTCCTCCGGATCGAGGTCACGCAGCGCCTCGTGGATGTCGATGCCGTCGACGTTGGAGACGAAGCGCACGATGAAGTCACGGTCACTGAACGCCTTCAACGCCTCGTACGCCATGGCAGGCCCCAGGTCCGACCCGCCGATGCCGATGTTCACGACGTTGCGGATCCGCCGTCCCGTGTGGCCCGTGTGCTCGCCCGAGCGCACCCGGTCGCAGAAGGCCGACATCTTCCGGAGGACCGCGTGCACCTCGGGCACGACGTCGGTGCCGTCCACAGCGATGTGCTCGCCTTCGGGCGCGCGGAGGGCGACATGGAGAACGGCCCGCTGCTCGGTGACGTTGATCTTCTCGCCGGCGAACATCGCGTCGATGCGCTCGCGTAGGCTCGCCCGACCGGCCAGTGCCACGAGCAACTCGACGGTTGCGTCCACGAGGCGGTTCTTCGAATAGTCGAGGTAGATGCCGTCGACCTCGAGCGTCATCTTCTCGCCGCGCCCCGGGTCGTCCCGGAACAGGTCACGCAGGTGGGCGCGCTCGACGTGGTCGTAGTGGTCCTGCAGCGCCTTCCACTCGCTCGTCTGGGTGATGGGGGTCATGCCCCTTCCTATCCCCTTGCGCGCGGACGGTCGAAATGCTCTTCGGCGGTCTTGGCCGTCGTCGCGGCGGGAATTCCCGCCGGTCTCGGCGGGTTGACAGATACCGACCGGTATCCGATACTGCAAAGTATGCGATACCATCGAGTATTCGATACCACTCGGTATCACTGGAGGCCCCTCATGACCACCACGACGACCGGCGCCCCCGGGACGATCACCGCGATCGGCAAGCGGGAGGCCCAGGCCTGGCTGTTGCGGCGCCTGGGCTACGAGCGTCTCCTCGCTTCGCTCCGAAGGACGCACGCAGACCAGAAGGCCCACGAGCTCGAGCGGGACGTGGCAGCCTGACCCGGTGACGCAACAGCAGACGCCAGAACGGCTGACGCGCGAAGAGAAGAAGGCAAGAACCCGCGCTCAGCTCATCGACGCCGCCGCCACGGTCTTCGCCCGGCGCGGATACGTCGCCGCCTCGCTGGACGAGGTCGCCGAGGAAGCGGGACTCACCAAAGGTGCGGTGTACTCGAACTTCGACAGCAAGGAAGAGCTGTTCGAAGCCGTCATCGAGGATCGTCTCGACGAACCGATGAAGGACATCGCCGCGGTCATCGACTCGAGCATCGGGACCACCGAGGAACAGGCGATGGCAGGCGCCCGGGCCTTCGTCGGTGTTGTCGAGCGGGAACGCGATGTGTTCCTCCTCGCGCTCGAGATGAACATCCACGTCGCTCGACATCCCGAGCTGGGGTCGGCGTTTGCAGCTCGACGCCGCGAGCAGCTTGCGGAGGTTGCAGGCATCATCACCGAGCATGCCAACCAGTCGAAGGAGGCGCTTCCTCTGCCCGCTGACCAGATGGCGATCGCGGTCGAGGCACTGTCGCAGGGCATCGCGCTGCATGCACTGGTGGATCCCGATGGCGTGCCCGACGACCTCCTGGGGCGCGTGTACGCGCTGCTCTTCCAGGTGCCCCGCGGCGAGGAGGGTTGAAACCAGCGGAGCCTGACGCGCCCACAAGTACGATTTCCGCGTGACACGCGTCGGATTCCTGGGTCCGCACGGGACGTTCGCCGAGGAGGCCGTGCTCACCCAACCCGATCTCGCCGACCAGGAGCTGCAGCCTCTGCGCTCGGTCCCGGACGTCATCAGCGCCATCGAGCGCGGTGAGGCCGACCTCGGACTGGTGCCGCTGGAGAACTCCATCGAGGGCACCGTCACGGTCACGCTCGACACGCTCGCGTTCGACACCGATCTGCTCATTCAGCGCGAGATCGACCTCCCCGTCTCGCTGAACCTGTGCGCACTGCCGGGGGCCGAGCTCGACGACGTCAAGACCGTCCTCTCACACCCGAGCCCGTTCGGGCAGTGCCGGGTCTGGCTGGCGGGGAAGCTGCCCGACGCCGACACGATCGTGACCAACTCGACCGCCGAGGCGGCGGCCCAGGTCGCACGGGGCGACGACAAGAGCAAGGCCTCCATCGGCACGAAGTTCGGCGCCCGGCTGAACGGGCTCGAGCTGATCGCCACCGAGATCGAAGACCATCCCGAGAACGAGACGCGCTTCGTGCTCGTCGGAAACGACATCCCGGCGCCGACCGGGCACGACAAGACGAGCGTCGTGTGCTTCCAGCGCGAGGACCGGCCCGGGTCACTGCTGGCGATCCTGCAGGAGTTCGCCGCCCGCGCCATCAACCTCACCAAGCTCGAGTCGCGACCGACCAAGCGCAGCCTCGGCGACTATTGCTTCTTCATCGATTTCAACGGCCACATCGCCGACGAGCTGGTCGCCGACTGTTTGCGGAACCTGGCGGCGAAGCAGGCCGAGGTGAAGTTCCTCGGCTCCTATCCGGTCGCCGGCGAGGAGGACGCCCGGCAACGTCGGGCGGCTGCGGACAAGGCGTGGCGCCAGGCAGCCGAATGGGTCGACGACCTGCGCAGCCGCGTGGCCCCACCCCCGACCACGTGATCGACCTCAGGCGACTGCGCGACGACTTCGAGTACCGCCGCGGCATCGAACGCAAGCGAGTCGATGGCGCGCTGCTCGACCGCGTGCTCGAGGCCGAGGACGCCCGCCGCGTCCTGCTCAGCGAGGTCGAGGAGCTGCGGGCACGACAGAACGCGGCCTCGAAGGAGATCGGTCGGGCGCCGGCCGCCGAGCGCGACGCGAAGATCGCGGCTGCGACCGCGCTGAAGGACGAGCTCGCGGCCAACGAGCCGCGCCTGGCCGCGGCCGAGGCGCGGCTGCACGAACTCGCACTGCAGATCCCGAACCCGGCCGACGCGTCGGTGCCCGATGGCGGCGAGGACGCCAACGAGGTGGTGCGCGTGGTCGGCGAACCGTCCGTCGAGCCGCCGCGGGACCACGCCGAGTTCGGCACCGGTATCGGCTTCGTCGAGGCGAGGCAGGCGGTCGAGATGAGCGGTTCGCGCTTCGTCTATCTCATGCGCGAGGCCGCGCTGCTCGAGCTCGCGCTCGTGCAGTGGGTCATGACGCGTGTCGTCGCCGAGGGCTTCACGCCCGTCATTCCGCCCGTGCTGGTGCGGGAGCACGCGATGGAGGAGGCGGGCTTCTTCCCGACCGACCGGGCCCAGGTGTACGAAGTCGACGGCGGCGAGCTGTTCCTCGTCGGCACGAGCGAGGTCGCCCTTTCGGCACTGCATCGGGGTGAGATCGTCGAGACGGACGCGCTGCCGTTGCGCTACGCGGGGTTGTCGACGTGTTTCCGGCGCGAGGCGGGCACGTACGGCAAGGACACACGCGGCATCTTCCGCGTCCATCAGTTCGACAAGGCGGAGATGTTCAGCTTCGCCCGTCCCGAGCAGTCGTGGGTCGAGCTGGAAGCGATTCTCGCGTTGCAGGAGTCGATCGTGATCGGCCTCGGGCTGCCGTACCGGGTCGTGAACTGCGCGACGGACGAGCTCGGTGCGGCGGCGGCGAAGAAGTACGACATCGAGGTGTGGCTGCCGTCCGAAGGTCGGTACCGGGAGCTGACCTCGTGCTCCAACTACCTGGACTACTCGGCCCGGCGGCTCGGCACGCGCTTCCGCGGCGACGCGGGCATGCAATCCGTGCACACGCTCAACGGCACCGCCTGTGCTGTCGGTCGCACGCTCGTCTTCCTCTTCGAGCACTGCCAGCGGCCCGACGGCTCGTTCGCCGTCCCCGAAGTGCTCATCCCGTTGTGCGGCTTCGACCGGGTGCCGGCGCACCGGCCGTAGCCTGGCCCCCGGAGGGATGCCGGAGCGGCCGAACGGGATGGTCTTGAAAACCATTGAGGCGCGAGCCTCCGTGGGTTCGAATCCCACTCCCTCCGCAACGCGCTAGCCGCAGACGGCCGCGCCCAGGTCGGTTACCGGCCGAGCCTAACGGCGGGGCTCGTTCGCCTGTCTTGCTGGGTGCTGGTGGCGTTCCCTGATGCGGTCGTAGTTCAGCCGGAGGAGATCGACGACCTCGTCCGCGTCGGCGTCGTCCCGGATGTACTTCGTGGTCCAACCCGAGTCGGGGTGCACGTGGTGTGGACCGGTGCGTCCCTCGGCGACGAGCCGGTCGCGGATGCGGCGCGGGAACGGGATGTCGGCCATGTGGCTGCCGTGCACGTGGCCGATCGCGCGCCCCTCGAGCAGGAACTCGGTCTCGCCGAACTCGCCGCTGTCGGTGGTGATCCCCGGCCAGCTCGTCACCTCACCGACGATCCGTTCGCCTCGCGTCATGTTGCGAACAACCCCGCCGGCGGCTGCTCCATTCCTCCGGGCGCGTACGCTCCGCTTCGTGGACGACCCGGACGGATGGTGGAAGGAGGGCGTCCTCTATCAGGTCTATCCACGCTCGTACGCCGACTCGAACGGCGACGGTGTCGGCGACCTGCGCGGCGTGATCGATCGACTCGATCATCTCGCCTGGCTCGGGATCGACGGGATCTGGCTCAACCCGATCACGGTGTCGCCCGACGCCGACTGGGGCTACGACGTCGCCGACTACACGGGCGTGCAGCCGATTTTGGGAACGCTCGAGGACGTCGACGCCCTCATCGCGGCAGCCGCCGAACGGGAGATCGCGGTGCTGCTCGATCTCGTACCCAACCACACGAGCATCGAGCATCCGTGGTTCGTCGAGTCCCGCTCGTCACGCGAAAACCCGAAGCGAGCGTGGTACGTGTGGGCCGATCCGAAGCCGGACGGGTCGCCGCCGAACAACTGGCAGAGCGGTTTCGGCGGGCCCACGTGGACGCTCGACGACACCACCGGTCAGTACTACTTGCACAACTTCCTCGCCGAGCAGCCCGACCTCAATTGGTGGAACGAAGAGGTGCGCGACGAGTTCGATCGCATCCTTCGCTTCTGGTTCGACCGCGGTGTGGCGGGGTTCCGCATCGACGTCGTCCACATGGTTGTCAAGGACGCGCTGCTGCGCGACAACCCGCCCGCCACCGACGACGATCACTGGATGGTGCGGCTCACCGGACAGCGTCAGGTCTACAACGGCAACCGGCCCGAGGTGCACGAAGTCATCCGGCGCTGGCGCGCCGTCGCCGACTCGTACGATCCGCCCCGGATCCTCGTGGGCGAGACGCACGTCTTCGACACCGACACCATGGTCTCGTTCTACGGAGCTGGAGACGAGCTGCACCTCGCGTTCAACTTCCTGTTGCTCCATTCCCGGTTCGACGCCGAAGCGCTGCGCAAGGTCGTCGAAGCCACGGTGGCCGCCGTCCCGGCGGAGTCGTGGCCGGTGTGGACGGGCGGCAACCACGACATGTACCGCTTCCCGAGCCGATGGTGTGACGGCGACCCCATGCGAGCGCGCTGCGCACTCATGATGCTGCTCGCTCTGCCGGGGACGGTGTTCCTCTACTACGGCGACGAGCTCGGCCTGCTCGACACGGACGTCCCGAAGGAGCGACTCGAGGACCCCGTGGGCAAGCGGCTGTACCCGATCTACGGGCGCGATCCGGAGCGCACCCCCATGCCGTGGACATCCGCAGCCGGCGCCGGATTCACCGCACCGGGCGTGGAACCGTGGCTGCCGTTCGGCGACGTCGGCGTGTGCAACGTCGCGGACCAGCGCCACGACCCCGACTCCATGCTCTCGCTGTGCCGCGATCTCATCGGGCTGCGAGCCGCGGTACCCGATCTCCGGCGCGGCGCCTACACCCAGCTTGCCGCCGAGGAAAGCCTGTGGGCGTGGCGGCGCGGCGAGCGCGTCGTCGTCGCCCTCAACCTGGGCGATGATCCGGCGCGGGTCGGGATGACGAAGGGGATGGTGAGGATCGACACGCGTCGCGAGCGCGACGGCGAGCGCGTCGAGGGGTCTCTGGCCCTAGGTCCATGGGAGGGCGCGATCGTCTGGCTCGACGAGGCGCACGAATAAGCGCCGCGGCGGCCACCCCTGAGCGGCGTACCCGACGAGTGACGCGTTCGTCGTCCGGACCTAGGTGGGCGCATCCTCGTCGGCGTCGAACTCGGCTTCGAGCGCCGCTTCTTCCAGCGCCGCGATCGCCGGGCCCCACTCCTCGCTCCGCCGGAAGCTCCGCACGCCGTACCAGATCGACCACGACATCAGGGCCATCGTGACGGGGAAGCCGGTCACGAACCCCACGGCGACGAAGGCGTCGACTCCCAGCGCCGCCAGCACCACCAGTCGCAGCGCCGAGCGGAGCACCATGTACGAGCCCCAAGCGAACGAGATCGAACTGAACGTCCGCCGGTGCGTCCGGGACGCCTTCACCTCGTCGGGCAGGATGAGCATCTCCTCGGCGAACACGCCGGCCAGAGGTCTGCCGATCGCGATCGAGCCGATGAACGCCAGCCCGTATCCCGCGTTCACGAACACGGGGATGGCGAGGTAGATCTCGGCGCTGCCCGTCCACAGCCCGACGACCGCCTGTATCAACACGAAGACGAGCGCGATGCGGATGACCAGCGCCGGTCGGTCCTGCCGGCGCTCGTAGCGGTACACGAGCAGCGCCACCGCGGTCGCGGCGACGACGCCGGGCACGAGACCCCAGATCTTCCAGAACACGTAGAACGCGAGAACGGGACCGAACGCGTCGCGCGCGAAGCGCGGGCCGCTCCCGAGCAGGATGGCCTTGGCCGTGAGTGGTGGCAGGCGGGGCTGACCCTCGGGTGTCGGAGTGGCGGCAGGGTCGGACACGACGATCAGGTCGCCGCGTGCGATGCCGTCCACGCGACTAGGTCGTCGCGCTCCCATGTGTTCACGATTTGCTCGAGGGCGACGGTCGCCTCGGCGGCCCGGGCACAGCCGTACGGTTGCCACTCCAGTTGACCGGGCGCGTGAGCGTCGCTGTCGATCGACACCTTGCACCCCGTGTCGACGACCTGTTCGAGCAGCCGCATGGGCGGGTCGAGACGCTCGGGCCGGCAGTTGATCTCGACCGCCTTGTCGAAGTGCGCGGCAGCGCCGAAGACGAGCTGGGAGTCGAACTGCGACTCCGGGCGGCCGCGGCCGATCACCATCCGGCCCGTGCAGTGACCCAGGATGTCGGTGTGGGGACTGGCGAGCGCGGCGACCATGCGGTCGGTCATCGGCTGCGCGGCCATCCGCAGCTTCGAATGCACGCTCGCGACCACGACGTCGAGCTCGGCCAGGAGGTCCTCGTCCTGGTCGAGCGTGCCGTCCTCGAGGATGTCGACCTCGATCCCTGTGAGGATTCGGAACGGTGCCAGCTCCTCGTTGAGTTCCGCCACGATCTCGAGCTGTCGACGCAGCCGGTCGGCGGTGAGGCCGTTCGCAACCTTCAGGCTGGGGGAGTGGTCTGTCAGCGCCATGTACTCGTGCCCGAGCTCGACGGCGTGCCGAGCCATCCGCTCGATCGGTGAGCCGCCGTCCGACCAGTCGGAGTGGAGGTGCAGGTCGCCCCGGAGCGCGGCCCGGATGGGAGCGCCGGGCCCGGCGTCGGGGGCGTCCTCGGCCCGCAGGCGGGCGAGGTACTCGGGCACGTCCCCGGCGAGGGCCTGCTCGACCACGCCGGCCGTGCTGCTCCCCACTCCCGGGAGGTCCTGCAGGCGACCCTGGTCGGCGAGGGTGCGGAGCTTTTCGGCCGGCACCTCCCGAACCGTGGTCGACGCCCGCCGGAAGGCCTGCACCTTGTACGTCGCGCCGCGCCCGCGCTCGAGGAGCGTCGCGACCTCGTCGAGCGCCTCGACCGGGTCCATGGCCGTGAAGGTACCCTGCGCCGGCATGCCTGACGACGAGAAGCGGGTGTCGGTGGAGCGGGTGATCGCAGCGCCGCCCGAGAGGATCTTCGACGTCTTGGCCGATCCGTCTCAGCATCCGGTCATCGACGGGTCAGGGACCGTCAAGCACACGCGGGGCCAAGAACCGGACCGGCTGTCGCTCGGCGCCAAGTTCGGCATGTCGATGCGGATCGGGGTCCCCTATGTGATCACCAATACCGTCGTCGAGTTCGACGAGAACCGGCTCATCGCCTGGCGGCATCTCGGCGGCCATCGGTGGCGGTACGAGCTCGAGACCGTCGGCGCCAAGACGCGGGTGCGGGAGACGTACGACTGGTCGACCGCAATCCTCCCCACCCGGATCTTCATCGCGAAGTCCGGATGGCCAACGCGCACAGAGGAGGCGATGACGCGAACCCTCGAGCGACTCGACGCGCACGTGACCGGCGGCGACTGATGACGGGACGGCTCGCCGCGGCCCACCGGTACCATTGAGCGCCCTGGAGGGATGACCGAGCGGCCGAAGGTGCTCGCCTGCTAAGCGAGTGGGGCTCACGCCCTCGAGGGTTCAAATCCCTCTCCCTCCGCCAAGGTCCGAGGACTCCGGATGCCCGATCCCGCCGACCAGCTCCTGACCCTGGGTGCCGCCACTGTCGGCGAGTCGGGCGGAACGCCCTTGGCGGCGCGGATCGGTCCCGTGTGGCGGGGCGCCCGCTTGGCGGCGCCGGCGTTCGGCGTGCGCTGCACCCCCGGCGACAACCTCGCCCTTCACGTGGCCGTGGCCCGCGCTCCCGCCGGCAGTGCGCTCGCTGTCGATGTCGGTATCGAGGCCGAGCTCGGATACTGGGGCGAAGTGCTCACGACGGCAGCCATGGCGCGCGGCATCGGCGGAGTCGTGATCGACGGGTGCGTGCGCGACGTCGCCGCCCTCGAGGCGCACGGATTCCCTGTCTTCAGCGCCGGCGTCGCGCTTGCCGGCGCCACAAAGACGCTCGGGGGCGGGACGGGCGGCGCGGTCACCATCGGCGACGTGGCCGTGCCAACCGGCGATTGGCTCCTCGGCGACGCCGACGGCGTCACCGTCGTGCCGGCGGCGCGGCTCGACGAGGTGCTCGAAGCCGGCCGGGCGCGTGAGCAACACGAGAGGGGCCTGTTCGAAGCCCTGGGCGGGGGCAAGACGACCGTCGAGCTCCTCGGTCTCGACCCCTCGGCCGTCGCGGACGAGCGCGACGGGAAGCGCAGCTAGGCGCGCTTCGCGCCGACGAGGATCGACAGCATCGTGACCGGCTCGGACGTCCGGTTGTGCCACGCGTGGCGGGTGCCGTTCTGGATCACGCAGTCGCCCGGATGCAGGTGCACCTCGGCGCCGTCGTCGAGCTCGAGGTCCAGCTCCCCGGTGATCACCACGTCGAGATCGATCGTGTCCGTCGTGTGCATCCCCGGGTTGTCGGGCTCCATGTGCTCCATCATCCCGGGCAGCTTCTGGTTCACCTCGGCGACGGCCTGCTCGAGGTCGAGGTCGGCAGGGATGGTGGTCGAGCCCTCCGGCGGCAGCGTGACGAACGTGAAGCGGTAGCCGCTCACAGGGGGGAAGAAGGTCGGCGCCGAGGGCGGTGCCCCCTCCGTCGGCAACGTTGTCGTGTCGTCGCCTCCCCACACGCGCCGGAACTCGAGGCCGGCCATGAGCGGGAGCCGGATCGGGTCCACGACCTCGTCGCTCACGAACACCGACTTCCCGTCGCTCGTCTGCCCGGTGACGACTCGTCGCACGTTCACGATGACTCCTTTGTCGGAAGCTGTACGAGATTCTCGGGCCGCTGTCCGGCGAGAGCGGTGCCTGCGTTCCGTGCCGCGACCTGCGCCATGCGAGTGCGCGTCGCGACGGTTGCACTGCCGATGTGCGGGAGGAGCACCGTGCGCGGCGCGGCCAGCAGCCGTTGGTGCACCTCGGGCTCGCGCTCGTAGACGTCGAGCCCGGCGGCGAAGATCGTGCCGTCCTCGAGGGCTCGAGCCAGGGCTTCCTCGTCGACGACCGGGCCGCGTGATGTGTTGACGAGCACGGCGTCCGGCTTCATGAGGTGAAGGCGGCGGGCGTCGATGAGGTGACGGGTCTCGACGGTGAGAGGCACGTGCACGCTCACGACGTCGCTCTGGGCCAGCAGGGTGTCGAGGTCGCGCCGCCAGCCGGCCATGCCGGTGTCGTTGCGGCTGTGATGCAGCACCTCCATTCCGAAGCCGGCGGCGCGGCGGGCCACCGCCTGCCCGATACGTCCGAAGCCGACGACACCCAGCACGGCGCCGTGCACGTCGCGGCCCAGGTACTGGTCGATGTCCCAGCCCCGCCACCGGCCGCCGCGCAGGTCTGATTCCGCCTCCCACGCCCGGCGGGCCGCCGCCAGCACGAGCAGGAACGCAAGGTCGGCGGTCGTCTCGTCGAGGACGCCGGGTGTGTTGCAGACGACGACGCCATGCTCGGCGGCGGCGTCGAGGTCGATGTTGTCGTGGCCGACGGCGACGTTCGCGACGACCCGTAGACGCGGCGCCCCCGCCGCCAGCACCGCGGCGTCGATGCGGTCCGTGAGCAGGGAGACGATCGCGTCGGCGTCGGGCGCCCGCGCGACGACCTCGTCGTGTGAGAAGCGCTCGCCGTCCGGCTCGACCAGCTCGTGGCCGGCTTCCGTGAGCGGGTCGAGGCCGCCGGGAGGCAGGCGGCGCGTGACCAGGACGCGCGCCAATCCGGGTTCAGTGCTCGCTGTAGTCGACCGGGCCCGCGCCCTTCACACCGACCGCGAAGCAGAAGCAGTGGATCGGCGCGTGGTCGCTCATCGGGCGCAAGCTGTGCACCTTGTCGGGCGGGATGTGCACGAGGTCGCCTTGTTTGATCTCGCGCTCCTCGCCGTCGATCATCATGATCCCGCGTCCCGACGTGACGTAATAGAACTCGTGCGTCGGGTGCGAGTGCGGGTCGACGAGACCACCGCCGGCGACCTCGAACTCGCTCACCAGCTCGAGGAACCCCCCGTCCGTGATCTCCTTCATCTCGCGCGGGTTCACGAGCCACCACACGGGCACGGTGCCGTTGTGCTCGACGACCGGCGGCACCTCTTCGATCGACCGGACGTCCATCGATCCCTCCTCGCCTATGCTGACGCGCGCGTCCGAGCGTAATCACCAGCGGGAACGCGGGCATGGCCGATCCGATCACCATCGACGTCGAGCCGTTCACTCCCGACGCGTGGCGCGAGTTCGGCTGGGTCCCGGTCCCAGACGCCGACCCCTCCGACGGCATCCACTCACTCGAGTTCGGCTGGGAGGACGCGCACCTCAACTACATCAGCCACTCGCCCGACGAGCTCGAGCGAGACGGCGACCTGTTCGTGCTCGAGCGGCTGTACCACCACGACACCCATACGCAGGCGCTCATGCCGCTCGACTGCTTGTCTTGGATCGCCGTCGCCCCCGCGTTCGACGACTTCTCGTACCGGGACCAGGTCGAGAGCGTGCGCGCGTTCCGCCTCGAGCCGATGACGTGCATCGTCCTGCACCGGGGAACCTGGCACTTCGGCCCGTTCCCGATCGATGGCGAGCCGGTGCGGGTGCTCAACCTCCAGGGTCGGCGTTACAAAGAGGACAACGCGTACATCGAGCTCGACCGGGTCGCGGGTGGGCGCGTGCTCGTCCGCGCCGGTGACCGACTCGACTAGGTCAGGACGCGCAGCCCATCGAGCAGGCGGTCTACGGCCTGCTCCATCTCGGTGCGGGCGGCGCGCGGGTCCGCAGCGCGCGCGACGACCATGCCCGCCTCGGTGAGCGCGCCGAAGAGAACGTGGGCGAGTGCCGCCACCGGCTGCGTCTCGATGAGCCTTGCCGCCATGGCAGCTTCGACCCCCGCGACCACGAGCCCGTACCCGTAGCGGCCCTCGATCTCCTGCCAGGTCTCCCACCCGAGCACCGACGGGCCTTCGACGAGGACGACGCGCTGGATGGCGGGATCGAGGCAGACGTCCAGATACGCCCGGCTGCCGACCCGGAGCTGCTCCAGGGGGTCGGCACCGGCCAGCGCGTGCCGGGCCACGTGATCGGTCACCTCCGCCTCCAGCTGCTCGAACACGGCGCGGAACAGGTCGAGCTTCGCCGGGAAGTGGTGGTACAGGGCGCCGCGGGTGACGCCGGCGCCCGCCACGATGTCGGTCGTCGACGTAGCCACGTAGCCGCGCTCGGTGAACAGCTCGCACGCGGTTGCGATCAGCGCGGCGCGGGTGGCGTCGCTTTGTTCCGCCTTCCGGCTCGTCACCCGAAGATGTTGACGCTTTCGTCGAATCCGAGCGTGGACGGGTTGGCCCGTCCGGTTGCGACGAGCAGGAACTCGTAGGGGTCTCCGGTGATCTTCTCGCCGCCTCCTCCGACCTCGATGACGTCGACGCCGTCGAGCGACAGGGTGGCCGGACCCCATCCTCGACGGTCGAGGTCGACTGCGACCCAGTGAATGGAGCCGCGCAGGCCCTCGCCGCCGACCGAGGGAGCGCCGAGCGCCGCACGGATGTCGTCGGCGTGGACGTATCCGTCGAACCACAGCGCCAGGACGCCCTCGCCGAGCGTGCCCTCGAAGTCGTTCGCCACCGGTGCGTTCCACGCCGCGTCGTCGACCGCGTCCGCCAGCGTCGCGACGCCGGCCCGGCCTTCTGCGAGCTCGTCGGCGAGCTGCGCAGCAGATCGGTCGGCGCGCTCCTTCGCCTCGCGCTCGGTGACCTCCGGCGTGCCCAGCCCCTCGAGCCGGCCGTTCACGACGTCGGTGACCTGGCCGACCATGTGGCCGGCGACGTCCCGGACGTCCCACCCGTCGCATCGCGTGGGAGCGTCGAGATCGGCGGGCCGCAGCGAACGGAGCAGCTCACCGAAGTTGTCGAGCTCGGCGAGGAAGCCGCTGGAGATCTCGGTGCGGTCGAGTGTGGTCATGGGAACACCTCCGGATCACATACAGGCTGCCGGTATGTGAACACGATTGGACGGGCGAGGTCAACGTGACTCCGGCCACGCCGACCCGTCAGCCGCCGAACCGATCGATGCCGAACGACGCCACGCCCGCCGGTCGATCGCCGGTGCGGATCCATCGGGCGAGCACGTCGCCGGTCGCGGCGGCCATGAGGATGCCGGTGCGGAAGTGGCCGCAGGTCACCCACGCGTTCTCGATGCCCGGCACGCGGTCGATGACCGGCTGCTCGTCCGCCGTGGTCGGGCGGAAGCAGCACCACGCATGACCGTTCGCGATGCCGGCGGTGCGGGGCAACAGGGTGGCGAGCCCGGCCCGGATCCTGTCGATCACGTCGTCCCGCACCTCCGGGTCGCGGTCGCCCTCGTCGAGCGTGCCGCCGGCCACGATCTCTCCGCCCGGCAACTGCAGCACGAGGCCCTCCACCGCGGCGAGGGCCGTACGCAGTCGGAGGGGCGCCGGGGCGGTCGCGACGAGGTGCCCCTTCACCCACCGCTGCGGCACCGTGAGCTCAGGGACTTCCGGCAACGTCGGCGCGACTCCAGTGGCGAAGACCACCACGCCGGGATGGATGTCTCCGTGCGACGTGCGCACCGTCGTGACGCGGGCACCGTCGATCACGACGTCGAGCATCTCTACGCCGGACGCCACACAGCCGGCGCGCGCGGCGAGCGAGGCCGCGAGTCGGAGGGGATGGACGCGTGCCTGACCGCGAATTCGTAACGCGCCGGGGACTTCTCCGAGCTCGGGTTCGGCCGCGTGGGCGGCGGGCAGGTCGAGCACGTCGACGAGTGGACCGAGGTCAGTGTCGAGCGGGAGCGCGTGCGGGAGGGCGACGAGCCATTCGAGTGGCTCGACGCCGATCGCGCCGTCCCACTCGTCATCGAGGGCCCGGAGCAGCTTCAGGCTGCTTCGGCCGAACGCGACGAAAGGAGGCGGGTCGGTCCAGACGTGGGCCTCGGGCGTAAGCAACGCGGCCGCGCGACCCGACGCTCCCGACACGAGACGGTCGCGATCGATCAGGGCGACGGTTCCGATTCCGGCGCGAGAGCACAGCGCGGCCGTCGTCAGGCCGATGACTCCGCCGCCGACAACGAGCAGGTCGGGCCGGCCGTCGAAGTCGGGGGGGACCCCGGGATCGAGCCCGGCAAGCACCCCGGACTCTGCGGTGTCGCGCCAAACCGGCTCCCCCTTCGCCACGCGTTGAGGCTACGCGGGGCGCGAACGCCGGTGAGTGGGTCGTGGCGGACACCGCGGGCTCGATCGACGTCGGGCGTACACTGTCCAATTCCGGCGCTCGTAGCTCAATGGATAGAGCATCTGACTACGGATCAGAAGGTTGGGGGTTCGAGTCCCTCCGAGCGCGCTGAGTCTTTGCAGGTCAGGGCGTAGGGCCGCCGATCCAAGCCCGCTCGAATCCGCTTGATGTCAGCCGTTTGTCAGCGCGATCGAGACGGCTTTCGAGACTTGGAGTCGGGGGCTGCTTCTCGGTTTAGGACCGGAACGCCGGGCGAAAGCATGGCGATCGACCTGAGTTGGTGCTCGACGTCCTCGGGAGTCACCGCTGGAGGGTAGCGAACGCATGTTCGTATCGCCAACGGGCGGCGCGCGCGGGCTCCCACGATTTGCAGACCCGGGCCCTTGACCGAAATCAGACACCGCTACACACGTGCTCCGTGCTGCATCCTTGGTTGATGGCGAGAGCACGCGCTAAGAGCAAGCGGGGCAATTGGGCCTTCGTCGCTTCGCCGATGCTGAGGTTGAACTCGGCTCCGTGGTACCTGCCGCGCTGTCGGCGGCGCCTCCCGAGGTTGCGTCTGGGGGGAGACTTCTTCCTCGACGTAACACGAATGGCTTGTGTCGGATCTGTGGCGAACGAGAAGCAACTACCCGCGAGCACGTACCTCCGCGAGCCGCCGGGAACGACCGTACGGGACGCTCGCACACGCTCGACGAGTGGCTCGCGCGCGATGACCTGGGGACGATCCCGGGTGGCCTTGTCGAGCAGGGTGGGATCTTTGGGCTCACGTTGTGTGATGGCTGCAACCGGCGTTCGGGTCGGTATGCCGGGGAATACCGTGACTGGGCTGCCACCAGCTCGCGGCTGATCACAGAAGTCCCGAATTCGCCGGTTGAGCTTGATCAGCTACCGAGCCTCCATGTTGTTGGAGTTCGACTCGGGCCGGATGTCCGGCCTGGCGCATTTGCCCGCCAGGTACTCGCGTCTATGTGCAGCGCGGCGGGCCCTTGGGACGTTGCGGCTCGGAATCCCGAGATTCGAGACATGGTTCTTCGGGACGGTGTGGGGCGGCTCCCATCGCCGTTGTCGCTGTCTATGGGACTCTTTCTTGGACCGCACGCGT
>Ga0066904_10000011_pt1 | contig 17871 bp, 21 predicted proteins | sample PanSoiMetaPlot30_FD_133941 | JGI IMG/M metagenome (GOLD analysis project Ga0066904, IMG submission 133941) | Tropical forest soil microbial communities from Panama analyzed to predict greenhouse gas emissions - Panama Soil Plot 30 (version 2) | reverse complement strand
TTCATTAAAGCGACCTGCTCCAAACTTGGATCGATTGGTGTTTGGAAAGTGACAGGTTTGTCAGTAGGCCCTCCGACATAAAGTTGCGGGACCGCCCCGCAATACTCCTCACTCGGAACGCGATCGTCCTTGGGAGTTTTGCGCGGCACAGCCATCCTTTCCGTTGAAAATCTTCGTAATGTTTCAGAAGCAACTTGTCAATGATTTCACGGTGCCTTTCCCGTGATTCACCTTTGCGACTTCTTTGCGTGTCCGTTATTTCTGCCAGATTGCAGCGAAGACCCCACGACAAGAACTTTTAACCTTCAACTTGTAGCCTTGCCTTGTCCAAGTCGCGTTTTCCTTTTGGAACGTCGCGTTGTTGATGTTATGTCTCGCGGCGACGGCAGGTGCGTTCGGGATCTGCTCGAAGATAGCACAATATAGCACCTTCGAGCCGACACAGGCGACATTAACGTCTGTGGGAATATACCCTTGCCCCGTCCATTTATTGAACGACTGCTGATATTGGTCGGCATTGATTCCATGAACCGTGTGCCACGGTGGACCATTGGGATCTTTTTTAAGTGTCGCCCAGAAACCAAAATTTGCGCCGACTGAGTCAATCGTGCCCAGTTGCTTGGACCAGATCTTGATAGGCCTGAAACCTTCCTGGGCAAGGGAGTTGATCTTTTTCGTGAATTCAGAGTGCGTCAGGTTGCGGAGTTCGGTCGTTTGTCCCATGGCGATGTTTGCCAAAAAGCAAAACAGCGTTGTCTGCAATGCAAATGAGGGGACAAATCGTCGAATTTTCGGTTTATTCAGTCGATTCATGAAAATGATTCCTTTCTTTCATCTCGGTGTGTTGACCCGGCGACTGCAGGTCTGAAAGAGGGGAAGAAAACACCGAGAGAGGGCTTTCTTTATCCTAACCCGGATTCAGATCTTTATATCGGTGTCGAGAGTGATTAAACCTCGCCTGCTCGTCAAGCATAATCGCCGCAAGCGCGGATTGCCACTTCCAGTTTCATAAGCGATCTCAACTTTTCACCCAGATTGTTCGGCCTTATCAATGGCTGGGACCACTACCCTTCGGCTATACAGCGAGGCTTGAGACAACTCCACGCACGCGCGAAGGAGAAAGAGCAGGGTCTAGAAGTTGCTCTTTCGAATTTTTTCTTGTGTTGACGGTCAAATTTTTGGTATTTCCGTCTCAATGGCATCGATCTTGTGCATGATTTTGCTAGTCGGCTTTTTTGGCGTGATCGGGTGGAAACTGTTAACCGGTGGGATACGTTTGAATTATCTTCTTTACGGCCTTCGACTTAACCGCACGGATGGAGATTACACTTCGTTTTTTAGTCCCGGCCGGGTACAATTACTGATTGTCACGATTTTAACAGCTAGCTACTATCTGCTTCAGGTAGTTCACGATCCCACTAAATTTCCTGAAGTTCCGGCTGCCTGGGTTGCTGCATTGGGTGGCAGTCAAGCAATCTATCTAGTAGGAAAAGCTCAATCCATGCTCTTTAGAATACGAGATCTGATTGATAGGAGGACAACTAATGAAACATAACACTGCATTCTGGGTCAGCTTAATCGGGGCGATCGCTGTGGCGTTTATTATCGCCATTTGGGTTCCAGGTGAACCCGACAAGAAGGTCGTGCATGCCATTGAATACGGCGGCTTGATTGTCACTTTTTTGTTTGGGTTCATGATCCTGATCGCTATTGCTAGTGGCAAGATCGATATCAGTGGGCTTCTGGACGAAAAGTCGACCGACGGTACCGCTGGTGGGGCCAGCATGTCTCGTTTTCAACTGCTGATTTTCACGTTCGTGATCGCATTGAGCTTGTTCTTAATCGTGGTTAACACAGGAGCTTTCCCGGCTAAACTCCCGCCTGAAGTCCTTACGCTCCTTGGCATTAGTGCGACGACGTACGCGGTCGGTAAGGGTATACAGGCTGGGTCTCAGTCGAACGGCTCGAACAATCATGGCAAATCGCACAGGAAAGATTAGCTTCGACCCTCCTTAACTGGCGCAACCACCAATGCCGAGACGTCGACACACTCCGTCGGGAATCTCGTTTAGACGCCACATTGCACCTTTTGCGCCGGTAGCACTTGCTGTTGCGATGAATACTACCGAAAGATGGGGGGTCCCTGGTGTCGCAGCGCGTGGCGTTCACTTTTTTGAGCCGGTTTGTGCATTGCCCTTTGCAGCCGTGCGCAACCCACCTATTGACGATCACTGCGGGATTGACGGAGGTAGTTCTAAACCTGCGAAGCAGGCAGAGAGCAGAGCTAAAAACAACTTCTGCGCTGCTACTCAATTACCCCGAGTGGTCACGTATCAGGAACTCTTGGACATGCAAAGCAAAAGTGGAAATATCCCGAAGAACCTCCCCGATCGCACCGCCCTCCAGAGTCTGGGAGAGGGGCAATACGTCAGCTATATCGCCTTCATCAAAGATGCGCACTACTCAGATACTACTAGTGGGGAGGCCGTTAACTGCAACATTCCGGGAAATGCTACGAATGATATCCATATCGTACTCATGAAGGACGCAGATGACGATGACGAGTGTCACAGCACAACGGCGGAAATGAGCCCGCATTATCGGCCTCCGTCCTGGACGCCCGAAAACCTGAATGCGGTGAAGGATCATCCGGTGCGAATCCAGGGGCAGTTGTTTTTTGATGGGAGTCATACACCGTGCCATGGCAAGACTCGCCCCAATCCTCAACGTGCGTCATTATGGGAGATACATCCGGTTTATTCAGTGGACGTATGCAGCCAGACAACGATCGCAGAATGTCAAAATAGCGCCGCAGAATGGACTTCCCTGAGCAACTTCTTTAGCTCAGAGCAGGACTAAGCCATGCGCGGAGCCTGATCTGCATCTTAGGCCGCGCCGGCCGCCTCTGACATAAGACTTCAATTCTGAAAATTAAGAATTGCGCAGCACCTTGCCAATTTGGTAAAAGAGCGTCGTGTCTGCATCCCCCAGTACGGAGAGAAAATCTAACGGTCGCAACCTGATTATTTGTTGCGACGGCACAAATAATCAGTTCCAGAAAGAGAACACTAATGTCATCAGATTAGTGCAGATTCTCGATAGAGATCACGGTAAGCAACGACTCTACTATCAGGCTGGCATCGGTACTTTGCCAGAACCGGACACGCTTACAAAATGGTGGACGAAATTGTACGATGTTCTCGGATTGGCATTCGGCTTGGGCGTCATCAAAAACATCCAGGATGCCTATAAGTTTTTAATGGAGATTTGGGAGCAGGGCGACCGTATTTTTCTGTTTGGATTTAGTCGAGGTGCCTACACTGTTCGGGTGTTGGCAGGAATGCTGCATGCTGTCGGATTACTCGGTCATGGCAGCACTGAAATGATTCCTTATGCGATACGGCTCTACAAGCAGTTGGATCAACCTTCCGCCAGCGACGGTAAACTTGAAGAATGGAAAAAGTTGTGCGCGAACTTTCGATGGACGTTTGCGCGCCCAATGTTTGACGGTGACTCCGACAGACATTGTCGAGTTCACTTCATTGGAGTCTGGGATACCGTCTCATCAGTCGGTTGGTTTACGAATCCAGCGAAATTTCCATTCACTGCAACGAATCCAAGCATAGATTTCATCAGACACGCTGTTTCTATAGACGAGCGCCGTACATTTTTCCGACAAAATTTGTTTCATCGTGCGTTTCCAGAGCAAGATTTAGTGGAAATCTGGTTTCCCGGCAGCCACTGCGATGTCGGTGGAGGATATCCGGCAATTTTTAGCAGCAATCCAGAGGTTAAATCCGAACTCTGGCGTGTGTCATTTAATTGGATCGTTGATGAAGCTGAGGAGAGGGGTCTTTTGATTGATCCAGATCGGCGGGCTACGGTTGTAGCGACTGAATCGCCCGCACGAAACATTTGGGCTGACCCGATACACGACTCGTTAATCGGGTGGTGGCTACTGGCGGAGCATTGGCCAAAAAAAACGTGGAACTCGCAAACGAAAAAGTACGAGTACAAAGCCGGTAACAGCACGTCCCGAACGATTCCAGAAGGTGCTTTGATCGATCAATCAGCCTTGCAGCGAATTAGAGACAATTCGCTCAGTTATGCTCCTCCGAATCTATCAGAGGCGTTCCGGAGCAACGTCGTGTCTTTACAAACGGTTCAGGAACAGTTGCCATATGCGAGTGGTCTATTGCTCCAGCCCAGATGCTGATGTCTATTAGCACTTGTTTGATGGAGCGATGCTGAGGCCCTAATAAGTTATGGAATTTCCCGTAATATTTTACGAAATCTTTTGCGGCTGCCGATCGCAGATGTCTGGGTTTGGGACGCTGAAGTTGGTCCTTTTTTCATTGCGCGTACCTCCAGCAGATTCAATAACGAACTGCGATTCTGCTGATCTCAATCGAAGGCCACGGTTCGGCGGCTTGCCGATAGGAGCGCCGATCGCGAGTTTCTAGCTTGGAGATTCATCCAGTTTATGCGATAGACGTTTGCGGAAAAGAAGCAGGAAGTTGCAAAGCTGATAACGATTCAGTTTGGACGCCGCCTGATCGTACTCCCTTGTGCAAATTGTGATCGCCCAGTACGCCAGTCACGCTGGGATCTTTGGAAAGCACGCTCTTGCCTGCTCCATCCCCCCAGTTCGCAAAAGCCGCCTCGGCTTTGGTACTTATTTCATCCGGGAACCATGGTGGAGGCACCAGAGTGTTCGGGAATACAATGTGCAAGAAGTTTACCCGATCGAAGCGGATCACCTTTGGAGGACGCTTCGATTTCATCGGATCGAGTCCGAGATTTAACGCCAGCTTCAGCGAGCCTTCGCCAACAGCGGCCCCCACGTCACCAAAAATTGCTGCCGACCGTGCTCCAGTTTTCAAATCGATTACCATTGCACAGTCGCCTTTCCGCGTATTCAACGCAGGGTTCGAGAGCCGCGGAAAACTGCTCACCAAAACGACGTAAGGTATCGTCTCCGCATCGACATGATGACGGGTGTCGTTTTCGGGGAAGGCAGGATTCGTAAGCGCCGTGCCCGAGACAAAAAACCCCGGCTTCGGCCCGTGAGCATCATCTCCTTGAATGCCGTGCAAGTCATCGGAGTTGATGTTCGCCAACCAATCCAGAGCCTTCGTATTATTGTCGGGCGGATGACGATCCTTCGGGTGATAGGCGCGTGGCGCGCCGTCGACATCAATGGCCAGCTTCGAAACGAAAAAATAGGCGCTGTTACCAGTAAGCTGAAAGACGGGAATTGATTCAACACAAGCGTGTTTCTCGAATTTATGACAGACCTTCGTAACTCGGACTTTGTTACAGCTCATGTAAATATTAGGGGAGTGATTTTGCCTAAAGGCGGGTTGACTTCGGAATTCTTAGAGTTTCAAGATCGTTTCTTCCGCAAGCTCAAAGTGCATGCTATCCACCGCGTCGCCGGAAAACTCCGCGCCCCAATACCACCCGTGTCGGTTGAAAAACGGGAAGAGTAGAAAGTTGCCCCGGTGCGTGCGTCGCGTTCCCCGCGGTACCGAATCCTTGCCGAAGAAAAGATCGATCGCCGTACCCCAGGCATGATTTGAGAGAAGGCCCGAGTTGCCACGCCGGAACCGCACACACAGCATCCCGTCGGTCTTCACCGCCTTGAACACATCCGGTACATCCCTTTCCACCTCAGCAAATATTTGCTGGAGGCTATGCACGGCAAAATCCAGTCCGCTGACCTTCATCGGGCCGATTTTCACCCCGAAGAGCATGCGCTTTCTCATCTTAGGCGAAGGGTCGCCGCATTTGGGATCCGTCCGGCCCGGCGGGCCAAACTTCTTAATCATCGTCGCTTCCAGCACGGCGGTCAGCCCGATGTTCATCGTGTCTTTGGGAGGAATAGGAACACGGTCGTCGAGTTTGTTCATAGGTTTCGTTGGTTTGGTTTAATGGGACAAGTGTGAAATTTTTTTACCAGGAAGCGCGACCTGATGCGAGTACAAAACTCAGGCGGGCGCGAATCACTGAGGCCTTAATTGCATCATCGGATGAATCTCCCAGACAGCGTAGTCCGGCATGTATTTGCGACGGTTGGGTTGCTCCTTCGGTGCATGGCCGATGTACCAAATGCTTTGCGAATCACGGTGACGACTGGCTCTTGGATACACGTTGGCCTGTCGCGCCGGCATTTACCGCAGCGAACAACATCACGGCAATAAACGAGACGAAAAACACCCACGACGGTGGAGGGTATCGGCCCACCGCTAGGCTGACTACGATGTACAGCCGTACAAACAGACCGAATATCACTACGTAGTACGACGCCGGATTTTGCCACTCCTTGAACCATCGCTCCGGTCCCACCCCGAGAGCCCATTGCATCTCCCAGTTGTTCCAAGAGGTCCAAATCATGCGAACAATCCCGTAAGGAACGAGAACTAATGCGAGGAACCCGATGGTAGTCCAGCTGACGGCAAAGCTTCTGGGATTGCTGGTTTCGATCCCGAAAATGCTTGATAGGAACACTCCTACTCGCATCCACCCCCACGAGACAACGTTCTGACAGGCTGGCCAATTGCGGGCGACTACGATTAACAGACCAGCAATTCCGATCCATTGAATGGTGCGTCCAATCGCAACTCTAAAAAATCGTCGTCTGATAATTTGGGTGAAAGTCTTCCCACCCAAGCAAAGATCCCGGTATCGACCATTGGCGCACGACTTAGCGATTTCCCCGAACAACAAGCTCAGGAATTGGTCGGAGTTCGTCCAGTAACTCGTGTGGTCCGCAAACATTGATGAGCGGTTGCATACCTCACGTGAGAAACAGCGTGCACTTGGAGCCACAATTCCGTTGGGCACCGGGTCCGCGCTCGCGTAGCAGTCTATCCAACGAAGCCCCGTCGATTTCAACCATGCTATCCAGTGTTCTAGCTCCGGCAGTTTGATACCTCGTATTTCTGCGCGAATTCCAGCTGCGCAGAAGGCAAATGCGAGGACGGGAACCCACAACCCGCCCAGAAGCTCGGACGGGCTTGGTTTGGGGTTACCGAAGATCACAATTAGAAAGGCCCAACCAAAAAACAAGAACACTATTAAAGCGATTATCGTGCCAATCGCACCAATGGCGCGCGGGCGAGCGCCTTTGGACAATTCTTTCAGCTCTTCGAGCTTGCGCAGGCCCGATCCATAGGTGAACAGCAGTCTCAGCTCCCTGGGAATCGAACCCCTGAGCGCGAAATGCGCCACAGCGCCGCCCTGGCTGTGTGCGACGATCACAATCTCGGAGCAGCGGCTCGCCAACCAGAGAAGGTCTTGTCGCACGGCATTGACAATCGAGGCAGCCTCGATTGGCAGTGAAACGAAAACATAACAGTCTCCCACTGTTGCGGCCATTTTGAGCTGAATACCAAGCAGTGCTTTCCGAAGCTTGGAGATTGGAATGGCACCCAAAAGGAGAAGGCCGAGGAGGATGGGTGCCAGCACTACGGTAGACAGCTGAGCTAAGGCGAGCCCGCCAATCGCGGTCGTGAGACGCCACAACCATAGGCCGAGCTTCCGCATGTATTTGAGTCGAGCACGTTGTGCCTTCAGACTTGAGTCAGGAGGACGCTTCGGCCGCTCGCTGAAGCGTCGTTGGACGTGTGCGCCGAAATGCGAAGCGAGGATCCACGGCAAAACTCTAAGAGCCCACAACGCCAGCTCTTTGAAGGTCGGAGGAGAAAAGCAATTGGCCCACCACGATTCGGCCAGCAGCCACCGGTCCTCTGTGACTCGTTCGTCGTGCTCGAGCGACAGGATGGTCATTTTTGTATGCCCCGGCGCCGCCGAGTCGGTTGGATCCTTGAACAACGTCTTCTGCAACACGGCCCGGCGTATCAGAGCTTTATGTGCAGCGTTAGGGCCAGCGGACGCAAAAGACGGCGGGTGAGGTCCAGAAGTTCCTGCGAGACCCCACTCGACCTCGTCGAGTTGGTATCGCAATTCATCGATCTTCTGGGGCGAGTTGCTTTGCTGTTCGAGAGCGAGAGCCTCACAGCGATTCTGGATCCATTGGAACAATGGACCGCCACTTGCGGTCAGTGTCTGTCCTTGTATGTGCGTACCTATTCCGTGAATGAACAGGACGCCAAGCTCGAACTCCTTGTCGGTATACGCTGTTTCGCCCTGCATGCGCTTAGTTTCCACAGAGCTTCTATCAGATCTCTGATGCGAGGTCTCTCTTTTTTTTCATCTGGATTGTTGACGCTCACCGCGACGGAAAGCGTTTCGTTGTGCGCGCCGATGAAAAGCTGACGGCGTTTGCGGAACTTGAATCGGTGATTCCCCTCCGCGAATTGTTTTGACAGCCTACCGAGTTTTTTTCAAACTCGGCGTCGCTAAACGGATCTGAATCAGGGGTGTGGGTAAGAAAGCCCTCTCTCGGTGTTTTCTTCCCCTCCAACCTGCCGCACAATGAATGGGACAAAAGGTTCAACGCACTTATCCAGGACGGTTACAGGCCCGTCAAGGTATGGTGCAAGCAACTTGGGACGATTGACTCAGTCAGTAATCGCTGGGCTTATTGGGGGACATTCGAGAAAGATTCAAACGCACCAAACTTTCATGTGTCAATGGGATACGCAGCCGACGAATATCAACAGCAGTACAACAAATGGACGGGCAAGGGTTTATTCCCACATACATTTATGTGGGGTGTATGGGTTCCGACGTGCGATATTGTGCTATTTTCACGCAACTCCAGAACCGACCTGCTTTTGTCGTCAGACATAACATAAACACTGCGGCGTTTCAAAAGGAAAACGCGACTTTGATAGGGCAAGGCTACAAGTTGAAAGTTAAAAGTTCTTGTAATGGGGTCTACGGCGCAATCTGGCAAAAGTAACTCAAAAATTCGTAGTAGTAGTTGAACAACGGCCGCACGTCCTCTGTGATTGCGGCAATGGAGATGTAGTGCTTCGCGCCAAGCGGCTTGATGTAAACGTCTTTGTGCCAAGTGTGTCGTGTTCGATCCAAGACCGGAGTGCCTTGGGGCCAATAGTTGTGCTCGTGATGGTGCAGCAAAACAAATGACAAGCCGCAGTCGAACCGATAAGTCCCAGAGACCATTACTGCGCCGACAGGGACAATATCATTGTCTTCGGGGTGCGTGATCCCGCGTGCGTCGCGCCGCGAATCGCCCACCGCATCACTGGCGGAGCGACGGCTCTGGCGATCCCGAAAAAGTAATGGGAAGGACTCACGGCTCTCTAAAATCGCCCTTGTGCTCGTGCGTCTCGATCATGTTGCCAGCTTCATCGTAAACACGAATCACTGCATCATGTGACCGGCTGCAGTGCATCGCATAGCCAATTGCATTCGCGACGGCTTCCGGCCCGCCATACGACAGCCGACCAAACGGCAGCACATCGGAGAGCAGATCGACGCCACGATGATCTTTGCGCGGGCGAACTTCATAGAGATGTCTCATGGCGAAGTCAGTTTCGACTGCACTGGCTGGACGGATTTTTTCAGGATGTCCCACTTACCTTCCCACGCTGCAATCTCCGACGAGTGAAGTTGCTGGTGCATTGATTCTGGCTTTCGGGGCCGAATACCACCGTGAACCGCCGCACTGGTGCAAGGCTTTTAAGGCAAGGTCATTCAGTAGCGGCGCTTCGTATGCTGATAATGGCTTTATCGAGCTCCTTAAGGTGCGTGAGTAGTAGCGCTATCTGTAACGGCGTGAGGTTACAGGCATTTCTCATGCACTCGCAATATGCCTCCCTTTCTTCCTCGGATGGGTGCAGTTGCTCAAGTTCCAGCGCCTGTAACAGATGACCATACTCGGAACAGCACGAGACCAAGAACAGCGTTTTCTTGCGGAGCTGGTGTGAAGTGGAAACTTCCTGTGGATCCCACCAGGTCTCCCGTTGGCGAATATGGGATTCCAATTTCGCTCATTAGCTATTCCTTAAACAGGGAGGCGTTTCTGCAGCGTTGCTATAAAAGCAGCCAATCCAAATCGGGCGATCGGGATCACCTTGCTCGAATTCAACCCAAACCGCAGCGCCCACCTTGGGCAATAAACTCGCGACTTTTTCAGGAGCACCGCACGGAATACAAGGCATCGCCCATATCGCGGTAACACCGGAAACGTCCGGCACCTGGACCATCATCCGGCCTATCTGCATCGGGTCGATGTTTTCGATTACCAAGCCGCGATATTTTCCAAAATATTTCTTACTTGCGACCCCTGGCAACCCAGATCGGCCAAGTTCAGTTAGTGGCGGAAACTGGGAGCGGCAGTCTTCCACTACTGCAACGTTGCTGTCGTTAAGCTCAATGATCGCGAGGCGGCAGAAGTGGTGAATAATACCATGTGGTGATTGTGGTATTGGATTCGGCGGCAAGGCCGAATCTTGGGGCCACTCCACGCTACCTGTCTCCGTCCGCGCCGGAATCATCCAATAATCGCCAGTCCTGTAGGAGCCGTTCTCAAACTTCACTTCCACTCCATCTTCCAACGAGAGGAAGTGGTCGTTGCCTACCGGTATAGAAATTTCCGTCAATCCTAGCGAATCTCAGCGCCGCACCTTGGCGTGAAGTCCCAGGTCCACATCGTGCAATGCGCGCGGCGGGATCGCGTTCGCCGTGTCCACGGTTAACGCAAGCGCTTTTACCTTTGTGATGCGCGCCAGCGTACCAGGCAAAGCCAGCAAATCGTGTCGGTCGTCTGTGATTTCAACCCACTGACCACGATCGAATCTTAAAGCGGTATCGGGATGCGCGGTCTTCAGTGTGATCTTACCATTGGCAATGGACTGAACGGCCGCCACAATCGAAGCATTATCACGCGACCACTTGAAGGTCGGTGGGGAAGTACCACTCCCAAGCTCGCCGGCACCGTGAATTTCGACTCGGTAAAGGTGGTTCTCCAAACCATGATAGCCAGCCCGTGGTTTGGCTCGCGCGCTTAACTGGGCGCTCGGCACAATCAGCTTTTCCCAACGTTCCAACTTATTTGTGCAGGTTACCGTCACGCCGATGTCACCAATGCGTAGGGTCTTAACCTGCCAAATTGTTTTAGTGCGCGTCGCCGTATCGGGTCCGCCGAGGGTTACTTCGCGAATCTCCGCATCATCCAGTGCGGTCAGATGGCGCTGCCAGACGTCGAGGTAAACGAGATACTTTCCTGAGTCTTTGATCGAAGCGGTTCCGGGCAAATCGGATTGCTTCGTGAAGGCAATAGGTTCTTCATTCTCACAAAGAATCCCGTCTACATAGAAGCGTCCGGCTCCGATAGTGAAATCGCCGTTGCTTCCCTTTGAAATTTTAAATCCCGGATTCTGTTTCGGCGCGCCGAACAGACCGATCACGTCCAATGCTTGGGTCTCCGCACGATGCGCCGCGATGTCGACTTGCTCATTCCAATCAGCGTCGAGGTCCACCCGGCCCTGCTGCTTGCGCACGCTGCTGTAGTGTTTTTCTTTTCTAAACGTCAGTCTCGAAAAGTCGCCTTGCATATTTATTCCGCCAGCATGGGATTCTCATTCCAGCGTAGCCGAGATCCGAAGAAGTAAAATTTGAATCCTAAAAAAGTTGTTCAATCGTGTTGGCTAAAATTCGACCGAGAGCCCACGCGACGCTTCTCGATTCAGTACATAGGCAGATTACTCCAAGTCTTGCGCCCGGTGTCCACAGCTCAAGAACAAGCCGCAAGAGACTTCGTTGCTCGAATCACTAACCCCGGGACCGGCAGGCCAGCCTCCATACGCAATTCTGCGTGAGTGATCTCCGGCTGCAGTCCAACGCCGATGAGTACTCGCTCGACGTAGGCCCTGGCGTGACTGTAGCGCCCGTGAAACTCCAGACGGTAGTCAATATCGGGGTCGCCTCCGCCTGCGTGCTCGAGCGTAAACACCAAGAGACCATTCGGCCGCAGTGCTCCCGCGGCGGCAGCGAGGACGCTCTCCAGATCGCCGAAATACACGAGAGTGTCGGCAGACACGATCAGGTCGAACGCGCCACGGTTTTTGCGCAGGTAGTCCGTCAACTCGGCTTTCACCAGTGCGTCGTAGACATGCTTCTCTTTGGCGTGAGCCAGCATTCCCTTAGATAGATCAACGCCTAGCAATCGGCGTGCATACTGGGCAACCAGTGGGCCACAAAGTCCAGTCCCGCAGCCGGCGTCCAGAACAGCAAGGCTCTTCGACGGTTTGAGGCCCGAATCCTCCACCGCTGCAGCCAAGAGCGCGGGGGCGCGATATGCCAACCTCTCGAGCTTGGCTTCAAAGCTAGAGGCAAAGCTGTCGAAGGTTCTCTCGACAAATCCGTTCGATGCGCGGCCCGGCAGATCTCGACCGGTGCAGGCCGCCAGCATGTGCAGTGCAATCGGATCTTCTGGCTCTTCCTGGAGCCATTCTTGAAAGATCTTTACAGCCTCGCCGACCTCGCCCAATGTGCAGTGCGCCAGCGCTAGAAGCTTTCGTGCTTCTCTATGCTTTGGCCTGAGCGTGATTACCTTGCTGAAGCAGGCTGCAGCTTCCTCAGTTCGTTTCAACCCATTCAGCAGGATGCCGAGGTTAGTGTACGCGTCGATATGATCAGGATTCAGCTGAATGGCCGTGCGATACGTTGCTTCCGCTTCGGATGGCTTTCCAATCGCTTTTAGCACCACCCCGAGGTTGCTGTAGGCATTCGCGTGGTTCGGGTTCATGGCGATGGCACGTCGATAGGCATCTATCGCTGCTTCCAACTGACCATTCGATTGGAAGATGATGCCGAGGTTGCTGTGCCAATCCGCCTGATCCGGCTCTAGTACGACGCTCCGCTCGATGAGCGCGAGCGCTTCGTCCCTGCGCCCCTGTTGATGCGCCAGTACGCCGGCGTAGTGCAGGGCGCGAGGATAATTTGGGGCCGTCTCCAGTACCCGACGATACAGCTCCTGGGCCTCCACAAGCTGCTCATTCTTTTGCAGTAGGATAGCCAGCGAGACGGCTTCCTCGAGCGTCAGTTCGCGCGTTGGAGGTTCTGGTTGCTCCACGAGCTTCCCCAGCAGATTCTGCTTCCCCCGACAACCCGGACGCTTCCTAGCCTTCTTTATTGGCTTTGAGGTCGAACTTGAAATGAATTCCTGTATCGAGCGACCCATCGGCCTTTTGGGGCTTGTATTCGAGGTCGATCTTCAAAAACGCTAAGCTGACGTTCTCCGATCCCGCTTGACCACTGGCGGCGGCGTCTGTGACACCGGTAATGATGATGTCATTCAACTTGATGATGAGGTAATCTTGCTGGTCCTTACCCGCCTTGCGATAACTGATCGTCGCTTCTTTGAGGTGCGAACCGGTGGCGCACGCCCGCATGAGCAACGGCGAGGCCTTGTCGATTTTGTGAACGATAGAGAGGTCCTGAAACGCCGCCTTGCCGGCGCCCCCTCCCCCACCGGAAACCACGGAACCAGGGTTCGTTACTCCCCATGAGAACGAAAGCACCTCGATTTCGTCTTTGTGTTTAGCGTCGAGCGATTCCCCTTTGATGCCCTCAATTTTTGCAAAAATGTCTGATGCCATCTGGATGCTCCTTTAAGAATCTGCCGTCTGACTGACAACACGGCGACGCGATGTCGACCACCGAGATTTCCTTTTCACGTTGATCAAAAGAATAGCCGTTCAGGCGCGCTGGAACAAGCAGGGAAATTGATAATTTCATAGTTCCGAAAATCCGACGTGAGAGAGATTCCCGTAAATCTGGTTAGGATTCTGGGGCAAGGCGGAATGGGAATTGTCTGGCTGGCGCGCGATGGAGAACTGGAGCGCGACGTGGCGCTGAAATTCCTTCCGCAGGCAGTCGTGCACGAGCGCGATTTAATCGACAACCTGAAACGCGAGACGCGCCGCAGTCTGGAGCTGACGCACAAGAACATCGTGCGGATTTATGATTTCGTGCACGACGAGCGCTTGGCCTGCATTTCCATGGAATACGTGGACGGCGAAACGCTTTCCAATCTGTGCGCCGAAAAAGAGCAAAAATTTTTTGAGCACAACGAGCTGGCACCTCTAACAGCCCAGCTTTGTGAGACTATACTCCCTTAGAGGCTGTTAGATCTTATCTCGCTGCTCGCTTCGAGCGGCGGTTCAAAGTTGCACCGCGACTGTTCGAGGAAACCGTGGCGGATGTGTTTCGAAGGTTAGGATTCATTGCAAGGATCACGGCGTACTCGTCCGATGGGGGAATTGATGTCATCCTCGATGGACCCTCTGATTCAGTAATTGGCGTTCAGGTAAAGAGGTATAAGAACGCCATCAACGTCGAACAAATTCGAGAACTGACTGGTGCTCATGTGGTCAAAGGTTTAACCCGTGGCATATTCCTGACGACCTCTACATTCCAAAGCGGCGCGGAACCATTGGTCGAACGGTTGGCGGAAACTATATATCAAATCGACTTAGTTGACGCGTCGCGATTTTATGACGCGCTAAAGATCGCACAGCGGTTGCACTACAGATACAAAGATGATCCTGGTGCGCCATATAATCGCGCTGACCTAATGCACTTATGGAATTCATACGGAACGTATTAGGTATACCGATTTACCCCCTGAGTTAGCGTCCTAATACCAGTTGCAGAATCACAGCTGCGGGGGTGGAAAGACCTTGCAAAGCATTACCGCGAACATGGCTTGGCGTTGGTACTAGGCGCTGGCGTATCTACGCGGTGCAAGCTACCATCATAGGCAGATTCAGTCCGGCTAAACCTGGCAAGCAGATAGAAGCAGTGAGTGGTGCACTCGCCAGACTCGGCGAGACTGAGGATCTTAAGCGTCTTATTCTGAAGATAAAACGGCCGGGTTGGACCACTCCCGCGGAGGTTGCGTTCTGCCTTGGCATCGCCGAATCGCTCCACGCGCAGGTGAATGCTGTGGCACAGCTTAAAGGCGTTCTGGTGAACGCGGGCGAATTGGTCGCGTTGAATCCTCAGCCACTGCCTCCAAAAGAAGGCGCTGGACGGTGAACTCGGCAACATAAGGTGATGCCTTATGCAGCCATTCCGGCATCCACCTTGAATATCGCATCTCCTTGATCAGTGCGATCCCGCTGCAGGACGAGCTCAAAAAAGCTCCATCTGGCGAAGTAAAGGTACGGCATGCCTTCTTTCGTCGACTTCAAGCAGATGTAATATATCTCTGTTTTCCATCCACAAACTTCCCAACCATTCTAACCTTCAAACCCAGACGGTGCTGTCACTTTTCGTCAATTTCGAAACTCCGCAACCACCGAATGTGAGCGGGGCGGGATTATGTATTAAGAGCGCACCCGCAGAACCCTTGGTCCGAATTCAAGAAATACAGCGAAATTTTCATCCGACCGCACAATGAAACGCTTGCGATCGCAGTGTGGCTCGGCAATCCAGATTGTTCGCGAGTCGCCATCCACGGCTGCGACCCGGCACAAACTCCACCCTGCTTTCCTGAGAATCTCAGTGCGTCGTGTCGCACGCCATCGAGCAACTCAGGCCCTGTCATGTGGGGCGCGGTGACACCCTTTGATTTTCTTCTGTTGTCTTGTTGTAAAATCGAGCGCGTCGCGCCAAAAAGTATAGCGGAGAATTATTCGCACGCCTGCAGTTGTCTCACACTCGCAGAGAACGCTTCAATTTCACGTCCATTGCGCACACATCGGCGCGGTTTAATGCGGCTCGCGGAAAGGCATTCGCCTTAGTGCAGGAAACCACCAAGCTGCTGATTACGCTCCCATCACGATGAGGCTGCAACGCTGGCTCAATATTCGTGTGCGCAGAATTTTCTTGATTGATATTTCCTTAACTGTTGAATACAAGCAATAGGCAGGTAGGACACATGTCTTCATTCAAGCCTCCCTCCGCCTCTGCCGGGCAATGCAACGGCATTCCTTTCTCAAAAGCGGTCGCCGTCGCACAAGAAAACAAAAAGATGTTTGATGATTTTGATCGAACACACTTGAAGCACGAGCCGAGCAAGTGCAAAGCGCTTCTCAAGTTTCCTGATGGCACGATTTTTTGGAGCTCAAAAATGGCTATCGATGCCGATGGGCCTGCTGCTGGACCGGGTCGCCTGTCCGGCTCGAAACTCGATTTTCCTTTCGGGCAGGATGATACGGCCCCTTTCCCTGGTTCGCCCAAAAAGGGATTGCCGAGTGAGATTATTCCCTACATTGTTCTCCCGGGAAAAAGCTTCCGCAAGAATACCGGCCTGGTGTTAGGCGACGTTGCGACGGTAGTTTTCAAGGACAAAATTACCGCTGCAATTTGCGGTGACATTGGCCCACCCGACAAGATTGGCGAAGGCTCGATCCGTTTACATGAAGCCCTTCACCCACCTGCTCCGGATCCTTGCGCGTTGCGAAATCCGGACGGCAGTTGCAAAAAAATCCTCAACGCAAGCATCGAAGAGGACGTGCTTTTTTTTGTCTATCCCAACGCAGCCTTTAATGACGGTTTCACACTGCAGAACTTGGAGGGCAAAGTAAAAGAACGAGCCTTCATGTTGTTCAACAAATTGCGTGGTGTCACGTGACATTCGCGGTTGATCATTACATTACGACAAACCGAAAACAAACTTATCAATAAACTAAGTGATGGAGTGCCGACATCACCAAAGGACCCCGTAAACATCAACCTTAATTCAGCAACCGAAGCCTAACATCGCACACATACACCACCATGCCTGAAAAACGCACCATCGAATTCAAACGCAAGAACGCACACGCTATGAAAAAAGGGCGCTTACTCAACGGGGAGGCCATGCAAATTCGCAATATTATTCTTCATTCCAGCGACGGGAGGAAAGCAGGAGACCTCGCGACGTTGACGGGAGAAGACGTTTCTGCTCACTGGTATGTCACCCGAGCAGGTGAAATCTTTCACTTGGTAAACGACGAGGATACTGCCTTTCATGCTGGCAAGGTAACCAAGCCAAGGTTTTTCAGTAATGCGGCTACTATTGGAATTGAGCAGGAACATTTCGATCCTGATCCTCAGGCCGGACGACCGAACAATGAGGACTGGCCGGAAACGCAGATCGAAACCGTGGCAGAACTGGTGGCGTTTCTTTTGCAGGAACATGGCTTGAACTCGCCGGATGACATCAAGACCCACGCGAAAGTCGCTGCCCCTCCAGGTCGAAAACAGGATCCATTCGGCTATCCGTTCAAGCACTTCTTCGCCTTGGTTGCGGACAATCGACAATTCCACTGGACGTCGAAACAAATCTAATTTCCGCCAAAGCTGACACGCAGCCCCAACTCCATCCGGCTTTGCTGAGATTGTCGGCGATGATTTCCCAGTACTTTACCGCGATGGATTTTAAGTGTCGACATCCTACGGCGTAAGGAAAATTTTGCCTATGTAAGAATCTTCTACTGCAGTTCCACGCGGAAACCCGGTGACTTCGACGTAACCGCTAGCTGGCGCGAACGGACTCGTAACTAAGCCTGGTTTACCGGGGACAGCAGTTCCATATGGCAGGTCAGGATTTTGCGGAATCGCGCCCGTGGCTGCCTTCGCCCAACGAATTTCGCGCTGACCCGAAGGCGCAGCGACTGGGCTGCCCGAAGTCTGACTAGGCGAAGCATCGGTCGGCGGAGTCTCATTATGCTTATGAGTCTTCCGGTGCCGTCGCGGTTTCTCCTTCGCCTCCGGTTGCGTGAATGCGCTACGTAGCGATCTAAAAAAATCTTGGAAGGGTCCTGCTTTCACGTCGGCAGGCGCCGTCATCAACATGGTAATTGATAACCAGACTACGATTGCGCGGAGCGATCGTTTCACTAGGACTGTTTCGTGTCAGCCGCTCGCAGTGCGCGTCTGTGATTCGCGGTTTAGCTAGGACGCGATGATGCTACCTTTCGCGGTCGATCACATGAGGCTGTAATC
>Ga0066904_10000010_pt1 | contig 18302 bp, 11 predicted proteins | sample PanSoiMetaPlot30_FD_133941 | JGI IMG/M metagenome (GOLD analysis project Ga0066904, IMG submission 133941) | Tropical forest soil microbial communities from Panama analyzed to predict greenhouse gas emissions - Panama Soil Plot 30 (version 2) | reverse complement strand
TGGCATCGTGCCAAGCGTAAAGCACAACACGCTCACTGAAGAAGCCCTCCCGACGTTCTACGGCCCCATGCCCCAAATTCCGAAGCCTGTGGCTGGTTTCCTAGCCAACAACTTAAGTGTGGTGGTTCGCACGAGCATGGACCCACAAACAATCGCCGAGTTCGTGCGCCGGGAGTTGCGCACGGTCGATTCAGACGTCGCCATTTCGACCGTAAAACCGCTCGAGCAAATCGTCACAGCGTCTGTCGCTTCGCGCCGGTTCAATCTCGTCCTCCTCGCGGCGTTTGCCGGAACTGCTCTGCTGCTCGCCGGTGTGGGAATTTATGGCGTGATCGCGTTTCTGGTTGCAACGCGCACGCGCGAGATCGGGATTCGCATGGCGCTTGGCGCGCGCCGCGCGGATGTGATGCGACTCGTTCTCGGGCAGGGCCTCAAGCTGGTCCTCGCGGGCATCGCGGCAGGATGGGTTGGCGCTCTGATAGCTACTCGTGGCCTAACGAGTTTGCTTTTTGCGACTGCACCAACGGATCCGCTCACCTATACCGGCGTCGGTGCACTTCTCATAGTAGTGGCCTTGCTGGCCAGCTATGTCCCGGCGCGACGCGCTACGAAAGTCGATCCCATCCGGGCTCTGCGCACCGAGTAACATGAATGATTTAAAACTCGCCTTTCGCCACCTTCGCAAATCGCCCGGGTTCACCTTGGTCGCTGTCCTGACGCTCGCGCTCGGGATTGGTGCAAATACTGCGATCTTCTCCGTCGTCGAAGGGGTGTTGCTGCGCCCGTTGCCCTTTCCGAATGCGGAACGACTCGTTAGGATTTACGAAGCCTCGGATGACAATGGCGCGCGTTCGGCAACGTTGAATCTGAGCGACCACACGACCGCGCGGTTCCGCGGGTTCGGGCGCGATATTTTCGAAGATGTTGCCGGTGGAACCGGCGAGGCCTCAGTCGTTAGTGTGAAGGCCGGTTCGCCGGCGCAGACCGTCCCCGCCGCGCGTGTGACCTACAACTTTTTTGATGTCCTCGGATTACCACCATTGCAGGGCCGCAACTTCACGACAGAAGAGGGGACCGACAAAGCAGCGAACGTTGCCATCGTCAGCGATGACTTCTGGCGCAACACGCTCAATTCACGCCGCGACGTGCTTGGCAGCACGATTGTGATCGATGGAACACCACGGACGATCATCGGCGTGATGCCGAAAGCATTCCGGCATCCGTATTGCGCGAGTTTGTGGCTGCCACTTGCGCTTGAACCCGACAATCCGGCGACGATCAACAACCATTATCTCTATGGCGTCGCGCGACTGCGTCCCGGCGTCTCGCCTGGGAAAGCGGAAGACGCGGTAAAGCGCATGTGCGCCACGATCAATCGCGACGATCCCAATCCGGCAAATGCGCGCGCCGCGTACATTCCGCCGTTACGCGAAAGTTTTGTGATGGATTTGCGTCCGAAAATTCTCCTCATAGTAGGCGCTGCGATGTGCGTGCTGTTAATTGCGGCGGCGAACTTCGCCGGTCTGCTGCTGGCTCGCATCGTGGACCGGGAAGGGGAATTTGCGTTGCGCGCAGCGCTTGGGGCGAGCAGGCGGCGACTCGTTCAGCAGCAGCTGATCCAGGCGTTCTTAATTGCCCTTATCGGGACCGCGCTCGGTCTGCTGATCGCATTCTGGATCACGCCGATGCTTTTCGCGCTCAGCCCCGAAGGCGCGGATGCGACCGGCAGCGCAATGCGCGAATTCGATTACGCGGCCCGACTCGATCTGCCCGTGTTCGCTTTCGCTGCCGGTGTGATGACGCTGGTCGGTTTGGGTTTCGGTTTGCTACCCGCGATGCGTGCAGCGCGCACAGATTTGCGCGGCGCAATGAGCGTGACCTCACGCGGCGCAACACTCGACCGCAGTGCGCGCAGATTGCTCGGTTCATTCGTGGTAATTGAGCTCGCGATTGCCGCTGCGCTCCTGACCGCCAGCGTCACCGCGACGCAATATTTCGGGAAGTTGATCGAGGAGCCATGGGGTTTCGAGACGAAAGATCGTTTGGCTTTCAACGTCACTGTCCCCGATCGATTCTTCCCCACCGCCGCGGCGAAACAGAACGCGCTCGAAGCTTCGCTGGCGCAACTGCGCACACTACCTGGAGTGAAATCGGCCACCGTTGTGTCGCCTTCACCGATGGACGCGTCATGGACGTTGATGCTCTTCAACGCGGAGAGCGCGCCCGCACCCGAACCGCGCGGCGTGTACACCGCTTACTCGCGCGTGCCTGTGCCCGGATATTTTCAGAGCGTGGGTCAGCCGCTGCTGCAGGGTCGGGATTTCAACGCGAGCGACACTGGCGACGCGCCGCTGGTCTGCATCGTGAGCCAAAGTATCGCAAAACGGTTTTGGCCTAACGATTCGGCGATCGGCAAGCGGATCCGCTGGGGTCGACTCGATGGCACGCGCCCGTGGTTTACCATTGTTGGTGTGGTCGGCGATATGAAAGCGATCGCCGACCCGCGCGACGGCGAAGTACTCGGCATGATCGCGCGGCCACTCGCGCAAATGCTCGTGTACGCGACGGCACCGCTCGACGACATCACCTTTGTTCTGCACACCGATGGCCGCTCAGTGAACGAGCCGACGCTCCGCGCCGCGCTCGCACGCGCGAATGCGAATCTCGCCGCGTACAACTTTCTCTCGCTCCAGGATGCTGCAGCCCGCTCGCGCACGACCGAGCGATTCATCTTCGTTCTCGTCTCCTCGTTCGGATTCCTAGGGCTCGTGCTTGCTGCGGTCGGATTGTACGGCCTGCTGGCGCTCCAAGTCGCGCGACGCGAACGCGAGTTCGGCATCCGCAGCGCGCTCGGCGCCACCGCACGGCAGATCATTCAGCTCGTTGCGCGACAAGGCGCAGCGCTGCTCTTGTTAGGCTCCACTGCCGGCGCGCTTACGACTTACGGAGTGGTGCGTCTGGTGCGAAATCAGTGGGCCGAAATGCCGGCGCCGAATCTGATCGCGTGCATTTGCGCGGCGATCGTGCTCGGCATCGCGGTGATGATCGCGTGTTGGTTGCCGGCGCGCCGCGCTGCGCGCGTGGATCCCGTTATCGCACTTCGCGCCGAATGATCACTCAACTGCAATCAAATTTACGATAAATTCCTATGGTTTCCGACTTCAAATACGCGCTCCGGACGCTGGCTAAAACACCAGGTTTCACCATCATCGCCGTGGTTACGCTCGCACTCGCCATCGGCGCGAACACAGCAATCTTCAGTTTGATAAACGATTTGTTCCTGCGCGGGCTGCCCTTCAAGGAACCGTCGCGCGTTGTCCACATGGTCGTGAATGACAAATCGCGCAACCTTGTCGACATCCCACTTTCCGCGCCCCGGTTCGAACATTACCGGGAGGGGCAAAGGCTGTTTGACGGATTCGCCGCGGAGAACCTATTCGCTTTCACACTCACGGGCGTGGGCGATCCCGTGCAGGTTTTCGGCGGGAGAGTGACGCCGAACTATTTCGATGTGCTCGGGGTTCGTCCTATTCTTGGCCGGAGTTTTCGGCCTGAGGAAGAAGAGGGTGCCGACGTCGCGCTGGTCACGCAAAGCTTTTGGCAGAAGCGACTCGGTGGCGATCCGAATGTCATCGGGCGGAGCATTACTGTCGACGGAACGCCGCATATCATCGTCGGCGTCTTGCCGAACGTGCCGGCGCTATGGTTCGGACCTAACCCGTTCGTCGGCGAAGTCTGGACCACGAAGCCATTCCAGCTTCCGGGATTTTCGTATGAGCGGATGATGCGCGGAACGGGTTTTTTGCGCGTGATCGGGCGAATGAAGCCGGGCATCAATGTCGAACAAGTGCGTGCCGCGTTGCCGTCACTAGAGCAAGATTATCGTGCGCATTATCCGACCAACATCGACAACACAGTCACGACGTCGGTCAAGACGCTTCCGCAGGACGTGACCGAAAATATTCGCGCCGGTTTCGTGACCCTTTTCGCCGCCGTCTGTTTTGTGTTGCTGATCGCGTGCAGCAATGTCGCAAATCTTTTGCTGGTTCGTTTCAGCGGGCGTCGTCGGGAGATCGCGCTGCGCATGGCGATCGGTGCATCGCGCGGCAGTATCGTTAGGCTGTTCGTATGGGAAAGTTTGCTCGTCAGCGTTCTTGCCGGCGCGCTCGGCGCGTTTGTTGCGTGGGGGCTTGTGCCGGTTGTTCCCAAAATGGCGTCTAATTTTCTTCCGCTCGAGGGAAATACGGCCAGCAGCCTTTCACTCGACGTGCTTGCTTTCACGATCGGATTGTCTGTCTTAACGGGATTGCTGATGGGAATTTATCCGGCGCTCCAAGCGTCTCACGGCGATTTGGTGGACGGCTTAAAGGAAGGCGCACGCGGAACAACCGGCAGTGTGCGGCAACAACGGTTCCGCAAAATTCTCGTTGGCGCGCAAGTCGCGCTTTCGGTTACGTTGCTTGCCGGCGCTGCGTTGCTGATCACGAGCTTCGTTCGACTGACACAGCAAAAACTTGGTTTTCAGCCTCACAACCTCTGGGTCGGCGCGATCAACCTGCCGCCCTCGCGCTATCCGGACGAGGCTTCGCGTCAACATTTGGTTGAACAAACACTCGCTGCATTGCGCAACACACCGGGCATCGAGAGCGCAACCACCAGCAGCGATATTCCAGTGACGCTTGGAGGCCGTACGCTTTACGCGCGCGCGGACCGCGATGTGCCGCCGACGGAAAACCGAGCGAACGCGCCGAGTCACGACGTCGTACCGGGCTATTTCAAGATCTGGGGAATCCCGCTCATCGCCGGGCGCGACTTCGATGAACACGACATGGCCGAAGGCCGGAACGTCTGTCTCATTAGTCAAACAGGCGCGAAGAAAGTTTTTGCGAACGAAAATCCCATCGGCAAAACGCTGCTCATCACCAGCAACAGCACGCCCGTGGAGATTGTGGGCATCGTCGGCGACGTGCGTTCGCAACGCCTCGTCGAACCGCCGGACATGGAATTTTATCGGCCATGGGCGCAGGAGAATTTTCCGTTCCTGAACATCGCAGTTCGCAGCAACTTGAACCTCGACGCGATCACTAAGCTGGTACAATCCGCTGTTACGAAAGTCGACCCGGGCCTCGCGATTGCGATTCCGCAGATGATGGACGCCGTGGTGGCGCAAGCGCGAGGACAAGCGCGCCTGATGATGTGGCTGCTCGGAATTTTTGCCGGCGTTGCGGTCTTGCTTGCAAGCATCGGAATTTATGGGGCGGTTGCGTACAGCGTGGAACAACGCACTGGTGAAATCGGGGTGCGCATGGCGCTTGGCGCGCAAACCCGCGATGTGCTGCGCTTGATTGTGAACCAGGGAATGAGACCGGTGGTGATTGGGCTGGCGATCGGAATTGTGTCGGCGTTCGCCCTCGGGCGTTTGCTGAAATCGCAGATTTACGAGGTTTCGGCGCGCAATCCGGTGCTGCTCGCCACTTCAACGGTTTTGCTCGCGGCGATCGCATTGATTGCATGTCTGGTGCCGGCGCGGCGGGCCGCACACGTTGATCCGATTCAGGCGCTACGTGTCGAGTGATATGCACGATTTCAAATTCGCTCTGCGTCAACTCCGAAAATCGCCTGGATTTACTTTTGTCGCAGTCTTGACTCTTGCGCTTGGGATCGGGGCGAACGTGGCGATTTTCTCTGTCGTCAATACAGTGCTTCTTCGCCCGTTCGCGTTCAGCCACCCGGATCGGCTCGTTTGGATTTCATCTCAATTGCCGACCAATCCGCGCGCTCCGTTTTCGCTTCCGGAGTTCTGCGACTATCGCGATCAGAATACTCTTTTCGACGGACTCGCCGCAGTCGGGACTTATAACGCCAATCTCATCGATTCCGGCGAACCGGAGCGCGTTCAGGGATTGCGACTCTCGGCAAACATCTTCCAGCTTCTCGGCCTACGGCCGCTGCGCGGTCGCGCGTTCGTCGCAGAGGACGACGCGCTGAACGCCGCGCCGATCGCGATGATCAGCTACAGCTTATGGTCGAGACGTTACGCGAAGCAGGACATAATCGGGCGCAGTGTGAATCTAAATGGCGAGCCGCGCGTCATTGTCGGCGTATTGCCACCGGATTTCGCTCTCCCCAATTTCGAAAGTGACGTCGTGGTTCCGCTGCAGCCAGAGGGTGACCCGCGCAGAAAAATCCGGACGTCTGTTCACTTCCTGCGTTTTGTAGGCCGGTTGAAATCTGGTATAACTCCGGCGCAAGGCCGTGCCGAGTTAGATGCGATTCGGCAGGATATCCGCCGCAAATTTCCTGAGGGAAACGTCGGCAGTACAGGCGTCACTGTGCTGCCGCTGAGTGACGAGATCGTTGGGAACGTGCGTCCGATGCTAATCACGATTCTGGGCGCGGTGGCGGCACTGCTGTTGATCGCGTGCGCCAATCTTGCGAGCCTCTCGCTTGCGCGCGCTGCGGGTCGGCAGCGCGACCTAGCCGTCCGTGCTGCGCTCGGTGCGGCTCGCAGCCAGCTGGTCCGTCTCTTGTTCACGGAAAGTGCAGTGCTGGCGTTGGTCGGTTGCGTAATCGGTTTTCTTCTCGCCCTGTGGGGTTCAGATATTTTGGTTCGATTCGTGCCAGCAGATTTGCCACGCGCGAACGATGTGACGATTGATGCGCGCGTTCTGCTTTTCACCGCAAGCGTGGCCATTGCCGCGACGCTTGTTTGCGGTTTGGCGCCCGCATGGTTGCTCTCGCGCGCAGATTTGCGGGACGCGCTCACCTCCGGACACGGTGAGGCGGGCAGCAGCGCGCAATCGCGTCTTCGGCGGTTGCTGGTGACGGCACAGCTTGCGCTTGCGCTGGTGTTGCTGGCGAGTGCTGGGCTCTTCCTGCGCAGCTTCGCCCACCTCACCAGGGAAAATCCCGGATTCGATTCGCATGGCTTGTTGACGGTGCGGCTATCGCTTTCGACGGACAGTTATCCTGACCGCGCGTCAGTCGTTAGGCTGGTGGACCAGTTTCTGCCGGGCCTGACGAGTCTTCCCGGAGTGGAAAGCGTCGGTATTGTCTCGCTGCTTCCGTTGGGCGGCGGTCATTCCAGTATCAATTTTTCCCTGCCGGATCGCCCGCCGTCCAAGCGTGAGGACACTCCGAGAGCAAATTATCGGATTGTCACACCGGGATACATTTCGACGATGCGCATTCCGCTGCTAAGCGGACGCGATTTCGCGGAAGAAGATAACGCGAATCGTACGGCGGTCGCACTGATTAGCGCGCCCCTCGCGCGCAAATTATTTTCTGATCGCTCGCCGGTTGGACAGCGACTTCTGATCGACGACTCGGACGGTGATCCCCGTCCTGTTCAGATCGTCGGCGTAGTTGGCGACGTGAAACAGGAGAAGCTCGAGGTGCAGCCGACCTTCGACATTTACCTTCCGTGGCGACAGGTCATTCCTGAGGCAGTGCCCTGGCTGCGCAGCACGTCGTTTTTGGTTTTGCGGACGAACATGCCGCCAATGTCGCTCGAGGCAGCGGTGAGAAAGGAGATCCGCAATGTCGACCCAACCATTCCGACGACGAACATTCGTAGCATGGAACAAGTAATGGGTGGTGCGCTTGCAGTGCGCCGTTTCAGCCTGTCACTTGTTGGAGTATTCGCGGTAACCGCATTGCTCCTGGCTGCGGCTGCGCTGTATGCGCTGATTGCCTATGGGATTGAGCGACGCACGCGCGAGATAGGAGTGCGCATGGCGCTCGGCGCATGCCGACTCGGGATTTTGCAGATGATCATGGGCGAGGGCTTTCGTCTGGTTGCGACAGGGATGATGCTCGGATTTCTCGCCGCAATTCCACTCGCGAACCTCATCGCCACGCAACTCTACGGCGTCAGCACCCACGATCCGTTGACGTACGCGATTGTCTTAGTCGCGCTCAGTGCCGCAGCATTATTCGCCAGTTACTTTGCAGCGCGCCGCGCAATGCATCTGGATCCGATGGTTGCTCTGCGGCACGAGTAATGGCTCCATGAGATGATCATTCATTGGCGGTCGTGAGTCGTCATCGTTGATTCGAGTTTTTGCCGATCCTCACCGAGTCCGGGAATAACGGTCCTGCCGAGCTGATTCTGTTCTTGTTCGGCAAGTCTGATCCAGGACAACGCTTCCTTTGAGTTGCCGAGACCTTGTTCCACAACGGCCAGATTGTAGTGACACGCGATCAAGGCTTCCTGTCGCGCTTCAGGCGATGGTAACTGCGACGCTTCATCCAGCTCCACTAGAAATTCCTTCTTGGCCGACTGCATATCGCCCTTATCGATTAACAACACCCCGCGGTTAAGAAATAGGTCGGGCATGAGATGTTCACCCTTTATCGCGACCGCGTGGTCGAAACTCTCCGCTGCTTTGGTCTGCAAATACTGCTTAAAGGTGGCTTCGGTCGGTCCAGTATGCTGGTCGTCTGAGAGTTCTGACAGCAACTGCGGAAGCCGGGCATCATCTCTCCAAACGATTGAAGTAAGCTGTTTTGATTGCTCTACAGGAAGTGGCGGATTTCTTACCGTTATTCCCAACCTCGACGATTTGTCCAGATATTCCCATCCAAGTTCATAGTACACGTGGAAGTCATTCGTCTTGCGCGTCGCAGCGAACCAAACGGATCGCGGGTCCCGCCATTCTGCGAGATAATCAAGAGTGTTGTGCAGCCAAACGAAGCTAACGACAATAACAAGCGCTATCGCTATGGCGACGTGCCATCTTGGCAAACGATTTGTCGCCTTGAACACCAACCATGCAAGGAGAATGACAGCGCCTGCCGATGGCAAAAAGAGATAGCGGTCCGTGACGGGATATGAGAACGGCAGCACCTGCGTTGGGAGATAGGCAAAAAGAATCCAATAGATCAAAACAGTGACCAGCGGATAACGCTTGCGCAGCGGCAATGGGAGCAAAAACAAGGCAAGGAGAAAGATTGTTCCTGCAAGTTGAGCTAACGCGGTTCCGTTGGCAGGCGGAACGCGGTAGAGCACATAATGTCCAAGCCCGGTGAGCAGCCAGATGGCCTGGACAAACGAAGTTGCGCGCATGCTTATGTCAGGCTGTGCTCCTGTTCCCGGTTGCGAATGCTGAACAGCCACTGCTACGAGTACCGCGAGAAGCACGAACGGGATCTTGTCAGCTTTGGATCGGCTGAACGGCCGCTTTTCAATAAATAGATCAAAGCTGAGTAACACGGCCGGGAACGCGGCAACCGACAGCTTTCCTAGCAATGCGAAAAGGAACAGGAGCAGCGACGTCAAGTACCAGGCAATCGCACCGCGCTGTCTGTATTTTAGATATACCAGAAAACCAGGGAGTAAAAACGCTGCAGCGACCAAGTCTTTCCGGCTCGAAATCCACGCCACCGCTTCCACGTGCGCGGGATGAACAACAAACAAAAGCGCGGCAGCACTAGCCGTTAGGCGATGTTGTGTCAGTGCCAGAGCAACGAGGTACACAAAACCGGCAACAATTCCCGCCCAGAGATTGCTCGATAGATGAAACGCATAGGCGTTCAAGCCTGTGATGGCGTGATCGAGCATGTATGAAAACAGATGGAGTGGGGAGTAGTTGAGGTAGTACGGACGCGATAAGATCTGCCTGATGTGTTCCCATGTGACGCCTTGGATCGACGCGTTGCCGACGACGTACTGCGAATCGTCAATTCGGAAGAAACCAAGATGGAGGTCGCCTGCGTAAAGAGCGACCGTCGCCAGGACGCACAGGAAAAAGATGGCCGCATTCAATTGCCACGGCCCGGGCAACAAGCGGGACTGAGCAGGAACACCCGATTTTGTCTTGGCAGCTGTATCGTGCTGTTTGTTAGCAGGAGAATGGCGGTTTCTCTTAATCCATGCCACGACCGAAATTTCTCCCTCCTGCTGGACTTTAGTCGCCCTCGGTAATTCTGGACACGAAAATTGGCTTTCCCTGAAGCTGCAGAAGCAATTTTTGCTTGGAGAAGCGCTTGCGTTTCGACTTCGTTTGAATATCCGTGGCACTGCGCTGTCTCATATCTATTTCCGAAACTTCCTATGCATCTGCGTTTTATGAATTCTCTAGTTGTTGCGGCGCTCAGCATGCCGGCAATTTTCGCACAGGAAACGAATCGGCCGACTGTGGAAGAACTTGTCGCCAAGAACATCGACGCCAAGGGCGGCGCGACCGCGCTGAACAACCTGCAAACGCTCCGAGCAACCGGCAAATTGCTGGTGCAACAGGGCCAGATTGAATATGGGTATGCGCAAATCAAAAAACGGCCCGATGAAGTACGCAACGAGGCGTCGCTTCAGGGAATGACACAGATCCAGGCCTATGACGGCAAAGAAGGGTGGAAAGTATCACCATTTTTTGGACGCAAAGATCCGGAGCGCATGTCTGCTGATGATGTGAAAGCGCTGGTGGAAGATACCGAGATGGGTGGCCCCTTGGCCGATTGGAAGGCAAAAGGGAGCACGGTTGAGTATCTCGGAACCGAGGACGTCGATGGGACTCCCGCGCACAAACTGAAGGTCGTGCGAAAGAACGGCGACGTGAGTTTTGTCTATTTGGATCCTGACCACTTTCTTGAGATCCGAATCGTGACACAGCGAGTGCGACACGGCGCGCACGAAGAAGTAGAGACGGACCTTGGCGATTATGAAAAAGCCGGCGGCGTATTTGTTCCGACGTCGATCGAGGTCGGGCGCAAGGGCGCGCCAGACAAGCAAATGATCGTGGTCGATAAAGTGGAAGCCAACGTGCCGGTGGATGACACGATGTTTCATTTTCCTGGCCAAATAAGTGTTCCTCAACCGCAGCGCTGATCAATCGATGAGAATATTGAATCACCAAAAGCGACGTAAGGACGCTCGTACACTCTCAAAGCTCCCGCAAAACCGAATTAGCACGTCTATGAATTTCGAACGCAGTGCTTTTGCAATGCGATGCCTCCTGGCATCGCTTTTTCTTTGCGCTGTTCCTGTCTACGGAGCCGATGCTCCATATAATTCGGCGAGCATTTCCGGGCTCGGAGCGCGCAACATCGGGTCGGCGGCAATGAGCGGACGCATCTCGTGCATCGCGGGAGTCCACGAGCCATCGGGCAAGATCACGCTCTTTGTGGGTGCGGCAAGCGGCGGCGTTTGGAAATCCGATGACAGCGGAACGCGGTATCGCCCGATATTTGACGAACAACCTGTGCAATCGATCGGCGCCATCGCGCTCGACCCGAAGAATCCAAAAAACGTTTGGGTCGGCACTGGTGAATCGTGGACACGCAACAGCGTGTCCATCGGCGATGGAATCTACAAGTCCACCGATGGCGGAGAAACGTGGTCGCGCGCTGGCTTGGAGAAGTCCGAACGCATCGCACGAATTGCGGTTGATCCAAGAAACGGAGACACGGTGTTCGCCGCGGTGCCCGGCGCATTATGGAGTGATTCGCCCGACCGCGGTCTCTATAAAACGACCGACGGCGGCAAGACGTGGCAGCAAGTCCTGAAGGGCGCAAATCTTTCGACCGGTTGCACTGACGTGGCTATCGACCCGAGTAATCCCGACACCATGTTCGCGGCAATGTGGGATTTTCGGCGCAAAGGCTGGGAATACCGCTCGGGCGGCGCAATTCCGACCGCGCCTTCAGCCAGTGGATTGTTCCGTTCGAGTGATGGTGGCAACACTTGGACGGAGATTACGGAGCAGGCCAACAAAGGGTTCCCAAAGAAACCGTATGGACGTTTGGCGGTGGCGATCGCGTCATCGAAATCGCAACGCGTTTACGCTTTCGTGGAATCGCCGGAGAGCGCGTTGTTCGTGTCAGACGACAGTGGCTCGACATGGGAGAAACGCGACAAAAGCCGGTGGATGGTGTGGCGTCCTTTCTACTTCGCGAACCTGATCGTCGATCCCAAAAATCCAGACCGCTTGTTCAAAACCGACGGCTCACTGATTGTCAGCGAGGACGGCGGTAAGAGCTTTGCTGTAGTGGGCGGTTTCCAGGGCGCGCACGGCGACGCGCACGACGTTTGGATCGACCCGACGAACTCACAAGCTGTATTCGTCGGTGACGATGGCGGGATGTGGTACTCGTACAACGGCGGCAGCAAATGGTGGAAAGGAGAAAATCTGCCTGTGTCGCAGTTCTATCACGCAAGCCTAGACGAAAAAGATCCGTACCAGGTGTATGGCGGATTGCAGGACAACAGTTCGTGGGTCGGCGATTCGCAATACCCGGGCGGCATCACCAATCATCGCTGGGAAAACATGTACAGCGGCGACGGTTTTTGGATGTTCCAGGATCCGGCTGACCCTGACTACATCTACGCGGAATATCAGGGCGGCGAGATTGGCCGGGTCAATCGCAACACGCATGCGGCTCGTAACATCAAGCCGCGGCCAAATTACAATGAAAAACTACGGTTCAACTGGAATACGCCGATCGCGCTTTCGCCTAACGAGAAAGGAACAATCTATGTCGGCGCTCAATTTTTGTTTCGCTCGCGTGATCATGGCCAGACATGGGACCGCATTTCGCCTGACCTGACCACCAACGACCCGGTAAAACAAAAGCAGGAGCAATCCGGCGGTGTGACGGTGGACAATTCGTCGGCGGAAATGCACACGACAATCTATTCCATCAGCGAATCGCCCAAGCAGAAGGGCCTGATCTGGGTTGGCACGGACGATGGCAACCTGCAACTCACGCGCGACGGCGGTAAGACGTGGACTAACGTCGTCGGCAACGTTCCCGGGTTGCCGAAGAACTCATGGCTAAATTGGGTGCAGGCCAGCAACTTCAATCCCGGCACGGCTTACGCCGCTTTTGATCGGCATACTTTTGGCGACATGGCGCCGTACGTTTTCAAGACCACGGATTTCGGTAAGACCTGGACGCCGCTCGTCACTGCTCAGGACCCGAAGAGCGTTCGCGGATACGTGCACGTGATTAAGGAAGACTTGGTCAAACCTGATCTTCTTTTCCTCGGCACCGAATTCGGACTCTGGGTTTCGATTGATGGCGGAAAAAGCTGGGCGGAATTTAAGGGCAACCATTTTCCTGCCGTTGCCGTCCGTGACCTGGCGATTCACCCGCGGGATAACGATCTGGTTCTCGCCACGCATGGCCGCGGGATCTGGATAGTGGACGACATCACGCCGCTGCGCGCGTTGACGCCGGATTTGTTGAAGCAGGATGTTGCCTTCGTTTCGGCGCGGCCGGTCCAACAGCGCATCGAGGGCCAGGGTGGATGGCCCAATGGCGACGCGGTTTTTGTTGGCGAGAATCCGGCTGACGCTGCCGTGATCAACTATTATCAGCGTGAGCGGCATTTGTTTGGAAAAATGAAGCTTGAAGTTTTGGATTCGTCCGGGCGTGTTGTTGACGAATTGCCAACGAGCAAACGACCGGGCTTGAATCGGGTGATTTGGGCGATGCGGGCAAAACCGCCGCGTGTGCCGCCTGCTGCACAACTTGCCGCTGCGGGAACCCGCGGACCGCGGCTCGTGCCCGGTGACTACACGGTCCGCCTAACGAAGGCAGGCAAGGTTTACAGTACGAAACTGACGGTCGGTCTTGATCGCCGGGCGAAATTCAGCTCAGCAGACCGCAAGGCGCAGTTCGATGCTGCCATGCGCGTTCACAACTTATTTGGAGACGAAAGTGCGCTCATGGATCGGATCATCGGCTTGCGACAGGCGCTTGCCCAGACCGCGGCTGGGTTGCCGGAAGGCGGTCCGCTTCGCAAGCAGATCTCGGATTTCGACGCGAAACTCGATGCGATGCGAAAGAAAATCGTCGCCACGACCGAGGGCGGTGCAATCACCGGTGAGGAGCGCTTGCGTGAGCACACTGATCAGCTTTACGGAGCAATCCTGAGCTACGAAGGCAAACCAGCTGCCTATCAGGTCGCTTACATCGACACTCTCCGACGCGAACTCGATGACGTGACAAAACAATTCGATCAACTCCTCGCGGAGGACCTGCCTACATTAAACGATTCGCTCAAATCCCAAGGGCAACAGCCACTTTCGTCAACGCCGGCGAAAGTCGGTGCCAATAGTTCGACAGGCGACGGGATTGGCACGACGGGCGCAACGGGTTTGGCTCCAGCGGACTTCCGCGTTTCGTACTAGTCCGCACAGCGTTTGAACATCGAATCCACATTCGGAAATATTCGAGTGGTTTAGCGGAAGATTGGGAGTTAATCTTTCGTGCGACAATGGAGCGCAAGGCTGCTGTCGCGGTTGTTTTTCATCACATCGGTCCTTATCACCACGCTCGGCTGAATGCTGCGGGTGAAAGGCTGTCAGTGACTGGGTTTGAATGGTCCGCCAAAGCGTACGACGCGTGGGGCGCAGCGGATTCGCCTGCGCGCTACCAGAAGATTTCGCTTTTCTCTGAAGCGACCGACCACTACCCCAGAAAGGCCGACCTTCAGCAAGCGTTTTTGTGGGCGTTGGAGCAGGCCAATCCTGATGTAGTGGCGGTCAACGGCTGGAACAATTTCGGATCATTGATTGCTGCCAATTGTTGTGTGCGCGGCCGTACGCCAATGGTGGTTATGTCCGAGAGCGCGCGGCAGGATGAACCTCGTACGTGGTGGAAGGAAACGATCAAGAGGCGGCTCGTGGGCTTTTACTCTGCTGCGCTCGTCGGCGGGCAGCGTCACGTCGAGTATCTGGTTGAACTCGGAATGCCGCGCGAACGAATCTTTACCGGATACGATGTGGTTGATAACGATTACTTTGAGCGGCGCAGTGCAGAAATTCGAAATTCGAAATTCGAGATTCGAAATAAGCACGGCTTGCCGGAGAACTACTTTCTTGCCTCAGCGCGTTTCATCGAGAAGAAGAATCTCTCTACGCTTATCGAAGCCTACGCAGAGTATCGTCGGCGGTCGTCAGCCTTTGCCAGGGCTACGGCGGACAAGGAAATCGCGGCGAACGTGCCGTGGGATCTCGTGATTTTGGGTGACGGTCCGCTCCGGAATACTCTCAACTCTACCGTCTCAACTCTTAACCTGCATGAGCACGTGCATCTGCCAGGCTTCAAGCTGTACGACGAATTGCCGGTTTACTATGCATTGGCGAATGCATTCGTGCATGCCAGCACGAGTGAGCAATGGGGACTGGTTGTGAACGAAGCCATTGCGTCAGGCCTACCCGTGATTGTGTCGAACCGCTGTGGATGTGCACCGGAGCTGGTGAATGGCAACGGGTTTACTTTTGATCCATTCGAAGAACAGGAGTTGGTCGAGCGACTCTTACAGATGGCTTCTTTGTCGGATGATGAACGAAAAAGCCTCAGCTATGCGAGCTACAGAATTTCAAGGAACTTCGCGCCAGAACGTTTCGGGGAGGGATTGGAGCGCGCAGCCAGCGTGGCTCTGGGAGTTCGGCAAAAGAAATTTGGAGTAATGGATCGCGCGCTGTTACTCGTCACAGCAAGTTACGCGCGATGAAAGGGAATGATCCGGTGGCGGCGTACTTCGACAAGCTCCCGGAGACTCACAAGCGCCAGTTCAAGGAACGGGCGTCGGGTGCAAACTTCAATTTCCGACAACGTCTGACACTCACGTGTGAAGCGGGTGGCGCGTCGTCAGGACGACTGCTCGACTGCGCGGTAGGCACGGGTGAGATAACGTGCGCGTTACTAAAGTCGGGCAGATTTAATTGCGCGACCGTCGTCGACATTTCGTCGGCGATGTTGCAGAGCGCAAAGGAACTTCTTACTGCGCAGATGACCGAGGCGGAGCTTGAATTTATTCAGTCGGACGTGTTCACCTTCAAGCCTTCTGATTCTCGTTTCGATCTCATTCTCTGCCTCGGACTAATTGCGCATAGTGGGCGGCTGGACCTCTTACTGTCGCATTTGAAATCGATGCTGACGCCAAGCGGGCGAATCATCTTGCAGACAACACTTACCGATCATCTCGGAACGCGCATTGTCCGCGCACTCACTTCGCGGCGCGAACTGGCCCAGCGGGGATACCGGATTTCCTGGTTTTCACAACGGGACATCTCCGACGCGTGCCATAACGCCGGATTGCAGATCTTCGAGATGCGGCGGCACGGCCTGGGAATTCCATTCGGCGATCGCTTGTGGCCGTGGGCTAATTTCCAACTGGAAAAGCGTCTGCAAAAATGGGCCAGTCGTCACGGAGCCGATGCGATTTACCTGCTCGGAGCTGGATGAAAATCGGTTTTTTAGTCAGCAGCGTTTCCCGCGAAGCAGGTGGGTTGTTTCAAAGCGTACGCGGACTTGCCAAAGCGGTTGCGTCCACAAATGCGAATGTGCGGGTGTTTGGGATGAGCGACGAACAGAGTGCTGTCGATTTGTAGGAGTGGCAGCCTCTTTCGGTTCAGACGTTTCGCCCGCAGTTGCGCGCGTGGGGCTACTCAAGCGAGCTTGTACCGGCGATAATCGGCGCTGATTTCGACATTCTGTCCGTCCACGGTTTGTGGAAATATTGCTCGGTCGGTTCGCAACGCTGGCATCAGCGGACCGGCCGAGCCTACGTTATTCATCCGCACGGTATGCTGGAACCGTGGGCCTTGCGAAATGCGCGTTGGAAGAAACGAATCGCCGCGCTGCTTTATGAAAATCAACATTTGCGCGGAGCCGCTTGTCTGCGCGCGTTGTCCGAAGCAGAAGCGAAATCGATACGGGTCTATGGACTGCGCAACCCGATTTGTGTGATTCCCAATGGCGTTGATTTGCCGGACGTGAGCGAGAGCTCAACGCTGAAGAGTCGCTCGGACGGCCGAAAAATTCTTCCTCGGCCGACTTCACCCAAAGAAAAACGTGGCGAATCTGATCCGCGCGTGGAACGACACGTTCAATTCTCAGCGTTGCAAGACCGACAATTGGGTCCTTGCAATCGCTGGATGGGATCAGGCCGGATACGAAAGCGAACTCAAACGTGTCGCAACTGTTCCTTCGGTCGTTTTCCTCGGCCCGCGGTTCGGCGCGGAGAAAGACGAATGCTATCGCGCGTGCGACGCATTCATCCTGCCTTCGCTGAGCGAAGGTCTACCGATGACTGTGCTGGAGGCATGGGCGTATGCAAAACCGGTGGTGATGACACCTGAGTGCAATCTTCCTGAAGGCTTTTCTGCCGAAGCAGCAGTGCGAATTGGACTTAGGTCAGATGAAATTGCCGCTGGTCTGAAACAACTGGCTGAAATGAGCGACGACGATCGCGCAGCAATGGGGACTCGTGGACACACTCTGGTCGCAACAAAATTTTCCTGGCTACGAATCGGCGAACAGATGCGCGCAGTTTATGAATGGGTACTCGGTAGCGGAGCACCGCCGGAGACGATCAGGCTTGACTGAGTCTCGCATCGGGGGTCAGAAGTCAGAAGTCGAAGATATCAAGCGATGACTAGCGAACCCAACAAGCGCTTCAATTCTGCCAAAGAGTTGGACACCTCTGGTACTCGCATGCTGGACGTTGAGCAAAATCGCCGGGCCAGGAAGTACTCATCGGGCGAGATGACTCGTCGGGTGCTGTGGACGCTCGCGCAGCCACTTTTCCGGTTCAGTCCCAGGCCGTGCTTTGGTTGGAGACGTTTTCTGCTTCGATGTTTCGGAGCAACGATCGGTCGGAGCGTTCACATTTATCCATCGGCAACGATTTATTTCCCCTGGAATCTCCAGGCGGGCGATGAAAGCGCGATCGGCGAGCAGGCATTTATTTACAATCTTGGGCGTGTGACACTGGGGCCGCGCGTCACGATCTCGCATCGCGCGCATCTTTGCGCTGGAACGCACGATCATACGAAGCCGGATTTTCCCTTGCTGCGTTCGCCGATTGCCATTGGCTCGGAAGCGTGGATTTGTGCCGATGCCTTCGTCGGGCCGGGCGTCACAGTAGGGGAAGGGGCGATTGTGGGTGCAAGAGCAGTGGCAATGAAGGACGTAAAGCCTCGGAGCATCGTTGTCGGAAATCCGGCGCGCGAAAGTAGGGAACGCGAGATTATTCAATGAGCGAGCGATCCGACGCGCGGGCGCCGTTGTCGGTGCTTGTCCCGGTGAAAAGCGAAGCGGAGAACCTGCGGGACTGCCTGGCCAGCGTTTCATTCGGGCAGGAAATCGTGGTGGTCGATTCGGTGAGCACAGACGGCACTCAGGCGATCGCGGAGGCGGCCGGGTCGCGGGTGGTGCAGTTCGCGTGGAATGGAAAACTGCCGCGGAAAAAGAATTGGGCATTGGAAAATATTTCCTGGCAACACGAATGGGTGCTGATCATCGACGCGGACGAACGCATCACCCCCGAATTAGAACGCGAAATTCGGGGG
>Ga0066904_10000009_pt1 | contig 19385 bp, 17 predicted proteins | sample PanSoiMetaPlot30_FD_133941 | JGI IMG/M metagenome (GOLD analysis project Ga0066904, IMG submission 133941) | Tropical forest soil microbial communities from Panama analyzed to predict greenhouse gas emissions - Panama Soil Plot 30 (version 2) | reverse complement strand
TATTACATTTACCAATGCGACCTGATCAATGGCTCGTCACACCTGCGCACGTCGGTTGCCAAAGGCATCGAGATCATCGAGGGGCTGCGCGGCCACACCACAGGCTACGCCGTGCCCCAATTTGTCATCGACGCTCCGGGCGGCGGCGGCAAAGTGCCGATCAATCCCGGTTACATTCTCTATCACGACAACGAAAAAATCGTGATCCGAAATTACGAAGGGAAAATCTTCGAGTACCCCGAGACTGGGAACGAGACCGTGCAGTTCGCGCCGCAGCGCGAGTACCACGACGAGTATCTCTACTCGTAGCTGGTTGTCATGCCGGGCGGAACTCCATGAATCTCTGAATCCTGGCACAAGGGCATTTCGCCTTTCCTGTAGCTGCTCTTCGCGCCGGCCTGTGACAGCGCGCTTCCCGTTGTAATTTCTTTTGCAGTCGACTGTTGTGTAAATTTTAGACTTGCGTATTAAAGATCGGGGCGTGTAAAGTCCTGCACTTTCGTTCTTCTCCAACCACTTTCACCCTATGAATCAACGCTTAATCTCGGAAATTGGCCGTACCCAACGCCTTGACATCATTAACTCCCTCAAGCGGACCAAAGGCATGTCCGTCAACGAGCTGGTGGAAAGAATGGGGATGAGCTACATGGGCATTAAACAGCATTGCATCACCCTCCATCGCAATGGCTATCTGGACACGTGGCGGCGCCCGCAAAAAATGGGAAGGCCGGAGATGGTCTATCGCCTTACGCGCCGCACGCACGACCTTTTTCAGGCCGATAGCCATCAGTTGACGCTGGACCTGTTGAAAGCCGCCGAAGACATTTACGGCCCGAACGCGCCGGAGAAATTGCTTTACAACGTTTTCAAAAAGAAGACCGCGGCGCTTAAAGCGAAGGCAAAAGGAGATACAGTTCCCGAACGCGCGAAATGGCTTGCGAACTTCCGCGACGCCGAAGGGCACATGGCGCAATTCATCAACAACAACAAATACGGCGGCCCTCAAATTCTGGAATGTCATTCGCCGATCCTGAACCTGCTGGAGCAATACCCGATCGTTGGCCGATTCGAGCAGGATATGTTCGAAGCGGTATTGGGCACGCGCGTCCGTCGGCAAGTGATTCGCAACTCCGGCCTGTACGAGTGCGCGTTTCAATTTGCGCTGTAGCATCGGTTTAGGTCTACTCTCGCAAACTTGTTCTGGTAACTAGACGGCTGCGGTCGCCGCATAGATCGTCGCCTTTTAGCACCAGCGGCGCTATCTCAGCTTTAGCGTGAGGCAACGCCCGAGGATTTCATTAACCGAGTTGCTAAGCGCTCAAAGCGCGATTCAATCGACTTAAATTGTGAATTCGAGCATTGAGCGTCTCAGCGCGGCTCGCGGTTATCTCGTAACGTCCAGAAGTAAATCGCACTTACAGCGCTAGGCCTCTTGGACTTTGGATAATCTTGGGGCGATGCCCCAGGCTTTGTGTGAATACCGCGCCTTCGGCGCTAAACAGCTAGCCACGATTGAACATTGATTTGTCCTTTCGCTCGATGTGAATCTCGCGTTGATTCATCGGCATGGCCCGGGCGTTTCCATCGGTTGCGATCGAAAACGTGCAGCCACTAATTGATTGCGGGCGTTATCCGCTCAAGCGGATCATGGGCGAAGATCTCGTTGTTGAAGCGGACATTTTCAAGGATGGCCACGACGTCGTTGCCGCCGTTCTGAAGTGGCGTGTTCTTGGCAGGCACGCATGGCGGGAAACGCCGATGGCCTTTGTTGATAACGATCGGTGGCGCGGAGTTTGCACCCTATACGACGAGGCCATTCACGAATACACCGTCGAAGCGTGGACAGACAGATTTCGCAGTTGGCAACAAGAATTCGCAAAGAAATTTGAAGGCGGCATCTCCGATCTGCAAAGCGAGGCTTTGGAAGGTGCAGCGATTGTGGAAGCGGCCGCGGGACGGGCACGCGATCGAGCGGACTCGGTAACATTGCGCGAATTCTCCGAGCAGATAACCAAGGGCGCCAATTCAGAAATCTATGCCATCGCACGGTCGGGCGAGCTGGAAGTGCTGATGGCGACCTACCCGGATCGCGCCGATGCCACGCAATATGAACCGGTTCCCCGCGTCGTGGTAGATCGCCGGGCTGCGTTGTCCGGCGCGTGGTATGAATTTTTTCCGCGCTCGGCAGAAGGCCACGGTGATCGCGGATCGGTTTTCCGCGATTGTTTGCCGCGTGTCGACGACGTGAAAGCGATGGGGTTCGACGTCATCTATTTTCCGCCGATTCATCCGATTGGTCATAGCCATCGCAAAGGAAGGAACAACGCAATCACATGCGAGCCGGGCGATCCCGGCGTGCCGTGGGCGATCGGCAGCGAGGCTGGCGGACACAAGGCGGTGGAGCCTTCGCTCGGGACGCTGCAGGATTTTGATTGGCTCCAGAAAGAGGTGCGCAAACGCGGAATGGAAATCGCACTCGATTTCGCGATCAATTGTTCGCCCGATCATCCATACGTGAAGGAGCATCCTGATTGGTTCTACAAGCGCCCGGACGGCACGATCAAATACGCGGAGAATCCGCCCAAAAAATACGAAGACATTTATCCGTTAAACTTTCGATGCGAAAACTGGCGCGAACTCTGGGCTGAGATGAAGAGCATCGTGCTGTTTTGGGCCGAGCACGGAGTGCGGATCTTTCGCGTGGACAACCCGCACACCAAGCCGGTGGCCTTTTGGGAGTATCTGATCAGCGGCGTCCGCGAAAAATATCCCGACACGATTTTTCTGTCGGAGGCGTTTACCCGGCCGAAGATGATGAAGGCGTTGGCGAGAGCCGGCTTTAACCAGAGCTACACCTATTTCACGTGGCGAAATTCGAAACAGGAGCTGATTGAATATTTCACGGAACTGACGCAGACGGAGATGAGCGAATATTTTCGGCCAAACCTGTGGCCAAACACGCCCGACATCCTGCCGTTTGTGCTTCAAGAGGGGGGCCGGCCGGCGTTCATGGTCCGCGTGCTCATGGCGGCGACGCTCTCGCCGCTTTACGGAATCTACAGCGGATACGAGTTGTGCGAGAACGAGCCGTTACCAGGTCGCGAGGAGTATCTCGATTCCGAGAAATACCAGTTCAAGGAGCGCGATTGGAGTGCGCCGGGAAATATCAAGGACTGGATCGCGCGCATCAACAAGATCCGGAGACAAAACCGCGCGCTTCAGATGTACACGAATCTGCGTTTCTACCCCGCCGACAACGACGCGATTTTGTTCTACGGCAAGATGACGCCAGCGCGCGACAACATCATCCTCGTGGTGGTGAATCTCGATCCATTTCGTAAGCAGAATTCGTTTGTTCATGTGCCGATCGAGCAATTTGGACAGATAGAAAGCGACGAATATCAGGTGCACGATTTGTTGAACGACGCGCGTTACACCTGGCGCGGCCGGCAAAATTACATCGAGCTCGATCCGGAGATTCAACCGGCCCACGTTTTTCTCGTGCGCCGACCGTGACGCAGACAATCTGTGTGCGTGTCTTGGAAGTAGCGGCGCACTTGCACGCCTCTCCCTTAGAAGGGAAGAGGACAAAGGGGAGGGGTTCGAGTTCGAAAGAGCGAAGCGACGAAAAAAGCGTATCTATGAACAATTTCCTGAGTATCGAACTCTAATGCTCAATGTCGCCTCACGCGCATTTGCATCGGTGAATTGCTCCGCATATCGTTACAAAATTTCCAGCATGAAGATTTGGGTTATGCTCTTTGCCGCGCTGGGCAGCGCGTCGGCTCTGCTCGCGCAGGAACCAACGCCGCCGCTGGTGCCCCAGCATTCGCAGACCGTCCTGGAGACGCTCGTCAAGGCGGGGCCCGTGATGATTCCGCTGTTTTTATTGTCGATCTTTTTCGTCGCACTCGTGGTCGTTTATCTTCTGACCATCCGGCGCGGGGCCGTGGTTTCGAGCGGTTACATGGCCACCGCCGATGCGCTCCTGCGTAAGGGCGATTATCTGGGGTTGCTTGCCGTTTCCAACCGGCATGGGGAAGCGATCGCGCGGGTCGTGCAAAAAATGCTGGATTTCACGACTAAAAATCCGCACGCGGATTTCCAGCAGGTCCGCGAAATCGCCGAGACGGAAGGAACACGAGTGGCGGCGAGTTTGAACAACCGCGTTATCTACCTCGCTGACATCGGAATGATTGCGCCATTGCTGGGTCTGTTAGGCACAGTTTTTGGAATCATTCATTCATTCGGTGCCTTGGGAGCCGACGTCGGCTCGGCGCGGTATGTGGCGCTCTCACGCGGGATCAGTGAGGCGCTGGTCAACACTGCTGCGGGCCTGGCGATCGGCATTCCTGCCATGATTTGTTACGCCTTCTTCCGCGGGAGGGCGCAGAAGCTGATCTCAGAACTGGAGGCGGCTTCGACGCACGTTCTGGCGTTGCTTTCGTTGCAATACGGCAAACGTGTTGAGCGAATGCCTGCGCTGATCGAAGACGAATTGTAACACTCGGCTGCTCTCATGAATTTGCGTGGTCACGCGCCTTTGCATCATCCGGGTATTCAGCTGGCGCCGCTGGTCGATGTGCTACTGCTGCTTTTGATTTTCTTCCTGCTGACTTGGAACGCGGCGCGCACAGAGAATGAACTTGACGTCAAAGTCCCAAAAGCGTCCGCTGCCAGGGAGAAAACGGCGCCGATCGGTGATGTGATTGTCAATGTGAAAGCAGACGGCAACGTGGTTGTGAACCGCCGCACGTTGAGCAGTCCCGAGCTCGAGGAATTGCTGAAGAGCCTGGTTCAACTGAACCCGGAACAGGCAGTGGTGATTCGCGGTGACGAAGCCGGCGCTTACAAAAACATAATCGGCGTGCTGAACATTTGCACCGAAGCAGGGATAACCAACGTGGCATTCGCCACCGCAAGATGAAAATCAGCCGCGGCGCAGCCGGTCTTTGGGGACTGGCGATGCTGCTTTGCATGGCGAGCGTCGCCATAGCTCAATCGCAGCCCGAAGTACGCCGGGCCCGCCCGGTAGATGAGCTGTCAGTGCCGCGCGCGATCCCGATTGAACCTACCGATAGAAGCACGCGCTCTTTAATCGATGAATTTTCGGAGCCGCCGGCACGCGAAACTGAAGGGGCTGATCAGCGCCAGCTCGAGTACGCTAACGGCTTATTTGCGCGTAAATTGTACGATCTGGCGATCCCAGAATATCAGAAATACCTCGATAACTACCCGGGGCGTGCAAGCCGGGCGAACGCTTACTTCTCGCTTGGCGAATGCTATCGAAATCTCCATCGCGACTCGAGCGCTCGCACCAATTTGCAGAAAGTGCTCACCGAGTACGGGGAAAGCGAATTTGCCGGGCCGGCGGCATTCGCCCTGGCCGAGATGGCATTTACAAATAAAGACTACGCAACGGCGCTCCCGCTTTTTCATCGTTCCGCCGCGAAATCGAAGGAGCCCGCAGTGACGCTGGCGGCGCGCTATTTCGAAGCGCGCTGCCTTGAGGCAATCGGCCGCAAAGACGAAGCCGCTGATATTTATGCGCAGGTTGCTGAGGCCGGGAATCCAAATCCTTATCGCGAGGATGCGCGAGTGACGGCGGCATCCATCTTCGCGGCGCGCGGAAGAAAACTCGATGCGCTGAAGCAATACGAAGCGCTGGCCAATGAAGCACAGAACCCGGCGTTGAAAGCAGAGTGCGCAGTGCGCGGAGGCTTGATCGCGCTTGAACTTGTCCAAGCCGACAAAGGCAAGACCGATAACGGCATGGCCCAGCGAGCTGCAGCGTTGTTCCAAAAGGGGCGCACCCTTCCCGAAGCCGGAAAATTCCGTGCGCTCGCGCAAGTCGGTTTTCGCCGGTTGCAATACCAGGCTGGTCAATACACGCAATTGCTGGCTGATTACAAAAAGGAACTGGAAAAGCTGCCTGAGGCTGCGCAGGCCGAGGTGTTGTTGCTCGCCGCAAACAGCGAACGGCAACTTGGCCATTCAAAGGAAGCTGAAGCGCTTTATCGCCAGATCATCACAAAGTATCCGGATCGCGAGGAAGCAAAGGACGCTGCTTACCAGCAGTTGATCAACGTCTATAACTCCGATCCGTTGGCGCTGTCGGCCGCAGTGGACCAATTCCTCGCAACAAATCCTACAAACGAGCGCGCCGATCAGGCGAAGCTGTTGAAAGCCGAAGCGCTCTACAAACAACAAAATTACACGGAGGCAGCCTCAATGTACGGTGAGCTGCGTGCATCCGAGCTTTCTCCGCGGCTCCGCAGTGAAGCGGCGTACAAACTTGGGTTGTGTCATGTCCAGACGAAAAACATTTCCGGCATCATCGAAGCGTTCACGTATTACATGCAGACGTTTCCGGACAGCCCGCAAATGCCCGCCGCTCTGGCTCAGCGTGCCTTGGGATACGAGCAGAGCAAAAATTACAATGCCGCTCTTACCGACCTAAACATTATCCTGGCCAAGTATCCGAAGGCGCACGAGCGCGAAGCGGCATTGCAGTTGAAGGCTTTAATCCTCGGTCAACAGGACAACACGAAAGGTATGGTCGACACCTTTCGACAGCTCCTGAAAGAGTTCCCCAAGAGTTCTGTCGCAGCGCAGGCGCAATACTACATTGGGAAAACCGCGTTCGAAGCAAAGGATTACAAAACGGCATTGAGCGCGCTGAATGCTGCCCGGCAACTGAACAAGGAGCAGTACTACAATCTCGCGTCGGTCCGCATCATTTTGTGCCAGTTTTATTTGAAGGATCGACCTGCGCTGACCAAAGAGGTGAACAATTTCATGACGAACAGTCCGAACGTGAACGTGCCGTCGGAGGTTCTGGAGTGGCTCGGAATCGAGTATTATAACGAGAAGAATTTCCAAGCCGCTGAAAAATATCTGAGCGCTTTGGGCAGCACCGATAACGCAGGTAAGGTTAAACCCGATTATTTGTTTTACCTCGGCGACGCAGCCACGAAGCTAAAGAACTTGCCCGAAGCCGAGGAAGCGTTCGCGAAGTATCTGCAGACTGCCAAAGATCCGGCGGGTAAGGCGAAGGTGTTACTGACGCTCGGCGCCGTTAAGATCAGCGCGCATAAGCCAGACGAGGCCCAGAAGATCGCCGATGAAATCATGGTGCTACAACCGGAGGGCCGCGTCAACGCGGAGGCGCGCCTGCTCGCGGGCGAAGTGCAGCTCGAGCGTGGAAATTTCGACGACGCCGGCAAAGCGTTTAAGGGCGTTGCTCTGCTGTACGACGATCCAGCCATCACTCCGCGCGCGCTCGACAAAGCCGCGTTGGCATTTCGCCAGGCCGGCAACACCGAGGAAGCAGACCGCCTCTCGCGTGAGCTGCGCGAGCGCTACCCAAATTACGCGGGCGGGTAATCAAGTGTAGCCAGCTGCCCAAGCGCCGTCGCTACTTGGGTACAATCGCTATGCCCCAGGGACCGTCGCCGACTTTGATGCGACGCAGTTCCTTGCGCGATTTGAGATCGACGACGGAGACATCGTTTGATGCGCCATTGGCGGTGTAAAGTTTTGTCCCGCTGGGGTCGAGTGCTATTCCCCAGACGCGATTTCCGACGGGAACGGTTGTTGCTACTTCGTTCTTTTGCGCGTCGATGATCGCAATCGCATTGCCGCGTCCCGTGGAGACGTAAAGTTCTTTTCCATCACGTGAGACCGCGGTGCCCATCGGCAGCGAGCCAGTCGGCAGTTGGATTTTCGACGACAATTTGTGGGATCGAGCGTCTATCACGGCGACGTAGCCGCCGTTCTCACAAGCGACGTACGCGCGCGTGCCATCACGTGAAAATGCGACGGAACGCGGTCGACCGCCGGTTTCGACGGTTGCGATCACACGCTGTTGATCGGGATCGATGGCGAAGACTTCGCCCTTTTCTTCGCAGGTGACGTACACTTCGCCGTTTGCTGGATTGACGCCCACGCCTTCCGGCTCTTCTGAGACCATTATTCTCCCGCGCGATTGCCCTGAATCGAGATCGATAATCGAAGCGCTGGCGTCGTCTTCATTCGCGATGAAGGCGAATTTTCCGTCTTTGCTGATCGCGAATTGCTCGGGGTCCGACCCGACATGCCAGCGATGGATCAATTTGCGCGCTACTGGATCTATTACGCCGACACCATCGGCACGTTTGTCCGCCGGCGCGCGATTTTCATCCAGGCCGGGGGCCATTCGCGGCGAGCCGCTCACCGTAACAAAGACTCGCCGCCCATCGGGCGTCGCTTGAATGCCGCGCGGCCGTTTGCCCACTGGAAACGTGGCCACAACCGCGTCGGTGTCGTCGATCACAGTGACGTCGCCGGAGCGTTCGTTGCTGACGAACACGAGGTAGTTTGGCGATTCGGAGCGGATCGCGCCAGCGAGGAGGCAGCAAGCAACCAAGGCGAGAAACAAGTTACGCATTCGTGACGCGTACATAGCAACGCCTCGCGGAGCAAGCAGTCGAGCGCAACTTTAACGTTGGATGTTGGATCTGGGATGTTGGATGTTGCTGCCATGACTCCGCACGACAAACTTTTCATTCCCGGCCCCGTAGAAGTTTCGGAAAAAACATGGGCGGCATTTTCGCGTCCGTTGATTGGGCATCGCAGCGAAGATTTTAAGAATCTCTATCGCGCGATTCATCCAAAGCTCCAAACGTTGTTCGGAACAAAGCAGCCGGTGTTTCTTTCCACGTCGTCTGCGTGGGGTGTAATGGAAGCGTCCATCCGTAATCTGGTGGATCGCGGCGTGCTTTGTTGCATGTGTGGCGCGTTCTCCGATAAATGGTTCGATGTCGCGAAGCGATGTGGAAAAAATGCCGAGCCGCTTCAGGTGGAATGGGGAAAGCACATCGACCAGAAAGATCTCGATCGACAATTAGCGACAGGAAAGTTCGACACAGTCACATTGACGCACAGTGAAACCTCGACGGGCGTGATGAATCCGCTCCCCGAAATCTGCTGCGTTCTGGCCAAGTATCCTGATGTCGCGCTGATCGTCGACACCGTATCGTCGTTCTCGGCGGTCAAGATCGAGATGAACGCGCTCGGGATCGACGTGATGCTTACCGGAGCCCAAAAAGCGCTCGCGCTGCCGCCGGGCTTTTCGTTGTTGTCCGTTTCGGAGAAAGCATTCGCACGGGCCGGAAAAGTTCCAAACCGCGGGTTTTATTTCGATTTCCTAGAGTTCCGGAAAGAGCAGTCGCAATGGATGACGCCGAGCACACCCAGCATCGGGCACATCCACGCGCTCCAGTTCAAGCTCGACGAAATTTTCGAGGAAGGCCTCGATGCGCGTTATGCTCGTCATGCCCGCACCAATGCGCTGGTGCACGAGTGGGTGCGCAGCGCGGGGTTCGATTTCTTCGCTGAAGAAGGATTTCGCACGAAAACATTGACGTGCGTGAAAAACAATAAGGGAATCGATGTGCTAGAGCTCGCCAGAAAGCTGCGAACGAAACATCATTTGGTGATTGATCCCGGTTACGGAAAGATCCGCGGTCGAACGTTCCGCCTGTCGAACATGGGCGACGAAACCGAGCAAACCGTTTCCCATTTGCTCGCGTGCCTCGATGACGTGCTGTAGGAGAAGCTGACAGCTTCTTTACGAACTCCTCTATGCCGGCAATTGAAGCTTCCAAACTGACCAAGATCTATCGCACCTATCGGAAAGAGCGCGGCCTCTGGGGCGCGGTGAAAGGCCTCTTGTGGCGGCGGTACGACGAAACGCGAGCAGCAGACGAGGTCACATTTGAAATTGAGGAAGGCGAGTTCGTCGGCTTTCTCGGCCCGAATGGAGCCGGAAAAACTACCGTGCTCAAAATGCTTTCCGGTCTGCTGAACCCAACTTCGGGCGATGCACGGGTGCTCGGCTTTGTTCCGTGGGAAAGGCGCAATGAAATGAAACGGCAATTCAGTTTGCTCATGGGACAAAAGAATGCGCTGTGGTGGGACCTGCCCGCTCAGGAATCGCTGGAGCTCAACCGCGCGATTTACGGCATCGAGCGCGACCGGTTTCAGAAGGTGGTGGATGGGTTATCGGAACTTTTGGAGGTGGGGGACAAAATGAACGTGATGGTGCGGGAGCTTTCGTTAGGCGAACGAATGAAGATGGAGCTGATCGCGGCGCTCATTCATGAGCCGCGTGTGTTATTTCTTGATGAACCGACAATCGGTCTGGACGTGGTCAGCCAAAAGCGCGTTCGCGAATTTCTGCGCATCTACAATGAGGAACATCGCATCGTCACACTGCTAACCAGCCATTATATGCAGGACATCGAGGAGTTGTGTCACCGGGTCTTAGTGATCGACCACGGCAAAATCTTTTTCGATGGCCCGCTGACAGAGATCGTTGATCGCTTTTCGGGCTATAAGATCTTGAGTCTTACTTTTGAAAAGGAAGGAAGACGCGATCTATCTGCGTTCGGCGAAATCACTGAAGAGACGCCCGTTTCAGTGCAATTGAAGGTTCCGCGTGCTAAGGTCACCGAAACCTGCCGGCAACTTCTGGACGCCTGTGATGTCAGCGACATCAACGTGCAGGAAGTGCCGGTGGAAGATGTGATCCGCCAGCTCTTCGGCGAAACACATGAAGATCACGGCGCGCCGAGCCTCGCTACAGCGGAAGCTGCACAAATGAGCTAAGGAGCGTGAGCCTCCGGCTTGCACCGGCGCAAGCGGCGACGGTGCGCTACCCTAACGCGAAACTCGGGATGATGCTCTTTTCCATTGCGTCGGCAAATGTCGGATATTGCGGCGTCCAGCCTGAGCGGCGCAATTTGGCGTTGCTGACCCGTTTGTTGGTGTTTCCCCGTTTACGTGAGGGATCGGATTTTGTGATCGGCGGTAGTGGACGATTCAGCCGATGCGCCAGCCAGCGATAGCATTCGCTTTGCAAAATCGGTTGATCGTCGACAACGTTGTAAATCTGTGCGGAGTCCCGCGCTTTTCGGTTCAACAAAAGAAAAAGCGCAGACGCGATATCATCGCGATGCACCTGATTAGCGAAGAGATCATTTTCCGGGTCAATGGCTGCCGTGCCGTTTAGGAATTTTCTCAACAGTGCTGAACGCCTCACTCCGTAGATACCTGCGAGCCGTGCAACGAGGCCGCCTTTGTCGAGCATCAGCTTTTCTACTTCCAAAAGGATCTGGCTGGTCCTGCGGAGTGGTGTCGTTTCGCTATCTTCGGTCACCCACGAGCCGTCGCGCTGCGCGTAAACGCTAGTGCTGCTCGTGAAAAGAATCTTTGCTTCGGGAAAACTCTCGACAAGATTGCGCGCGCCGTTGAGGTAAATCTGGCGATAAATTTCAGCATCACCGCCGCGAGAACTAACGCAGTGAATTACTACATCGAATGCTAGCGCGCGGTCAGCGACCTGAGCGTGTTGTGAGATATCGACCACGCGAACGGAGTACGGCTTTGCGGAGAGCCGGGCTGCGGATTCTTTCGAGTGCACCCAACCTTCCACCTCCCAGTCGGCAGCATGAAACAAATCGGCTGTTGCTCCTCCGACGTAACCACATCCGGCGATCAAAATCCGCGGCATGACTTCTGACGCTCACGCCACCACGGCCGCGATTTCAATCTCCTCGAACACGTTTTTCTGGACCGCCCGCACCTGCTTGAGCCTGATCAATTCGAGGAGCGCGAGAAAGGTCACCACCACTTCGATTCTTGACGCCGCAGTGCCAAACAAATCAGAAAAACGGAGCCGAGTGCCGGTAGCGACGCGTCGCAAAATCGAATCGATTTTCTCCGAAACACTAAAACGTTCGCCGAAGATCTCCTGCACGTCCTGCCGCGCTTCGATCCGTTTCATCACCGTTTGAAAAGCGCTAATCAGCTGAAAGATCCCGACTTCGCCCAAGCGCAAAGGTTCCTGCAGGGCCGAAGTGGGGCCGGCTTCTCGCACGAAGATTCTCTCTTGTTCCAGCGCGCGAACATTAAGTTCAGCTGCTGCTTCCTTGAACTTTTTATACTCGATCAGTTGCCGAATTAATTCCCAGCGCGGGTCCTCTTCCCCGGCGTCTTCTTCAGGAGGCTGTTGATCGCGTGGTAACAGGCTTCGGCTCTTCAGGTAAATGAGGTTGGCCGCCATCACGATGAATTCCCCCGCCAGCTCGATGTTCAATTCCTTGAATGCCTGAAGATATTCGAGGTATTGGCTGGTGATGCGCTCGAGCGAAATATCGTAGATATCGATCTCGTCCTGTTTGATCAGGTACAACAAAAGATCGAGCGGCCCTTCAAAGACCTCGAGCTTAACCTTGTAATCGGTCTCCATCTCGCGCCCGACTCTACAGGCAGGCAGACGTCGAAGTAAATCGTTTCGCCAGGATTGGTCCTCACCGCACAGGGTACGGACCGGTCGCGCTATCCCAAGGGTGGTTACACAGGAATATTGCGATGAATCCAGACGCTGTTCACCAAACCCAGACCAAACATGATCATCAGCACGAAGGAACCGCTGTAGCTGATTAGCGGCAGCGGCACACCGGTGATTGGCAGCATGGCGATCGTCATTCCTACATTTTGGAAGATGTGCGTGAAGATCAGCGCCGTGATCCCCACCGCCAGAAGCAAACCCAATTGGTCGCCGGCGAAAAAAGCAACGAAAAGACATGTCATCAGAAGCAAGGCGAACGCGCCGATGAGAACTATTCCGCCGACAAATCCCCATTGCTCGCTGATCGCGGAGAAAATGTAGTCGTTATGCACGGCTGTGGCGGGCAGAAACCCAAGCTCGATTTGGGTGTTGGGCGCCTTGAATCCTTTTCCCGACCAACCGCCTGAGCCGATGGCGATAAGAGATTGATTAATTGCCCACGCCGACCCCTGTTTGTCGATATCTGGATGGGTAAAGGCAGTGATCCGCTGTTGCTGATATGGTTTGAGGCCGAAATTGATCGCGATCGGGATGAACGCGATTCCGATCAAAATGATGCAAATCAAGTAGCGTAGCGGCAGGCCGGCAACAAACCACAACGCAAGCATGACGGGCACCCAGATGATGACCTCGCCCAGGTCCGGTTGCATGAGAATAAGCAGACAGGGCGCCCCCGCAATCGCTCCCGAAAGCAGTACTCGCAGGGACGGATGCATTTCGCGAAATTGGGTTAGAAACAGCGCCAACACCATGATTCCCGCGACTACCGCAAGCTGTGCCGGTTGAAAATTGATCGGGCCCAGATGCAGCCAGCTGCGGGCTCCATAAACTTTGACCCCCATGAACTTCGTCATGATTAGAAAAACGATGCCGGCCAGATACATCGGCAACGCGCCCCAGCGGATCCAGCGGTAATGGACCAAACTCGTCACCATAAATGCGAAGACGCCGACGACCACCCAGTTCGCCTGTTTCCGCCAAAAATCTGCTGCATATGGGTCCGAGCGCGTGGACGTCGCGCTGTAGATCGCCACGACGCCAAAGACGGCGAGCGCCAGCATGATCAGTAATAGAAGCCAGTTTTGGCCGAGCAATTTTCGCAGAAAAGGCGTCATGAGCGGTGTTGTTGCGTTTAACTTCCGGTGTTATAACCCGAAACTCGGAACGATTATACCCAATTTATTTTCTCCGCAAAAACCCGAACTCGAAACAGGGCGAACTTTGGCGTAACCCTTCTGCCAGAGGTCCGATTTTATCCACAGGCCAGCTTGGCGATCAGGACTTTGACTTTAGCTACTCGGCCGTTTCCAGCCCAAACAGAATCGTCTCTACACCAATCACTTACAGGAATTTTACGTCAAGATGCCTGCATCGCTTGTCACTAGATTTAGAGGCAATTAGACTAGGTCTCGCGTTTCCCTTTTGGAGCATGACAATGGTTAGGAAAAGCAAAACAACCAAGCGAAAGTTGGCGCACCCGAAGCTGCCGATGCAGCGGCAATTGAATTTGCGCCACGAGGGGACACACTTCGATCTGCGTGCGATTTTTGACGATTTAAACCAACGGTACTTTCGGGGGCGCCTTCGCGGATACCAAGTTGTCTGGGGACGCCGGCGAAAGCATCTTCCGAGAGAACAATTCGTCTTTGGAACAATCCAGGAAGAAGATCAGGTCATTCGAATCAATCCCGCGCTGGACCAGCCGTTCGTGCCGATTTGGTTTTTGCGGTACGTGCTTTATCACGAAATGCTGCATTCAGTGGTGCCGGACGAAACACTTTCCCGGAATCGCCGGCGCGTTCACACCGAAGAATTCAATCGTCGTGAGCGCGAATTTCCCGGTTATCGGCGGGCACGCCGCTGGGAAGACGAGAATCTGTCCCGATTTCTGCGCTAAGCGTAAAACAGACTAGCGTGTTTCCGTTATCGGCGGCCGATAGGGTCTCTCAGACGGGGACGGCGTCGTCGCTACGTTCTTTTTGATCAGAAACCAAAGCGTTGTCGCTAATAGGAGCGAGATCAACTTCGCGCGCCAGTTTTTCAGAATCACTCTCTTCATATTTGCTGTGCAACAAAATTTCGGCAATCCGCTGTCGGAACGTCTCGGGAGTGAAATTGCGCTCGATTCGGCGCCGGTGACAAATGGAAATACTGCCTGTCTCTTCAGACACGACCACTGCCACGGCATCGGATTCCTCGGTGATACCGAGTCCGGCCCGGTGACGTAATCCCAAGCTGCGGTCCAGCGTTTCCCGCTGGCTCACGGGAAAAATACAGGCAGCGGCTGCGATTCGTCCGTTGCGAATGATGACGCCGCCGTCGTGCAGTGCAGCCTTTGGATGAAAGATGGTCAGGATCAGTTCGACGGAAAACTCGCCATCGATGATGACGCCTGTTTCCTCGTAAACGCGAATCGACGTGTCGCGCTCGATCGCGATGAGTGCGCCGAACTGTTTGTTTGCCAGCTGCGTCACTGCCTCTGCCAGATCGTGGACCGTTTCTCGTCTTTCACTGGTCAGGGAAAAAATCGGATGTCCGCCAAGCGCAGCCAAACCACGTCGCAGTTCCGGCTGAAAAATCACCACCAACGCAATAGCCAGGAAAACCGAGAAACTTCGCACGATCCAGCCGATCACCACCAGGTTGAGCAGCGTAGAGATCAAGGTCAGCGTCAGGAAAACGATCGCTAGCCCGGTCAATACTTTCGCCCCGCGGGTTCCGCGAAAATAAAGATAACCGTAATAAATGGCCACCCACAGCAGAACGATCTCCGCCAGGCTGCGCCAGCCTCTGAGCCAGAGATCTATGAGTTGATGAATCATTGTGCCCTCTGAAGAACTGCTTCAGTTACTCGCAACGCATAAACATTCTCCTTCACATCGTGAACGCGGAACACGTCCGCCCCGCGCCCGCGTAAAAGCGCGCTTAGCGCCAGGCCGGGGACGAGCCGGTCCCTGATCTCCGGTGATCCGATCAGCTTTCCGAGAAACGATTTCCGGGACACGCCAACCACCAGTGGTCGATCGTGCACGCGCAGCCGTTCCAACTGCGCGAGCAATTCGAGGTTGTGTTGGAGCGTTTTCCCGAAACCAATGCCCGGATCAAACGCAATCGCCATGGGATCAATGTTTAAACCTATGGCGCACGCATATTGTTGTCGAAAAAAATCCGAAATTTCTTCAACCACATCTGTGTATTGCGGCCGGATTTGCATCGTGCGCGGAGTTCCTTGCATATGCATGATGATGAAAGCCGATCTGGTTTCCGCAATGAGCGGCAGCATTCGCTCATCGCCGCGGCCGCCGGTTACGTCGTTCACAATCGAAGCGCCCGCCTGAATCGCCGCGCGCGCCACCTCAGCTTTCGACGTGTCGATTGAAATGGGGACATCACTCTTTGCTCGCAACTTTTGGATCACTGGAAGGACACGGCGCAGTTCCTGCTCTGCGCTGATAGATTCCGAGCCGGGGCGAGTTGATTCGCCCCCGACGTCAATGATGTGTGCGCCTTCCCCTGCCATTGCCAAGCCGTGCTCTATGGCTTTGTCTGCCGTGAAAAACTCACCGCCATCGGAAAATGAATCCGGCGTAACATTTAACACGCCCATGATCAGCCCATGCCGGGAGAGGTCGAAGCGGCGCTCCCCGGTTCTCCAGATCCTCTCGCGCATCACGATTGAGACTAATGCACGCGCGCGATTATTCGAACGGCTTCTAGCGGCGTTCCATGAGCGCCGAGAACGTACCGAATTTGTTCGGCGATCGCAGCTCACCGTCTATAGCTATTTTTTTCTTGTGTAGCGCCCGATCAATTCGCCCTGTGCGATGATGTGACCTTTCATCGCAGCATCCAACTGGCTTCGCTTCGCGCTGGAGCGCAAATCCAGCTCCCGATCGAGCGCAAAAACCTTGAAAGCATACCTATGCGCGCCTGAAGGGGGACACGGTCCGCCGTAGCCTGACTTGCCGAAGTCGTTTGTGCCTTGCACGCCCTTGGCCGCGCCACCTTCGGCAATCGAATTGGTCTGGGGCGGAATGTTCCAAACCAGCCAATGCGTAAACAATCCGCTGGGTGCATCCGGATCATCCGCAATCAAGACAAGAGTTTTCGCTTCCGAAGGAACACCGGTTATCTGCAAAGGCGGGCTGGTGTCGGACCCGTCGCATGTGAATTTTGATGGAATGTTGCCACCTTCCTGGAACGCAGAGCTTGTGATCTTCATCTTCGCTCCTCCTGCACCGAATGTGGCGCTCGCCGCAAGTAATATCACGACGGCGCCACTAGTAATTAGCTTTCGCATTGTTAGACCTCCGACTGAAATCGCATTAAATCGACAAACCTGAGCATATTGTTTCACCCAAATGATCGCAAACGGACCCAGGAGTAGGGAACAAATTCTCGCGCTGCTGTCCAGGAAAGATTACCGGCCACTGGACAAGATAGAGATCGCCCGGAAACTTGGCGTGAGCGGCAGGGCACGAGTCGCCTTGCGCAGAACGTTGCGCGACCTCGAACGTGCTGGTGAGATCGCGCGCATCCGCAAGGATCGATACGTTCTGCCGGCTGAGGCCGACTTGGTTACCGGGAAGCTATCGGTTCATCCAGCTGGCTACGGTTTTCTCACGTTGGAAAAACCGGGCGAGCCGGACATTTTCATTGCGGCGGAAAACATCGGCACAGCGATGCATGGAGATCGTGTCGTTGCGCGCATATCGCCTGAAGCGCCTGCGAGGCGGATAAAAGGACGGCGCGAAGGGCGCGTGATCCGAATCCTGGAACGCCTTCACGATACGATGGTCGGGACGCTGCAGCGGTCGCGGAATTTTTACTATGTGGTGCCGGATGATCCGCGTTTCGTGCATGACATTTATGTGCGCCCCGTAACAGCGGTAGCGGAAGATCGGCGGTGGGAGACCGCCGCTACAGTCGGCGACAAAGTTGTGGTGCGCCTCGACGCTTGGGAATCGCGCCACGTCAATCCCGAGGGCGAAATCATCGAAGTACTCGGGCCGGCATCCGCCCCGGGCGTGGACATGCTTTCAATCCTCCGGAAGTATCATCTGCCAACGGAGTTTCCACGAGACGTCTCCGAGCAGGCGGAGCGCATTCCCGAAACGATCGACGCACAGCGATTCGCCGGACGCGAAGATCTGCGCAACCAATTCATCGTTACCATTGACCCCGATGATGCGCGCGATTTCGACGACGCTATTCACGTGGGGAAGCTTCCAAACGGCGGGTGGCAACTCGGCGTGCACATCGCCGATGTTGCTGCTTACGTAGAGCGCGGCGGCGCGCTGGATCGGGAAGCGCGCAGACGCGGCAACAGCGTGTATCTTCCCGATCGCGTGATCCCAATGTTGCCGGAGCGGTTGAGCAACGGCGTTTGCAGCCTCAATCCGGGAGTCGATCGGCTCACACATTCTGTATTCATTCAGTTCGACAAACGCGGCATGGCCAAAAGCGCGCGGTTTGCGCGAAGCGTCATTCGCAGTGCGCTCCGGCTCACGTACAAAGAAGCATACGCGATTCTGATGTCGCCTCCCCGCGACCAGTTGGGTGAACGGCTTCATATCGCCTGGGAACTCGCCGCGTTGTTGCGGCGGAAGCGATTCGAACACGGCGCGCTGGATCTCGATTTTCCAGAGGTAAAAGTCTGGGTCGATAAACAGGGCGAGCCAACACGACTGGAGCGCGTCGAGAACGATGAATCGCATCAGTTGATTGAAGAATTCATGCTGGCGGCAAACGAAGCGGTGGCGCGCGAACTGAAAAAGCGCGCGATTCCAACAATCTATCGCGTTCATGAGAATCCAGATCCGGAAAAGCTCGCAGAGTACCGTGAGTTCGCGCTGAGTTTTGGTTACAAAGTTGGCGATCTGACGCATCGCGCTCAATTACAACGATTGCTTGCCGAAATCCGCGGAAAACCCGAAGAGCAGGCTTTAAAGGTCGCTCTGCTCAAAAGCCTCAAGCGGGCGCGATACGATCCCCAGCCGCTGGGCCATTACGGTTTGGCGAAGACCAATTATTTGCATTTCACCAGTCCAATCCGGCGCTACGCCGATCTGGTTGTGCATCGTGCGCTCGGCAGCGACGGACCGCCAGGCCGTCCGGTGCGCTCGCCGAGCGCGCCGTACCGGGCGGACATGGCCGAAATCGGTTCCATTGCCCAACACATTTCAACAACTGAGCGAAATGCCGCAGATGCGGAAATCGACGCGGCGCAGATGAAGAAGCTCGAATTTTTTCAACGGCAACTCGCCAGTCGTAACCCGCAGATTTTTTCAGCCACGGTTGTGGATGTCAGGAACTACGGATTGATGGTGGAATTGCCGGACGCTCTCCTCACCGGCCTTGTTCATGTCTCTTCGCTGACGGACGATTTTTATCTGTTTGAGCCCGCACGGCGTCAGCTTATTGGCAGACGATCACGCAAACGATTCAGGGTCGGTCATGAATTATCGGTGTTTGTCGCGCGCGTTGACCTCTTTAAGCGGCAGGTGGACTTCGCGATTGCGCCGGCCACGGAAAAATCGAAGGGGAGCCGCCGCGCGAAAGGTCCTTGAAAAAACGCCCCTGTCATGGGTTGAAAACTTGGTTGGATCACACAGAAGTTGGTTCGAACTATGGCGGATAAGCTCAGTAAACAGCCCGAGAATGCGCCGGGTCCGTGGTACGTAGACACGAGCTGCGCATTGTGCCGGATGTGTCTGGAGGAAGCGCCGAATCTTATCACCTACAACGGCGACGAGACCGCGGTTCATTTCTCCAAACAACCAGAAACGCCGGAGGAAATCGAAGCTGCGCAGCGCGCGCTGGAAGTTTGCCCCACACTCGCCATTGGAAATGACGGGTGAGGATTTGCGGCCATTACGATTCGCCGCTAAATGCTGCTATGACTGAAGCTAGCGCGACTGTTGCCGCCCCGCCCTACTCGCGGACGAACCCATTCCCCTCCAGAATGCTGGTCAATCGCCGCCTGAGTGGG
>Ga0066904_10000008_pt1 | contig 20120 bp, 20 predicted proteins | sample PanSoiMetaPlot30_FD_133941 | JGI IMG/M metagenome (GOLD analysis project Ga0066904, IMG submission 133941) | Tropical forest soil microbial communities from Panama analyzed to predict greenhouse gas emissions - Panama Soil Plot 30 (version 2) | reverse complement strand
CCCGCAATCGAAAGCGCGTCCCAATTGCAATGCTGAAAATCCGAGTCCGCCGAAGCCAAAAATCGCAATCGACTCGCCGGCTTTGAAGCGCGCTTTGTTCAAAGCATGAAGCGCAGTTGCCGACGAGCACATCATGATTGCGCCGGCTTCGAATGAAATCTCGTCGGGAAGCGGAAACGCATTCGCGCTGGGAACTTTGATGAACTCGGCGTAACCGCCGTCCCGATGCTTACCGATCATCTGTCCGCGGCGACAGAACTGTTCCAGGCCGCGCACACAAAACTCGCAGCTTCCACAGTGGACCAAATAATGTACGCAAACGCGGTCTCCCGCTGAGAGGCGCGTCACATCCCTGCCGACTCCTTCCACGCGACCTGCGATTTCGTGCCCGAGCGTGAGCGGCAAATGATCGATTTCGGAAATGCCGCCACGATAATGCGCATCCGAGTGACAGATGCCGGCAGCCGCAACGCGAATCAAAACGTCCGACGGACCGATCTCGGGGATTGGAATTTCAATACTCTGCAGCGGCTTTCCGATCTGCACGAGTCGTACCGCTCTCATTTGCCATCGGCGCTAGCAGCGCTTTGAAGCCGTGGATCACCTCACAATGTCATTCTGAGCGAAGCGAAGCTGCAACGTAGCGGACGAAGTTCGCGAGGCCAGGCTTTCAATCTCGGGTCGAATCTGGACCGATCCACTAAGGAACCTAGCCAGAGATGTTTCGCTTCGCTCAACATGACAGCGCCATTTATGGAACGCGCATCAATGTTTCTGACTGATGTAGGCGTAAATCTTCTCGTTGTACCGGCGCGCGTATTCTTCCTGCCGTTCCCGAAGTGGTATGTCGTTGGTGACACAGCCAACTCCTGCGTCAGCCCTAGGATACTTCTTAGCCACCTCCAAAGGAACGCCTACTGGTCTCACCGCAATGCTGCCGGCCCAATAAAACTTGATGTGCCCTGCGCGAATATCTTGCTCGGCTTCCTTCACGGCGTCAGCCGGATTCCAAGTCGGTTCCGCCGCGACGCAACAACCAGCAAGAAAGGTCAAAACGAGAAAGTGCGCGACCTTCATTTGCGTTAGATTAAAATCACATGCCGTAAGCGAAAGCGAGGTCTTTTAACGCGACTAATCAGAGATTCCTCGACTTCGCTCGGAATGACAGGAAGGGGAAAAAATGGATGTTATTCCACAGTGATGATCACTTTCCCTCGCGCGTGGCCTTCCTCGAGATATTGGATCGCGTCTGGAACTTCGCTCAACGATTTATACGTTCGGTCGATGACCGTCTTCAATTTTCCCGACTGCACCATTTCAGCGAGGAGCGTGAGGTCTTGGGTGCTCGGCTGCGCCATCATCATGCCCATTTTCTGTTTGACGAATCGAGAATACACCGCGGCGTTCAACGCTTTACCAAGTGCTCCAAGGAAGCCTTGCTCGTTCGCGCCGCCGCCGCCGATCATGACGTAAATGCCGTTTGGCGTTAATACGCGCCGGCATTCGGATAATGAATGGTTTGCGACGTTGTCGAGAATCACGTCGTACTTTTGGTCGCCCTTCGTGAAATCCTCTTTGGTGTATTCGATCACGTGATCCGCACCTAGCGATTGGACGAGATCGACATTGCGTGAACTACAGACGCCTGTCACATCTGCGCCAAATGATTTGGCGATTTGCACCGCGAACGTGCCGACACCACCTGACGCACCGTTAATCAAAACCTTCTGCCCGGGCTGAACTTTTCCTTTGTCACGAACACCCTGGAGGGCGGTGATGCCGGCAATGTTGATCGACGCCGCTTGCTCAAACGTGAGGCCCGCCGGTTTCGGCGCCACTGATCCGGTTGCGCGACGACACAGGTACTGCGCGAACGCACCGGTGCTTCCGCCGAATACTTCGTCGCCGGGTTTGTACTGTGTGACGTTCTTGCCGACGGTTTCGACAGTACCGGCAAAATCAACGCCCAGACGTATGTCTTTTGGTTTGCGCAATCCGCCGATCATTGCCCGCATGAACTTGGGCGTGCCTTCGATGAAGTGCCAGTCGTACGGATTAACCGAAACTGCGCGAACCTTTACCAAGATCTGGTCGTCATTCGGGACGGGCTTTTCAACTTCCTCCAGCTTAAGATTGGCAACTCCATAATCGCAGTAAACGATCGCTTTTATCGGATTAGTCGGAGCAGCGGTGTGGCCACACTCGTTCGTCGATCTCCAGTAGGCGATAAATACGACGATGAACGCCACCAACAGCAGAACCAACACTGCGCCTGTAATCCACTTTAGTACGCGCTTTAGGACTCTCATGTTTCTCCTTTGTCGTTACTCTATAGGTCTATTGTTAGTCCACTGTGATTACAACTTTTCCTCGAGCGTGGCCTTGTTCAAGATACGCAAGTGCGTCCCTTATCTCGCCGAGGCCCTTATAAGTTCTGTCGATAACCGGCGTAACTTTTCCTGATTGCATCAAATCCCCGAGCAACGCCAGGTCCTGGTGGTTGAGTTGCGCAATGAAAAAACTGAACTTTTGGTTTGTGAATTTCGACATCAGCGGCGTGGTAAAGGATCGGAGCAAATGTTTCAATGTATCCTCGTGCCACCCCGCTCCGCCGAGGCCGGCGAGGACGCAAATGCCACTTGGAGTTAAAACGCGCCGACGCTCGGAAAACGTGTGGTTCTGCACGTTGTCGAAAATCACGTCGTAACGCTGGTCGCCCTTCGTGAAATCCTCTTTAGTGTAATCGATCACGTGATCCGCCCCGATTGAGCGAACAAGATCGAGATTGCGAGTGCTGCAGACGCCGGTCACCTCGGCGCCAAACGACTTCGCAATTTGCACCGCGAAAGTGCCGACGCCTCCAGACGCGCCGTTGATCAACACCTTCTGCCCTGCCTGAAGGTGTCCTATGTCGCGCAAACCCTGTAATGCGGTGATTGCCGCCACGCCGACAGATCCTGCCTGTTCAAATGTCATGTTGGCAGGCTTTAGCGCGACCGCCCGATCGGCGCGTGCGCAGATGTACTGAACAAGCGAGCCGTTGCGTGCGCCGAAGACTTCATCGCCAGCTTTGAACCGCGTGACATTTTTGCCAACTGCCTCAATGGTTCCCGCATAATCAACACCTAACCGCGTATCCTTTGGCTTGCGCAGGCCACCGCCCATTAATCGCGCCAGCCACATCCCTCGAACGAAATGTCCGTCGAGCGGATTTAACGATGCCGCGCGAACTCTGACCAAGACCTGATCGTCAGCCGGCGTCGGCTTTTCGATCTCCTGAAGCTTGAGATTCGTTATCCCATAGTCGCAATACACAACAGCTTTAATGGGATTGGCAGGATTAGCCGCGTTGCGGTCGCAGTCGTTGGTAGACGTCCAGTAGGCGACAAAGCCCCAAAGGGTCAACACGGCAACAATCGTGCCCAGAGTCCATTTAACGATGCGCTTCCATCTCTTACCAGGGCGCTTTGCTTTGGGTTTTTCGTTCATGATTCTTACTTCATTCATTCTTCTTGTTAGTTGCATCGGACTCATTAGCCTCGGTCGGTTTTTGACTGGGGAGCAGTCCCAGTTGTTGCATCATCGAAAGCTGATCAAATGCAGACCACTCCTCTTTTATTTTGCCGTTCACGATCCGCCAGATAGTAATCCCGGCCTGTTCTGCTTTCTTCCCGGTTGCGGGCAAACCGTTACCCGTGCCGGTGTTGGTGCCACGCGCAATCCAATACACCGCAACCAGGTCACCGTCGGCGATCAACTTCTCGGGTACGATTGATATATCAGGAAACGCCTGGTGCCAGCCTTTCAAAGCCGTTTGGTCTTCCTCCAGGCGGATATCGCGATGAAGACCGTGATTGACGAAGTCTTTGGCGTAAAGTTGTTCAGCGAGTTCAAATTTTCCTTTGCTAAGGAGTTCCTCGAATGCGCGCTTTGCAAGTGCCTTGTTTTGTTCCTGCAACGAGGATGCACAAGCGACACCTGCAAGCAGGAATAAACAACTGATAACAACAATAGGTATTTTCATGGGAGTTAATGTGAAGGTTTGGTGATAAAGATTTCTAATGCCGCGTATGCTCAAGGGCGGTGAGCTGCCGTCGCTATTCTGGATGGCTGTAATCCCTTAAACAAAAGCCAAAAACTGACCACGAGTTCAAAGATGGCCATCGGCGAATCGAAAATGTAGTCGTTCACGACTTTGTTGAAGGTGGGCAAAATGAGGTAGATGAAGGCGCAGAGCACGCACCACGCGGACGCGATTACACCGAAGATCGACAATCCTTTCGGGATATAACCGGACTTGAACCACAGCCACGCGCAAACGGTCGCGGCCAAGCCGAAAAACGGCAGGCCGACATAGTAATCGTCGAAGCTGGCTGCGATTTGCGCGCGTGCGAGCGCTTGCAAGCGATCAGGTTCGAAAACTTGTAAGTAAGTCGCATCGCTCAGGAGTCGAAGAGCACTGAGGGAGTTAAGTGGAGCAACTAACCATAGCATCACGAAGACAAGGCGGAACAGCGCACCAGCCAATGCGAGACCACGGTTCACCGGCGCGAAAATGACATAAAGGGACGTGAGCAGGACAATGCCGCCTATGTCATATGTGATGAAACACGCGAGCGCGAACCGAAATTGCGTTTGGTGTGCGAGAATGTTGCGCGCGGTGTCAACGGCGTTGCGCGGAATGACAAGCGGCTCGAGCAAAACATAATTGCCGAAGACCACGAGGACGAACGCGAGCAAGCCCGCGACCCCGGCGACTTTCGCGGCTGTGCGTTGTGAATTGTCGATGTTACTGGTTGTCATTTTATTTCCTCACAGTCGCTCCGGGTTGAGGTTCAGCGCCCCAGATCAAAAGCCAGAAGAACGCCAGTTCCCCAACTCCGAGAATCATAGCGAGCTGGCCAATGCCCTGCGCGGACGCGGGCAGAAAAAGAGAAACTGAGGAGCTGATCAGGTAGCCGAAGCCCGCAATCATGACAGCGATGCCCACAAAACGGGGGATAAAGCCGGACCTGATCACAGCGATGCCGAAAGGAAAGAGCCAAAGGCCCCAGAAGATTTGAGCGAGGGCAAGTCCCTGGTTATGCAAGCGGAGAAAGAATAGGACGAAGGCGTCGCGCTGAGGCTGAGCGAAGCTGGATAAGAACTCGGGGCCACGCGCGAATGTGATCGCGGCGAGATCGTTCAGGACATTGACGTAGCAAATAGGAACCGAAATCAGCATCAGGACCAGCATGGCCCGGGCGTATTTCCCACTCACGGCGTTGAACAACGTGTAGAAAGCCAGGACGGCGAAAATTACGAGCGTTGCGGAGAACAGCTCGCCCGCCATTCCGGAGCGGAGGAAGGTCTCAGAGTTGCGGACATTGTTGGCGGTAGCTGCTGCGTTCCCGCGAACGATCAGCACGCTCGGGACATAAAGAAGCGCGAAAGGAGCCGGGAGACCGTTGAGGAAATACAGGATCGCCGCACGCCTGGGTTGTTTCTTGAGTGACTTGATATCTCTGCCGTTTTCGAAATTAGGTTCCATATCAGGGGACAGTTACTACTAATTTCCCGCGCGCGTGCCCTGCATCGAGTTGACGGAAAGCTTCAGGCGCCTCGTCTAGTTTGTAAGTCCGCTCGATGACTGGTTTGAGCTTTCCTGTCTGCGTCAGGTCACCCAGCATGATGAGATCCGGTTTGCTCGTCTTGATACCGTACACGGTGAACTTGTGATTCATGAACGATGACAATGCACGCACGGTAAAAATGTTACTAGCGATGCGTCCTATGGCCTGACCGCTTGTCACTCCAGATCCGCCAATGCCGGCCAAAACGCAGATGCCTTTGGGATTTAACACGCGACGGCGTTCGGCAAAGGAATGATTGCAAACATTATCGAAGATCACGTCGTAACGCTGGTCGCTCTTCGTGAAATCTTCTTTTGTGTAATCGATCACGTGATCGGCGCCGATTGATCGGACAACATCAACATTCCGCGTGCTGCAAACCGCCGTGACTTCTGCGCCGAGAGATTTGGCGATTTGCACCGCAAAAGTTCCGACGCCTCCGGTCGCGCCGTTAATTAAAACCTTCTGCCCGGGCTGAATCTTTCCCTCGCGCAGACCTTGCAGCGCGACCGATCCAGCCAGCGGGAGAGAGGCTGCTTGTTCAAACGTGACGTTTGGCGGCTTCGCGGCCAATGCTCGTTCGCGAGTGCATGTATACTCGGCCAGACCGCCGCGACAGAGGCCGAACACTTCGTCGCCCGGTTTGAATTGCGTTAGGTTTTTGCCGACTGCTTCCACCTGGCCGGCGACGTCCTGGCCAAGGCGCGTGTCTCTTGGTTTGCGCAATCCGAAGAACAAGCGAACAAGCCACGAATCGCGGATCACGCCGGCATCAAACGCGTTGAGTGAAGACGCTCGAACTTTAATCAGGACCTGATCATCGTTCGGAACAGGCTTTTCAACGTCTTGAAGCTTAACGTTGGCGACGCCGTATTCGCAGTACCGTATCGCCTTCATGAGATTAGTCGGAGCAGACGCGTTGCGATTGCAATCGTTGGTCGAAGTCCAGTAAGCGATAAATCCCCAGACGAACGCGATGACAAGCGCGAGCAAAAGCAGTCGAACGATCCACTTTAGAATTGCCTTTAGCTTCATCAGCCTAACGAAGCGTGCTCATTCCAACGTTGAACGTTCACGCCTTTGACGAGAAGCCACCCACCGAGCGCTCCTTCCCCGATGAGCGCGACGGGCATGAGGAACGGCACAAGATGCGGTCCAAGCGACGGTGCCAGGAAGCTAGCAAAGGAGACGATTACATAACACGTCCCGCCGATCGCCAAAAGTACGCCCAGGATCCGCGGCAGGAAGGTCGATCGCGCAACAAGATATCCAATCGACATGCACTGGATTCCAAAAAATACCATGCCGATGGGAAACACCTGCGCCTGAAGTTTGAGAGCGGCCAACGACATCGCTTGTAACTGACTCGTTGTGAACGCGGTCAGGTACTGATCACTATGCAAGAAAAGCAAAGGCGTGAGATGGATGACCCACGACGCGCCTCCGATCGCGACTCCAGCCAGACCAAAGAACGCCCCCACCAGCGACAAACTTCTACTGACCGGTTTCAGCAAGTAATAGATGAAGGCTGTCACTCCGACATAAGACAGGCCACTAACGAGATCGGCGGCAAATCCGAAACGAAACAATGATTCCTTTGCCAGAATGTTGACCGCCGTAGCCGTCGCGTCGTTGGCCACGATGAGCGGAGCCCCGACAACGAAACCCGCCATGCCTGATATGATGCAAAGCCACCACAAAGCGCCGGCGACTCTGGCTTTGAACTGTGGTAACAGTTCTGTGTTTGATTGCATCATGGTTGCGGTAGCGCTGTGGCAGCTGGTTGGGCATCTCCAGGTGGAACCGCCGCGGGCACTCTCGCACCCCAGATCAAGAGCCACAGGATTATCGACAACTCAGCAACCTCAAGAACCCCGGCGACCTGACCGACAGATTGCCGATAGGCCGGAAGGAGCAGTGCTGTGAAGGAATCGGCTACGTAGCCGCAGCCGGCAATGAAAAGCAAGTAGCCGATGAAACGAGGAATGAAACCAGATCGAATGACCAATATTCCGAACGGAAACAGCCAAAGCCCCCAAAAGATTTGAGCGATGAGAATTCCCTGGTTGCGCAAACGAAAGAATAAGTAGGCCAAGGTATCGAGCTGATGTTGATCGAATCCCGCCAGAAAATTGCCGCCCTTGACCACAATCAGCGCACCGAGTTCGTTGATTACGCTAAAGAACGAGATCGGCATTGAGATTAAGAGCAATGTCGCCATCGCAAACGCGTGGCCCTCACTCACCGGTTTGAACAAGCGGTAGAGGGCCAGGACTACAAAAATAAAAATAATTGAGCCAATCAGGTCGCATCCGACCCCGAGCCGGAGAAGTGTCTCAGAAGCGCGAATGTTATTGGCGGTCGCAGTTGCGTCTCCCAAGACAATTAGCTTGCTAGGCACGTAGATGAGTGCAAACGGAGCTGGAATGCTGGCTAATAAATAAAGTAATCCTGCAATTCTTGCTTGCTTCTTGGTTTCGTTCATTGGGTTGTTCCTTTTTGGGATTTTGAATCGAACATCTGCGAATCAAATAGGTCCGCGACAAGGGCATAGTCGAATCGCTGCGATGACAAATCCGGGTGCGAAGATCAATCCGATCTAGGGTCAGGTGTGGTCAAGAATCTGGCGGGCGTAAATTGTGACAGCGAAGCGATCGAAATTGTGTGATGCATCTGAAAATCGAACGCTGTGTTGCCTACTTGTTAGTCGGGAGTAACCCGAGCTGTTGCATCATTGAAAGCTGATCAAACGCAGACCATTCCTCTTTGATTTTGCCATCGACAATCCGCCAGATGGTAATGCCAGCTAATTCCGCTTTCTTTCCTGTTGCTGGGAGGCCGTTGCCTCTCCCGGTGTTGGTACCGCGGGCGATCCAATAGACCACAACCAAGTCGCCTTCAGCGATCAACTTCTCAGGCACGATGGCGACGTCGGAAAATGCCTGATGCCAACCTTTCAGGGCCGCCTGGTCTTCTTCCAGGGTGGCATTCCGATGGATACCGTGATTGATGAAATCTTTGGCGTAAAGCTCTTCAGCGAGTTCGAAGCGTCCACCGCTGAGGATCTCGTCGAACGCGCGTTTCGCGATCGCCTTGTTTTGGTCCTGCAAAGACGAGGCATAAAGCGAACCCGCAAGCAAGAATGAACAAGCGCTAACAATGCTGATTATTTTCATGGGTTTTCCTTTGATTGAATCGAAGTGTCCAAATCAGAGCGGACCGCGGTAACGGCGGAGCCGGATTGCTGCGGCGATGAATACCGCGGCAAATATCAGTCCGAGCCATAGACCGGGCGCGCTCAGATATGCGCCGGGGGTGAGTTGTGGGGAGTCGACCGAGTGCATTTTAAAAGCGAATGCCGTCGGTGCGAATCCCATCAAACGGTCTTTTAACATCGAGGCGAAATGCGAAGTGCCGAATGTGATCCTCTCGAAAAACGCGATGGCGAAAAACGGCAAGACTGCCCAAAGAAAAGTTGCTCGCCGCGCCCAGCCTGAAATCAACAGAGCCCAGCCATAGATCGGCGCGTGCCAAAGAGCAATTGCGGCTAATCCGTAAAGAAGAATGAACGAATTCCGAAACAGCGGAAGATACGTCCAGGTCGATGCAGGGCTCATGCCGTGACTTATCAGCAAGACGCCGGTCCAGAGCAGCATGACCAACTGCGTCGCCACGATGATCGCGAACGTTACCAGCGGCAGAACGAGCATCGGGATTGTGGCCTTCGAGAGCAATGTGGTGCGATCGGATACCGGCAGCGACTTCCAGAACAGGATGCTGCGATCGCGGCGTTCGCCGTACAGCGCGTCGAGACAATAGAACACACCCACAACGAAAGCAGTCAGTATCAACATGATGGCCGCCATGTCATATGGCGCTTCGATTGCAGCCCGCGCTTTTGCAGGGTCGAGCAGTAACACTGCGCGGCGGCGTTCCGGCAGCCCAATCGTGCTGACGAGGAAACCGAATAACACAACCATGGCAACGATTAGCGGCGCAGCATAAATCGAACGGTTCTCCCACAATTCCCGACACACCGACCAATAGAACGGCCGCGTCACCGCGACGTTGTGGCCGGGGGCGCCAACCCGGGCAGATTCCGGCACAGTGTTGGATGGCGTATTCATTTAGCTGCTCCTACTTGATCTGCCTGCCCCGCCGGCTCGTCACGGCGCAGTGGAGCGGAGGCGGAAGGCTTTTGTGAAGGCGGACTCATCACGGCGACGAAAAGATCGGCGATGCTCGGACGCCGCACCTCGCCCAAAGTTTCGAGTTGGTCGCGGTCAGCGCCATCGAACAACAGAACGCTGCGACCGAACACTGGTCGCTCGTGCATTGGTTTGAGAGCGCGAGCGGCAGCGAGGTGCTCCGGATTCACCATCACTTCCACATAGCGCGATTCGAATTCCTCCATGCCGCACTGGAGCACAATGCGGCCGCGATCGATGAACATCAGATCGGTGAGAACGTCCTGCACTTCTTCGACCTGGTGCGTCGTAACGACGATGGTGCGGCTGCGATCGAAATAGTCGTTCAGCAGAGAATCGTAAAACTGCTTCCGAAACAAAATGTCCAGGCCAAGCGTTGGCTCATCGAGCACGAGCAAGCGCGCGTCCATTGCCATCACGATCGCAAGATGCAACTGCGCGACCATTCCCTTGGATAATTCTCTGACTCTGCTCGCGCGTTTGATCGTCGTTCTTGCCAGAAAGTTTTCGGCCTTGGCGCGATCGAATCGCGGGTGCACGCCAGCGACATAATCGAGCAACTGTGAGACGCGAATCCAGCGCGGCAGCACCGCCACATCGGCAATGAAGGAGACTTCGCACATGAGCTCGTCGCGGCTCGTCCATGGATCGCGACCCAGCACTTTCAAATCTCCTTCGTACGACGTGAGGCCGAGAATCGCATTGAGCGCCGTCGTCTTGCCGGCGCCGTTCGGGCCGATGATTCCGAGGATGCGTCCCTCCTCGACCCGAAGATCGATGCCGTCCAGTGCTACAGTCGCGCCGAACGTCTTGCGAAGACCGCGTGCTTCTATCGTCGCCATGGCATTAACGTTTTCTTGATGAGGATCGGCGCGCTGCTGCGGCATCCAGCTCTCTTTGTGTGAGACCAAGCCTCTCGATCTTTTCCGCGATCCGCGGCCATTCGTCAGTGAGAAATTTCTGGCGTTCGCCTTTCAACAACTGATCGCGCGCGCCTGGTTTAACGAACATCCCCAGGCCGCGCCTCATCTCGACCAACTCCTCATCCACCAATTGCTGATAAGCCTTCAGCACGGTAAGCGGATTGACCCGGAACTCAGCTGCGACCGTGCGCACTGACGGCAGCGGATCACCTTCTTTGAGCACGCCATCGAGGATCATATGCACACCACGATCACGAAGCTGCCGATAAATTGGCTGATTATCACTCCATTCACGATTCATCCGCTATCTCACGTTTCCGTCGAACCAAAACGCGGCGCTGCTTCGATCGACCACTGTTTCCATGTGTTATAGTTAACTATAACACTACATCACGTGCAAGCTCTTTTTTAAAATTTTTGTCGCAGCTTACGCCACTGAAAAACAGTCAGTCGGCGTCTCGCCTCGATGAGGTTACCTGCTGTCGCCTAGAGATTGTAAGCGAGCTTGTGGCTCGGTTGATACAGCTGGATGTCATCGGCCCCGGGCACGATCATCATGATGACGCGACCGTACTCGAGTTGCTCGATCGGACCTCGGAACTGCGCTCCTTTCGCCCGCAACTCGTCGACCGTCGTCTCAATGTCGTTGCACATCAATGCTATCGAGTGGTGCCGCGGGTGATCGTATGTTTGGCCTTGCCACACGCTGTGCGTCGGGTGCACACCCATCTCGCTCTGCCCCGATTTGAAAATCAGCCAATTGTCATCGAAATCCTCGGCCACGTACTTCCACCCGAGCACGTCCCGCAGAAACGCCCGCGTCGCGTTAGCATCGTCGGAGTAAATCAACGTATGAATTGAGGTAATCATGTTGTCACCAATTTCATGTTGGTGCTACCGGGAGCAAGCAGAATGCAGATCGAATCCAAGTTCACAGGCATAAGGCGGATCTGACGGGGTGATCGCCGCATAGTTTTTTGCAAACGCTCCTGCTTAGATCATGCTTTTTGCTCGGCCAATTTCACCAGCGTGAATAAGGCGCGGTTCATCGGAACGGCGACGCCCAGTTCTGCCCCCCTGCGCGCAATGTATCCGTTCAACGCATCGATCTCTGTGGGCCGGCCGCGATTCAAATCTTGCGCGGTTGAAGAAAACGCGTCCGCCATTTGTGTGGCGATCTCCATCGCTGCGGCCATTCCCGAGTCGCGGTCAACCACGTCCGGTAACACGACGCGCGCAGCGCGCGCGACTGCCAGTACTTCGTCCACAATCTGTTCCATCAGCCGTTTTGCATCGGCGTTTTGTGCGATTTGGCCGTAACGAGCCTGGCCCAATGCGGAGATCGCGTTCAGCGCGCAGTTGCACAAAAGCTTCAGCCAGAGTTTGCCTTCAATGTTGTCCGAGATTCGGCATGGAATACCGGCGCGAACGAAAAGATCTGCCAGGTACGTTGTTCGTTTGGAGGGCGGTCCGATGATCAAATCACCACGCGCGAGATGTTTCACGCGACCGGATTCGGGCACCGACACCGCGACGTAAACGACCGCTGGTACGGCAACGACGTTGGCAGCAGCGCGAACTTGATCGGCATTGTCGACGCCGTTTTGCAAACAAACTACCGTCGCATCTGGCCTAACGAATTGAGCGATTTGTGCTGCGGTCGCAGCGGTATCGTTCGCTTTGACGCAAAACAGAATCAGCGAGCAATCTCGAACCGCGCTGATGTCGGTTGTCGCCCTGGCCCTGATTCGATCCTGACCTTCTGATTTATCGAGAACAAGACCTGTCGCATTGACCGCGTCAGCGAAATGTTTTCGCCCGATTAAAATAGTGGGCGCGCCCGCGCGTGCGAACATTCCGCCGAAATAACCGCCCACCGCGCCCGCGCCTACCACTGCAATTCGTGGCCATTCTCGAATTTCGCTCATTCGCTGTCTTTAGGCGGCACGAATTGCTTCAAGTCATAGGTGGAGTAAGCCGTGGGCTTCTCGCCTCTGGCGATCATTGCGTCGACGACACGAACAAACGCTTCCGTGTGCCAGTGTTTGCGTGTCTGCCACCATTCACGAATCCCGTTGTACGCAAGGAAGTCGCTCATGGTTCGATCAATCTCATCCCATAACTCGCCGCCGAGTATTCCTTCGCGTCGGGAGTAATACATTCCTTCAAAGTTTTTAAAGAAACGGTTTTGAAATGCACTAAAACGAAGCTTCGATACCGCATCCAAATCGTGGAAGGACTGCACACCGCTGAGAAACAGCGCCGCAAACTCTGCATTCTCGTGCAACGCCTTTGTCAGATCGCCCCATTGCACTGTGAGAGCGTTCATCGCTTCCTGACGACGTTCTCTGGTCTGCTCGCGGAGTTGCACCGCAAAATAAATGAGAGAAGGAATTCCGACCAAGGCGGTGGCCGATTGCGCGATGGCTGTGATCATTTCCCAGTTCATCGAATCGTATGTGGTTTAAGTGAATCCAATTCGCTTTCAGGAGCGACGAGAACTTCACGGCAAGTGTACCGCTATTTTTTCTCAGCAGTCGCTGACGCCGAAACCGCCAGATCGGAATTCCACATGTCAGCAGCGCACTTCCAATTTCCGTCAGATTGTTTTTCCCAAACCTCCAAGTATTTTCCGCGGTCGTTGCTCGGTTTGCCACTGGCGTCGTTCATGGTCAGTTCGTACGTCCCGCTCACCCACGCCATCTCGCCAGATTTTCCGAGTTTCACTTTCTTGGGTTCCCATGTGATGACGAGGCCGGGACTCGCTAGCATGTCTTTCCAAGCATTCCGAATGCTTTCCTTGCTGGTAGCGCTTGTCGTGTTTGGAGGCAGCACGACCGCATCATCGGAGTAATACGCGATCGTTCGCTCGACATCTTTAGCTGCTGCGGCTTTCGCCCATTCGACATCGAGATTACGAAGCATTCGCTCGACAGGCTGGAGATTGCTCGCGCTGTCGGACGGCGAACCGGCAGTTGGTGGTTGCGAAATCGAAACCGGCTCGTTCTCAGAAAACCTCGCAACTGGCTTCGGTCGCAGCAGTTGGTAGGCAGACAGACCAAAAGCAATGACTGCCATGCCGATGATAAATCTCGCGAACTTGCGGCGGCTCCAGTACGGAATGATCTCGTCAGGCGAAAGATCTTCCGTGCGTTTCAAACCTTCGGGCGTCATTTCGTACGCCCACGAAATAAACAGCGCCACCGCGAAACCCAGCCCGAGCAACACCACGAACGCCGTAATGATCCACTCTGGCGCGTCGAGCATTGGCAAAAAAACCGATGCGATCTGGATGAGTAGCCATGCCACGACTGCATAAGTCAGCGCAACCCTGAAAACGTTACGTCTTCTCAGTTCAGCAAATAACGAAGCCTTTTCACTCATGACTCTGCGGGTAGACTAAGTTTGGCGAGCAAGTTCTTGTATCGAACATCATCGCGCAAGCTGCGCAACAACGGATCTACCAAAAGACCGAGCATCCCCGCGTCGCGATCAGCAAACGAGATTTGTAACCACTCGAAAGCTTTGTCTTTCTCGCCACGCACGGCGTAGACCTCAGCGATTTGATACGCAAACCCCTCTCGGGCCTTCGCCAGCAGGTCGGCCAGGGCCGCGTCGGCCGCCTCGCGATCTCCCACCACATATTGCGCGACCGCGAGCTCGAAACGGCGATAACCTTCATCGGGTTCCAGTTGCGCTTCGCGCAAGGCCGCGGGGCCGTCACCGCGTTGGGCAGCAATGAGTACCTGCCATCGATGATTGCCAGCACCGGCCGGCTGTAACTCTGCGGCCTTGCGTGCAGCCGCGTCTGCCTCATCAAGTTTTCCGGCATAGAAAAGAACGCGAGCCAGATTGCCTTGCGTCACAGTAGATAAAGGGTCGAGTTCCACCGCCTGGCGTGCCTGACGCTCGGCCTCATCGAATCGCCCCAAGTAAACGATGATTCGCGCCAGCAGATCGTTGGCGGTGGGATTTGCCGGAGAAAGTTCTTTCGCGCGCTTTAGCTCGTTGAGGCCGTCGGCAAATTTCCAATCCACAAAAAAGCGAACCCAGCCAAGAGCTGCGCGCGCCTCGGCTAGCGCAGGCGCGATTGCAACGGCCTTCTCCGCATCACTTCGCGCTTTCGGGTACGCGGTCGGGCGCTGGCCGGTGAGATCCCCCCAGAGAGTCCAGGCTTCGGCACGTTCTGCGTAGGCCAAGGCATATTTAGGATCGAGCTCGATCGCCTGATCGTAGTAATCGATAGCCTTACGAAAATCTTCGACATTACGACGCACGAGATGGAAATGAGCCTGGAGGTAGGCATTATGCGCTTCCACGTTCTTCGATGCACCTATTTGAGCCGAATCCGATCCGAGCAAAGTCACTTTCAGCGATTCAGCGACCGCTCGAGCGATTTCCTCCTGCACAGCGAAGATATCTTTCAGTTCGCGATCGAACGTTCGCGTCCAGAGCTGAATCCCGTTGGCGGCGTTCACCAGTTCGGCTACGATGCGCACCCGGTCGCCTTGCTTGCGAACCGTGCCATCCAAAAGCGTGCTCACGCCTAGCTTCTCACCAATTGTTTTCGGTTCCTCTTTCCTATCTTTGAACCGAAAGGATGAACTGCGACCAATAACCTTTAGTCCGCTAATTTGAGCCAGAGCAGCAATCAACTCTTCAGATAAGCCATCTGAAAAATATTCGTCCTTCGGATCGCCGCTTTCATTAATCAATGGAAGCACGGCGATTGATTTCTCGGGGCTCGCCGTCGTGATCTCACTGACTCGAGACGTTCCATGGCCAGCAGTGTAGCGGCCGATAAGGAACAAACCGACCGAGAGCGCTGCACCGATGAGCACAACATAAATCCAGGCGCCGCCGCGGGATCGTTGCCCGGCTGCATCTGCAACTTCTGTGCGTTTAATTCCTTCGGGCGTCGTTTCAAATGCCCATGCGATGATCAGCGCGATCGGAAACCCGATGATGAGGAGCAAAACTACCAAGCGCACTATCCAATTGGGGATTTCGAAGAATGGAAAGATCTGGCTGGCAACTTGCATCAGCAGCCAAGCAACAACCCCGTACGCGGCTGCAACCTTGTAGACGTTGCGCCGCTTAAGCTCGGAGAAGAAAGAAGGTTTCTCGTTCATCGTTCCCGAGTGGCCGGCAATTGGACGCCGAGTTTTTGGCACAGGGCGACGAAGCGTGGGTCGTCGCGGTATTCGAAAACAAAAGGTGTTATCACCAGTTGGGTCAGACCGGAATCGTGGGTGACGTAAGCATTGTCCAGCCACCGGAACATCTCATCTGGTTCTTTGCGAAGAGCGTGGATAACGGCAATCTGGTAGGCGCCGTTGCTCGCGTATTTGGAGGAAAACTCCCTGAGCACGGTATCAGCCGCGCTGCGATCGGGTTGCGTTTGCTGGACCAGAGTTAGCGCGTATTCGCGCCAAAAAACATCTGGCTCGAGTTGGGCCTGCCGCAAAGCAGCTGTCGGATTCTTCTGCAGGATTTCAAGCGCGGCCAGGTAGGTGTGAAAACGCGCCGCTTGCGGCTGGATTTCCAGTCCTCTGTGAAACGTTTCTTCGCCATCTTTGTAACTACCGCGTGCCACCGCCAGCCTCCCGAGATTATACCAGAGAGTGGTCAAGAGCGGGTCTAACGATATCGCTTCACGGCAAGTCTGTTCAGCTTCAGCCAGCCGCCCCTGAGCCATGAGAGAGTAACTCAATGCGTTCTTCGCGCCGGCATCGTTGGGAGACAATTCCAAGGCCCGCCGGAATTCCTTTTCCGCAGCCCGGAAATCAAGCGCTGGGGTCATCGATATCCACCCAATAGCCTTTCGCACTTCGACCAGGTCGGGTGCGAGAGAGACCGCTTTTTCCGCGGCGACGCGGGCTTCCTCATACGCTTTCTCTGCATTGTCGGTCGCGAAGCTCGCACCGTATTGCCGCCATGCCTGAGATAGTTTGGCATAGGCTAAGGCGTAGTTTGGATCCAGACGAACCGCCTCCTGCGCGAAGCTGATGGCCTTCCGAATGCTCTCGGCCGTCTGCTGTTGGAAATAAAAATCAGATTGCAGGACGGCGTTATGTGCGGCTGGATTTTGATTCGACGGCGCCGCATCCGAGCGGGTTTTCTCCCCTAACAATCTTACCTTCATCTGCTCCGCGACCGATTTAGCAATTTCGGCTTGCACAGCGAATACATCTTTAAGTTCGCGATCGTAGGTTTCCGACCAGAGCGAGCGGCCATCGGCCGCACTAATGAGTTCGGCAATGATCCGAACATGATCGCCCTGCTTGCGCACGCTGCCTTCAATGAGATTGGCGACACCAAGCTTCTGACCGATTGCAGCAGAATCGCTGGATTTTCCCTTAAAGAAGAAGGACGAGCTGCGGCCGATTACTTTGAGTTCGGGAATCTTCGCCAAGACTGCAATCAATTCTTCCGAGAGACCGTCAGAGAAATACTCGTTGCTGGGGTCGCCACTGGTGTTGACCAGCGGCAGCACGGCGATCGATTTCAATGGGTTCGACGCTGTAGCCGCCTCGCTGACTCCAGACGTTGCACGACCAGCGGTGTAGCGGCCGAGGAAAAAAAGACCTAACGACAGCATTGCGGCGACGACCACAACCGCGATCCACATCCCTCCGCGCGACCGCTGTCGTGCCGCGTCCGCAGCTTCGGTGCGCTTGATTCCCTCAGGCGTAAGCTCGAAGGCCCATGCAATAACGAGCGCGACCGGAAAACCGAGCGCGGTCAGAAGAATAACAAGTCGAATCATCCAATTCGGAATTTCCAGGAACGGAAAAACCTGCGTGGCAACCTGAATCAAAAGCCAGCCGACGACGGCATACGCGACGGCAACCTTGTAAACGTTGCGTCGCTTTAGCTCGGAGAAGATGTTCCGCGCATTCACGGGTGTTTTTCCTCGCAAAGTTTTTGGAATGCTGGGTCACCACGCAAAGGATCCCATTGCGGCTGGAGCCTTAGAAGCGCCGGTGTAAGGCAATCCTGATACGGAATCTCCAAAAGACGCTGCAGCCTTGGAATCGCACGGCTTTTGTCGCCGACTAAGACCTCGACGAACGCCAAATTCTCCTCCTTTTTAGGCCCATCCACTGCATCCTTCTCGCTTGGCAGCAACGCAATCGACCGCTCAGCTTGTTTTATCGCTGCATCCTTTTGGCCGAGCACGGCACGAGTTATCGAAAGTGCTAGCGCAAAATTCGGGTTATCAGGATCCTTCTGGTGGAGCGCTTCCAGCGAACCCAGCATTTGTTGAGCAGTGGCTCTCGCGCCGACAATATCGCCGGCGTATTGCTGGGCGAGGACCAGAAAGAATGGATTACCGAGCCTTTCGATGTCGGTCAGGTCGCTAAATTCAGTGAGCCGGTTATGAATCAATCGAATGGCCTCATCGAAATGCCGCTCCAGAAACAATTGGTTGATCTTCGTTAGGTAGGCATCAAACGAGGGGGTCTGTGCGTTTACCCCAACCAGCAATTTTCCGGCTTGTTCCAAGTTGCCCTCCGCCTCATAAATTTTTGCTTTGGACGCGAGCGTTTCGGGGTCATTCGGAACAATGTCCAACACCCTATCGTAGGTTTTTAGTGCAGCCGGGAATTGCCGAAGCATCGCGTAAGTTTGTGCGGCGTTCGCTAGCCATTGAGTGTTGCGTGGATCGAGCACAAGGGTTTGCTCCCAGTAGGCGACACTTTCATTCCAGTGCCCTTGTCGTCGGGCGATTAGGGCGAGAGCAGCAGGGACGTCGCTGCTGCCGGGCACTAGCTCTCGGACGCGGCCAAACGTCGCTTTGGCAAGCTGGTAATCCCGCAGCACCCAATATTGGTAATAAGCCTGTGCGAGCAGGGTCTCGGGCGAGTTCGGTTGGAGTTTTTGTGCGGTGTTCAAAGCCCGCTCCGTCGCGTCACGGCGAGCGGGGGTCGTATCTAGACTGTCGAAATACGTCTCAGCGCTCGCACGGGAGAGTCTGGCCCATGCCAGCGCAAAAGCTGGGTCGAGCTGCACCGCGCGCTCGTAAAAGCGCACGGCCTTTTCCAGATCGTCTATATTGATCGAAGTGCGCGCTTCAAAAGCCAAGCCCCGGAGGTACGCGTCGTAAGCCTCTGAATTGTTTGTCGGCTTAACCGCCAAGGCGCGTTGCTCGCCGCCACTAAGCTTGGCCTGCAACGATTCGGCGATTGCTTTGGCGATCTCGGTCTCCACACCGAAGATGTCGGTGAGCTTGCGGTCGTAAGTTTCGGCCCAAAGATGCGCGTCATTCAGCGCGTTGACCAGTTGCACATTTACGCGCACTTGATCCGCAGCCTTCTGTACGCTGCCTTCGAGGATATTTGCGACACCGAGTTGTTTTGCGACTTCGCGTAAATTATCCGGTGAACTCTTCAAACGCTGGGTGGATGTACGCGAAATAACTTTAAGATCGGCGATCTTCGCGAGCCGCGTCAGGATTTCATCTTGCACACCTTCGGCGAAATATGCATTCCCCTTCTCTTCACTGAGATTTTCAAACGGTAGGATCGCAATCGATTTTTCCGCGCCGGCGGCTTCTCTTTGAATCGGCGCAGTATAGCGTCCAAGAAAAAACAACGCGACGGAAATTGCGGCCCCGATCAGCGCTACATAAATCCATGCGCGGCTTTTGGACTGTTGTCCCGCTGCGTCAGCAGCCTCGGTGCGTTTGACTCCCTCGGGCGTTAGCTCGAACATCCACGCCAGAACTAGCGCGACCGGTAGACCGACGATGATGAGCAGGACAAGCAATCGGATCGCCCAGATCGGAACATCGAAGACCGGAAAGACCTGCGCGATTCCTTGAGAAAGCGCCCAGCCCGCCACAATGTAAGCGACAGCAACCTTGTAAACGTTGCGCCGCTTCAGCTCGCCGAAGAATATCTTCGGATTCATCGCCCGAGTTTACCTATTCTGATCTTTCGGCGCGAGTGACTTGACGATTTCCTGGAATCGCGGATCGCCGCGGAGCGGATTCCACATGGGATGCAGTTTGAGTCGGCCGTAGTTAACGTAGCTGGGCATTGCCGCCAGCTTTTGCAACAGCTCGACCGCGCGATCAGGTTCATTGGTCCACGTGTAGACCTGCGCTAATCCCTCGAGCACTAATGCGCCATCGTAAATGTCTTTGGAAACCGGCATCAATTCGACGGCGTGTTGCGCTTCTTGAATCGCCAATTCTTTGCGCCCGAGACCGGCGTCCACTTGAGCGAGGACTGCAATCGTTCGTGCGTCTTCCGGCTTAATCGCTAATCTTTGTTCCAGGATCTTTCGAGCCTTCGAGAAGGCAGCAATCGCACTCGCGGAATCGCCCTTTGCTCTTGCAATCATCGCTTCAAACCAGGCCTTCGGGAAAT
>Ga0066904_10000007_pt1 | contig 20569 bp, 20 predicted proteins | sample PanSoiMetaPlot30_FD_133941 | JGI IMG/M metagenome (GOLD analysis project Ga0066904, IMG submission 133941) | Tropical forest soil microbial communities from Panama analyzed to predict greenhouse gas emissions - Panama Soil Plot 30 (version 2) | reverse complement strand
TGTTTTCAACCTGAGGCATCTTCAAGATTTCAACGGTCATTATACCGTGGGTGGCGCTGGGACGCGGGGCGTGACTCTTGGCGCTGGGAGAACTGGCACCATCATGTCAAATCAGGCCGGTGTCATAGTCCGCATTTCCTCCACGCAAAGGGGCATTGCTGTCAACGCGACTGGCGGTGGCCTCACCATGCAACTCCAGTGATAGCGGGATTGCACATTAATAATTAGATTTCAGTGCGCCGACAGCGCGCTTGGCAGTTCTCGAATGGCCGAGCTTTCCTCTCCTGCAGCCGTCCTTGAGATCGGAACGGCAGCACCATGGGTGCGAAAGTCGTCGGCGGGATGGGTGCGTGGACCGCTCTGGGACGGGTTCTGGATGCTCAGCGCGCTGTGGCTCGCGCCGATCGTGCTGTTGCTCGTCCATGGCTATTCCAATCCCGAGTCGAGCCCACTCGATCTGCTTTATTTCGGTTTGACCGCTCTGTTTTGGATCGGTCACCGTTTGTCGAGCACGTATCTCGCCTACTGCACGGAAGCGTATCGTCCGCTCCTGCGCGATCAGCCGATCAGGTTCATCGTGCTGCCGCTGCTGATAACAGCAGGATGTTTTGCGCTCTTTCTCTCGGCAGACTCAGCATTGCCATGGACGCGCGAGGAACGACTGATTGGACTGGCGATCATCGACTACGCCTGCGTGACGTATCATTTCGCAGCCCAACATTTCGGTGCGCTTTCCCTGTATCGTTCCCGAGCGGATCGCGGCTCATGCATTCATACGAGGCGCTGGGATCGTTCTTTCGCGCTGACTGCTGGCGGGTTGCTTGTGTTTGTCGCGGACATTTTGGCTGGAGCGGTCGCCTACCAGGATCAGTGGGTCGATCGCTGGTTTCCGACATGGATCATCTCGGCTGAGAACGGAATCCGCGGCGGCGCGTTGCTGGCGCTCCTTACAATCACGGCAATCGTGTTGTTTGCGGAACTGCGCACGCCACAATGGTCGTTGCCACGCGTGTTGTACATCATTGGACTTGCGGTGATGGTTGGCCTGGCTCTTCGTCCGCGGAGTTTGTTTCTCTTCCTTGTGATCTGGACATCGCAGCATTGGATACTTGCTACCGGATTGGCCTCGCAGACACCGTCCGCGGAGTCGGCTCCAACGGCTGGCCTCGTTCGCCGATTGCTGCATAGTCTGAATGTGCGGCCATGGGCTGTCGTGCTCTTCCTCATGTTGCTGTCCATCGTCCTGCTTCCGGTCTTCGAGGTAGAAGCAAATCGCGAGACCGGCACTTACTATGGCGACCGAATATTCGGTGCGCTTGCGACGCAATTACGAATCTCCACATGGCTACCCGTGCTGCTCGCTCTCGGGTTCGCGACGGGATTTATTCATTACCTGCTCGATCGAAGCGTCTATCGAATGTCAGACCCGCAAGTACGCGCGGCAGCGTCCGGGTTGATTGGCAAAGGCAACAGAATTTCGCGAAGGAAAAAGCTACAGCAGTTGGCTCTTGTTTCGGTGCTCGCGCTTGTCTCCGTTTCTTCGCTACACGCTCAGACTGGAAGTCCGGCTGCGGGACAACAGCTTCCAAAGGCGATCTACACGCCGAGACCTGTGTACCGACCTGAATGGGCTAAACAGGGGCTCGCAGGAAAGGGCGTTGTTCTGGTTACGATCGATCAGCAGACCGGGAAAGTTACAGGAGCGCGAATGCTGCAGAGCACCGGAAACAAACAACTTGATGGCGCCGCTCTTGAAGCGTATTCGCAGTGGCGTTTTCAGCCGGGCACAGGCTCGCAGGTGAAGATTCCGATTGAGTTTGCGAGTCGGCCAAAACCTCCGGCGCCCAAACGAACAGCGCCGCAGCCGGCAATTCTTTACCTGTTGTTGATTCTGCTTGGTTTTGGTGTGGCAGTGTTGGTGATGCGTGGACGACGGAGAACCTGACGTAATCAGCTTTTAGCTTTCGTTAGGCCTGACAGAATGCGCTCCGCCGTTCTTCTAAGCGTTTGCGTGTCGCTCGCCACAACATCGCTGTCCAACGGCGGGGGATTTTCACAGGTCCGTGATCTGCCGGCCCTGAAATTGGGAGCGACTGATCTCGACGCTATCTTGCTCAAGACCCATTCGCTTATTGATGCCGCGAATGGTCCCGAGGATTCCGGTCGGGAGACTGTCAAGGTTAGCATTGATGGTCAGGATATCGAGATCCCGCACTTGTCGCTTGCGAGCAGCGTCGCGTTTCCAAACGAAGTCTTCGGGTTCTCTTACACATATTACCGATCTGATAAACCCATTTCATCGGTCACGATTGATTTGGGCGATTCGTTTCGCCGAGTGTCGGTCAGCGGCGAGTCTGCCGATAAGGTCGCGGCATTATCAAAACTGCTCGAGAAGGATTTTCGTCACTACTCGACTGCTGCTGGCGGCCCGAAATTCCGTCGCGTAGCCGGGGTATCCCTTTCGATGGTGTTTTTGACATCGCTTATGATCAGCAGCGCGTATTGCTGGAACAATCGAAACCGCAGGGCGTTGGGGATGCCGATTTGTTCTGCTCTCGGCTTCTTGCTCCTGCTTCTCGTGCCGTGGAAGAGGTTGCTTGCCGGTTTTGTCCTTTATCAACGCTATTCGCCTTTCTTTCTCGTGAGGCATGCGCCTCAGCTTTTATTGCTCGCAGTGCTTGCGACGTTGGCCGGGATTCCGTTGTCGTATTTTCTTGCGCGAAGGCGACGCAACGCCTGATAACAGGCCAGTAGAAGGGACTGATTGTGCAACTTGCCGGACCGATTGACGCTCTGCCTCTTTGGGGCCTTTTCATTGTTATCCTGCTCGTCGTCCTGCTCTCGGTCGAATTTGGCTACCGGTTAGGGAAATACCGACGCAGCCGGCACGAGCAGGAGAAGGAGGCACCTTTGGGCACCATGGTGGGCGCCACGCTTGGTTTATTTGCGTTCATTCTTGCGTTCACCTTTGGGTTGGCAGCCAGCCGCTTCGATAGCAGGAGGCAGTTATTGCTGGATGAAGCGAACGCGATTGGAACGACCTACTTGCGTGCAGGCATGCTTCCCGAGCGCGGCGAAGAAGTTCGCGGTCTCCTGCGAGACTATGTAGCTACTCGTTTGGAGGCCGTTCAGCCGGGCAAGCTTGCAGAGGGAACTCGTCGATCGGAGGACATTCAGCAGCAAATGTGGACGGAAGCGGAGACCGTTGGAAACAAAAATCCGACTTCAATCGTCGTTGGTCTTTTCCTTCAATCGCTCAATCAAATGATCGATTTGCACGCGGCGCGGATGCAAGCGGGACTGAGGAGTCGCATTCCGGGTGCAATCTGGCTCGGCCTATTCGCCGTCGCTGCCCTCTCTCTTGCGACGATGGGCTACCACGCTGGCCTGAGTGGAACTCGTAGATCTCTTGCAATCATGGCCGTCGCTGTCACGTTTTCTGTGGTCATCGAGCTGATTGCGGATTTGGACCGACCGCAAGAAGGAGTTCTGAGGGTAAGCCAACAGGCTCTTCTCGATGTGCAACGGTCAATGAATCCACCGAGTCGGTGAGTTCGGCACGTTTGGCCAGTAATCGCCGAAACAAATGCCGAGCGCGCGCGCAGTGCGAACGAGATTCCCATCGGGACGCACGACTTTGAGTTTTCCGATAGCGTCACTGATCTTGATCGCGCCGAACTGCGGCCCGGTGAACGCAACCATTTTTCCGAAATCACTGTCGGCGACGAGTTCCACCGCCGTTGCGCCGAATATCGAACAAAGCGCGCGATCAAACGCGGTCGGCGATCCGCCGCGCTGAAGATGACCTAGCACGCAAACGCGAGATTCTTTACCGATGCACGTCTCGATTTCCGCGCAGACCACCCCCCCGATTCCACCGAGTTGTGCTTCGCCGATTCTATTGTGCGCTCCTGAAGTCACGAAATCACCGTCCCTTTCGCACGCGCCTTCCGCGACGATAATAATCGTGAACTTTTTACCGAGGTTCTCGCGTTGCTGAATTTTCGCGCAGACGCTTTCAAAGCTGAACGGAATCTCGGGAATCAAAATCACGTCCGCGCCGCCTGCCACGCCGGCGTAGAGCGCAATCCAACCCGCGTAACGACCCATCACTTCCAGGACCATGACGCGGTCGTGACTTTCAGCGGTAGTGTGAAGGCGATCGAGCGCATCGGTCGCGCATGAGACAGCGGAGTCGAACCCGAATGTGAAGAGCGTTCCTTCAAGGTCGTTGTCTATTGTCTTGGGCACGCCGACGACCGGAATGCCATGTTCAAAAAGTTGTTGCGCGATGTTCAAGGAGCCGTCACCGCCGATGGATATGAGCGCGAACAAGCCCAGCGCGTCCATCCCGGATTTCACGCCCTCGAGCAATTCCTTCGGCAAAGCGCGACTCTCGCCGTGACCAACTTTGGCAGAGAATTTCCCACGGTTGGCCGTGCCGAGAATCGTGCCGCCGCGCGGCAATAATCCGCTCAGCGTTCGATTATCGAGCGGTATCGTTCGTTGCGGTTCGAGCAAACCTTCGTAACCGCCAAGAATCCCGATGCACTCCCAGCCGCGGTTGGCGGAAGCTTTTGCCACCGCGCGAATCACGGCATTCAAGCCGGGACAATCGCCGCCGCCAGTAACCACTCCAATTCGCTTGCTCACCTGGTTCACTTTGTCGTTTGCGCAGCCAGCCAGGCGGCGCGGTTTTCCCTGATCAGCGTCAGGCATTCATCGGTCGTGTCTACGCAATGCGGGATAATAAAATCGATCTCGCTCGCGAGTTCGTTGCCTTTCTGGAGCATCGAGCGTCGCCCCCATTCGACTAACTCGGCCCACATTTTTCCCACGAGGATCAGTGGCGTGTTGTAAAGCTTGCGGACTTGGAGGAGTTGCCACGCAAGCGACAATTCCAAGAGCGTGCCGATACCTCCGGGAACCACCACGAAAGCGTCCGACATGATCATGAAATGGTGCAGCCGTGAAAAAAATGTGCGGTGTTCGTATGCCTGACCGACGAACGGATTCACTTCCTGTTCGAATGGTAACTCGATACGAATGCCGACGGAGCGCTTGAGAGCCTTGGGCTGGACCGCGTGCGCTCCTTCGTTTGCTGCCTGCATCAGACCGGGACCGCCGCCGCTGATTATGTCGCAACCCATCTTTGTCAGCTCGGCAGCAAGTTTCTTCACAGCTTTGTATGCGGGCGTGCCCGGTTTGAGTCGTGCGGAACCGAAGATGGTCACCCGATAATTTTGCCGCGTCGTGCGACGGAGACGCGTCAGCTCGTTAACCACTTCCCATAGGCCAGTTACTGCTCGTTCAACAACAGTCGTTGTTGAATCTTCGTCACTGAGCCGAACGATATCGGATTGTCCGAACGAGGTTTTTTGCTTGCTCATGTCGTGCTTGGAAAGCTCGGAACGTCGGGACAGAACACCGCAACACGGCAGCCGTTCATTCGAGTGGACGCTGCCCTCAACGCTGTCCGCGGATAATTTCGCTCATCATCTTCCGGCCCGTGGCTTGCAATGGTCCCATGCCGCTCCCCGGCAAGAACCACATGCCCTTATCTTGATCGCGGCAGTAAACAATGTTGACGCCGTCGCTCATAACTGCGTGATGAAAAGTGGCGCCGGGATTCTCAGCGATGAAGCCGAAGAACTTCTCCCGCCACGGATCGTCCGCGTAACGGAAGATTTGGTTTCCGAGCGCCTTGAGTTCTTCGACGCTCATTGTACGAATTGAGTTTGCAACGGCTTTGCGCCGCTCCTTATCCAGGTTTTCAAGGTCAAATTTTTCGAATGGCATAATGTTTTCCTTAGTTGATATCGCTGACTAAAGTTCAATGACTTCGCCCATCTTCGGCAGCTTCGATGATAACCGGTGACGCTGTTGAATGAGTCTTGCAAGCGCCGCGCGCTGGTCGTCTTCGCCGTGGGTCAATACCACGCCCGGCTTGCTCGGCGCGATCACATCGAACCAGCGCATTAGATCGGTCTGCCCCGCGTGAGCGCTGAATCCGCCGAGTGTGTGAATGGTCGCTTTCACCACGATTTTTTCTCCGAAAATCTTCACCTCTTTCTCGCCATCGACAAGCCGTCGTCCCAGCGACCCCTGAGCCTGATATCCGACGATAAGCACGTGCGTGCTCGGCTTCCAAAGGTTGGCTCGCAAATGATGAAGAATGCGGCCACCGTTGCACATACCCGCGCCAGCCATGACCAGACACGCGCCCCGCACCTCATTGATTGCGCGCGATTCGTCGGGAGTTGGCGTCGGTTTCATCGTCTTCAAATCATCGCGCAGCGGACGTTCGCGGATGAACGCTTTCATCTCGTCATCGAAAAGTTCCATGTGCTTCACGTAAATGTTCGTTGCCTCAAGAGCCATTGGACTGTCGAGGAAAATCGGAAACGGCTTTACTTTGCCGGCGCGAAACATTTTGCCGAGCAGTAAGGTGATCAACTGTGCGCGACCGACGGCGAACGTCGGCACAAGCATTTTGCCGCCGCGATTGACCGCATCAATCACAATCCGCTCAAACTCCGCGACCGTCTCCGCAAAGGAGCGATGATCCCGCCCGCCATAAGTTGATTCAAGAAAAACAAGGTCGGCATCATGGAACGGTTCAAATTGACGCAGTATCGGCGCACTGCGCGGCCCGAGATCGCCTGAGAAAACGACACGCTTCGTCGTTCCGTCTTCCTCGACAATGAGTTGGATGCTGGCCGAGCCCAGCATATGCCCGGCATCTGCCCAGATTGCATTAATCCCAGCGGCGACTTCGAACGGTTTTTGGTACGGCACAGGTCGCAGTTGCGAGAGAATCTTCTCCGCGTCATCCGGTGTATAGAGTGGTTGCTGCGGCGGTTCGCCCGCGCGCAAGCGTTTGCGGTTCTTCCGCTCGGTATCGGCAACCTGAAGGCGGGCGGAGTCGCGCACGATCAGACCGGTCATATCGAGTGTCGCCGGTGTGCCAAAGATATGGCCGCTGTAGCCCATCTTCACGAGCAACGGGAGTCGGCCGGTATGATCGAGATGCCCATGTGTCAGCAGCACTGCATCGAGTCTGCGATTCGGCGCCGTGGGCGGCCGATTCAGCGCGTCGGATTTCTTGCCGCCTTGAAACAGCCCGCAATCAACAAGGATACGTGCCTGCTTGGTTTCAACGATGTAACACGAACCGGTTACTTCGCCGCCAGCTGCGCCAACGAGGGTGATCTTAATCGTGATGGTGAATTGATGAATTTCTGTAGGCTAAAGCGAGCTCGCCTGTTGGGCTTTCGTCCCATGAACGCACTCAGCTGCGACTGGCTAAGGCTAAATCAGGTGCCACTTCAGCTCGCACGAATTGCGTTTCCTTTCCCATAAACGGATTCCACCGAGGAATGCATTTTCATTTTGACCGCGCACGATTTCCTTTGGCAATCGATCGAACCGATGCACCAGGCCACCGCCAAGAACGACGTAATCGGCGATGAACGCACGCTTTAATTGGTTCACTGCACAGAGCACTTCGCGTTTCCATTTCTTCTGTCCAAACTTCCCGAGACCAGGGATCCCGAGATAGTTTTCGACAATGTTTCCTTTCGGATATGGAAGATCGCCCAGCTCAAGTGACATGAGATTTCTGTCCCACACCAGCGCGGACCCAAGCCCTGTCCCGAGGCCAAGAAACAACATGCGCCCGCGGCCGAGATAACTGCCGAGCGCTTGCATCGCTGCATCGTTCACGATGCGCATCGGCATTCCAAGTGCCCGCGCAAAATTGAAGTGTTCCCAACCTTTCCCAAGATGCTTCGGGTTTCGGAGAATTCGTCCGTTGCGCACAGGCGCCGGAAAACCAATCGAGGCGACATCAAATTTCCAGCCGCGCACAGTCTCTTTAAATTTCGTGACGAACTGTTTTGGACTCATTCGCGGACCGGAAGCAAATTCGCGTTCCACGCGGTCAGACATGAGCAGTTTTACAAACGTGCCGCCAATATCGACGACGAGAATTCTTCTCTTTCGCATCATGAGCGCGCGCCCGCCGCGTTGGACGCGACGTTATCGGCCGCGCCCGAACAGCCGTCCCATGCCGCTCTTCGGTTCGGGCTTGGCAGCCGTGCTGCCAGGCCAGCACTCTACAATTTCGAGGGCAACGAACCGGAACAGCAGTTGCCGGGCGGATTTCAAATCCAGCCGCAGATTTTTCGCAATCTGTTGCGCGGTCCGGGCGCCATTGAATTGGGAGGCGAATTGGGCCTCATCCGAAGTCAGCTTCAACTTCTGCACACGCTCGTACCCTTCTCTTGTATAAGCCGGAATCGATGTCGGGTCGAAGCCTCCAGGCTGGTCCGGGTTTTGGACGAGACGCAAGGTTTCCAGGGACCAGTCGTCCACATCCGGATCGCCAGTAACGTCGCCGAATCGGCTTAACAGATCGCCATTCTTTTCAAACATGATCCACACACTTGGCGCCGACCAGAGTTGAGAGAACAGCTTTTGGCCATACTGCCGGATTAAGTCCAGTGCCGGCTGCCGCTCAATGGATGCGTTGCGGGCAAGAGTTAGCAGGAATGGAGTTCCGTTTTCTTTCTGCTGATCGCGCGCTCGGTCAATCATCACCACATCGACGCCACGGATAACGTCCGGTGCTTCCGGACAATACAGATCCGGGTCACGCGTTGTGGCCAGAACGATCTCGCCGTCCCTCGCAAGAACGTCGATCGGTTCCTGGTGCCAGCACGCCCGTAGCAAACCAGTCAGGTTCTCTTTTCCGATTGCCCGTATCGCAAGGTTCAACGGAAACAGAGTTGTGCGACCGCAAAAATAAACGTCAGCCGTTCCCGAATCTTTGCGCTGCACGATTTCCGCCGCCTCGGCGCCCGCAACCGCTTCGGCCCAATCGGAGGTGGGCGCCGTTGAGCTCCACCAGTCGTCGGACTGGAAAGCCTCGGGACTCGGGGCGGGTTCACGTGCAGGCTCGTCCACTTCCGGAACTTGTGGCCGGCCTGTCTGCTCGCGCTCTTCGCTGTTCGAACGTTCCATTTGAGCTTCTGTTAAAGTGGGTTTGCCGACTGCTTTCGCCATAAATATCCTGTCATGGTAGGCAAATCCCATACCAAGGCTGTATCAAGAAGCCAATCTTCGCAACGGAGAACTCTCACCCCCTGCTGAGAACCACTGCGCCAGGTCGCGTCTGCTGATTTTGCCGCGCTCGTTCGTCGGAATCGTATCAACGATAAAAATTCGCTTCGGCACCTGCCAACCGCTCAAGCCCGTGCGGCAAAATCGCAAAAGATCATTTTCGCTTACCTTCGGCGATCCCACCACGCAGGCCGTCACTTCTTCGTTTCGCAATCCCGCGCCTGCAGGACGACCAAACACGACCGCCTGCCGCACGCCATCAAAATGCAGCAAACGCGCTTCTACTTCCGCCGGATTCACCTTTTTCCCCGCGACGTTGATTACGTCCGAGACGCGGCCCACGATCTTTAGCGCTGACTTGTGCCTCGCGAGCAGGTCGTCAGGAACAAAAACACCGTTGCCAAGTTTCTGGGCGTCCGGCTCGGGGAAATAGCCGTCACTCACAGCTGCACTGCGAACGCGGATCTGGCTCGAGCACTCCGTTGCCTCGACAAGTTGAATCTCCACACCTCGCATCGGGTGGCCCACGAAACCGTCTTCAAACGTTGTGCCATTGCGGTCGTAACAAATTCCGCCGCATTCCGACGCGCCGTAGAAGGAATGGATCGGCTGCTTGTATTTCGCGAAGAACTTAGTCGCCACCGCGCAGGAAAGCGGCGCACCGGCAGAAATGCACAGCCGAAGTTTTGCCAGCGCAGGCACATCATCGACATCGCAAAATGCCTGGTAAAAAACCGGTGAGCCGGGAAAAACGGTGGCGCCTGTACGCGCAAGATCGGCAAGAACGGCTCGCGGTGTTCTGTCGCGGCTCACCACCATCGGCACACCACGCGCGATCAAAGGAGTAAGCAAATTGCTAAATCCATAGGAGTGCGAGATCGTTATGACGCCAAAATTCAGATCCCGATCGCTGATTCGCATCGTGTCACAGATCTGATTGCAATCAGCCAGCAACTGATCGCTGCGAAATCGAATCGCGCGCGGGGCTGCAGTTGTGCCGGAGGTAAGTTTCAGCAGCGACGGCGGGTTAGTCTTCCAATCCGGCGCAGAGACGGCTTTACTCAGCCGAACAACCTCGAGATCATTTCCGCAGGGGACCGTGGATACTACAGCCGTTGCCTTGCAAATTTCCAATGCCGCATCGCGGTGTTGTTCGCTGATAGATTGATCAAACGGAATGACGACAAGATGCTTGCGCAGGCACGCGATGAAAACCGATGGCCAATCTTCGTGGTTGCCAATTTGGATCGCGACGACCGCGCCCGCAGGGAACATGTCGATCTTCGCTTCGAAAGCGCGCGCTCGGTTTTCGATGTCATGGAAGGTGCGAGCGATTTTGCCGCTTGCATGGAAAACGGCAGGGCTATTGCCCTTGGACGACAGCGCCCGCTGCCACGCCACCAGGAGTGGATCGCCCGATTTCATCGCTTGCAGAAACTGCCCTGCACGGATACATTCCGCGCTCCTTTTAAAAGATGAAAGCAGGCATTCATCCGAAATACTACGACACTGATATCGTGTGCGCATGCGGCGCGGTGTATCACACCCGCTCCACGCGTCGCGATATTAAGATCGGCATTTGCGCCGCTTGTCATCCCTTTTTCACGGGCGAACAGAAGTTTGTCGATACCGCGGGCCGCGTCGAGAAATTCGCTCGGCGCTACGGCGGCACCAAAGCCATTCGCAGCGAGAAGAAGGCTTAGCTCGTTGTAGAGGCGTTCGCCTGCGGTGAACGCCTTCGCTGGGGGCTGACACAGCCGCCGCTACACCGTCATGGACCTGAAATCCCTTATTCAACGCAAACGCGAGCGCTTCGAACAACTCGAACACGAAATTGCGGACGCGCGGCTGTTCGACAATCGCAAGCGCGCCGAGGAAGTCATGCGCGAACACGCGACTTTAAGAGACCTGCTGGAGAAATGGCGCGAGCTCGAGACAGCGCGCAAGCAATTGGACGATAACCGTGAGCTGGCCATGTCACGCGATGTTGAGATCGCTGCCATGGCTGACGATGAGATTCCGGAGCTCGAAAAACGCGTGGCTGATCTTGAACGCGATGTTCAAATCGCCTTGCTGCCGGCAAACGAAACGGAAGAGCGCGACGCGATCGTGGAAATCCGCGCCGGAACAGGAGGCAATGAAGCGGCCATCTTCGCCGCCGATCTTTACCGGATGTATCATCGCTACGCGGAATCGGCCGGATTGAAAACCGAGGACCTTGAATCGAGTCCTTCGGAACTTGGAGGGTTAAAGGAAGCGATCTTCCGGGTTTCGGGCGAATCGGTGTTTCGAAAGCTTCGTTACGAGAGCGGTGTACATCGCGTGCAGCGCGTGCCTGCGACCGAGGCGCAAGGACGTATTCATACATCGACAGCGACCGTGGCGGTATTGCCTGAGGCGGAAGATGTCGACGTTGAATTAAAACCGGAAGATTTACGGATCGAAGTCTCGCGCGCGGGCGGTCCCGGCGGGCAAGGCGTAAACACCACTGACTCTGCCGTGCAGGTGATGCACATCCCAACTGGCATGATCGTTCGGTGCCAGGACGGCCGCAGCCAGATCAAAAATAAGGAGCGCGCATTATCGATCTTGCGCGCACGCTTGCTGGAGCACAAGCAACGAGAGGAAGCGGAGAAATATAGCGCACAACGGCGCGGACAGATTGGCACGGGCGGGCGCGAAGAAAAAATTCGCACCTACAACTTTCCGCAGAACCGTGTCACGGATCATCGAATCGGTTTGACCCTCTACAATTTGGATCGCGTGATGGGCGGCGATCTCGTTGAGTTGATTCAGTCGTTACAAGCCGCAGATATGGCCGAGCGGTTGAGGCAATCAGCAACTCAGGAGGCGACGATTTCCAAGGCGTCGAGGTAAATGTTACGGCTGGGAAGCCGTCCTTTTTTCAAGCTTCTGTGCTCAGAACAGCATTGCCAGCCGCAGACTAATTTGTTACAAGGGCGCGACGGATACGCAGTCGCTCACCATTTTGGTGGGAGCAATTCCAGCGCATCCTAAGCATCCTTATCGGCGGCATGTTGGTCTACTTCGGTTATCGTCTTTTTTTCAGCTGCCCGGCAAACGCGGACACGACGGTGGCAGCGGTGAGTTTTCCCTTGGCCGTGGAAGCAAAGTGAGATTGAGCAAAGTTGGACCCGGAGTTTTCTTAGCGATCTTTGGCGCCGGACTGATTGCTTATTCGTTTGCCAAGCCAATGAAGGTAAACATCCCTGCGATGGGCCCGGGCGTGTCCAACGCCGCAAGCGCATCAAAAGCACGTACAACAACAGTTGCAGCAGCAATCCGCGGTACTTGGGGAATGGGCGAGTCGGAGCAAGGCGTCAGTGAGTGGACGGGGTGTGCGAGTTAAGAAAGGGAGCACCGACCGCTAAGGCGCACGGCAGCGTGTGGCTGGCGCTTTGACGCGGCTGTCCTGTGACCGGTGCGATACCGCCCTTGCGCGATTGTTGACTCGGATAGTGTTCCTTAGAGATTCCTCGACTTCGCTCGGAATGACAATCGACCGCATATGACCGTGCTCGAACTACTGCAAGCGACGACCGCGTATTTCAAAAAGCACAACGTGGAAAATCCCCGACTCAATGCGGAGCATTTGCTGGCGCATGTGTTGGGCCGCAAACGGATCGAGTTGTATCTGGAATTCGAACGCCAGTTGAGTGCATCGGAGCTCGCGCCCCTACGCAGTCTGGTGAAACGTCGCGGCGAAGGCGAGCCGCTTCAGTATCTGCTGGGTACAGTCGAGTTCTGCGGCCACATTTTCGTTTGTGATAAACGCGCCATGATCCCGCGGCCGGTGACCGAGGAACTGGTGCAGCTGCTGGTTTCAAACTTCAAAAAGTGCCAGCGCCGCCCTGACCAAAGTTCGCGCCGCCGCATCGCAGATGTCGGCACAGGCAGCGGCGTAATCGCGCTGAGTTTGGCTGCGATATTGCCTGAGGCGGACATTTTCGCGGTCGATATTTCGGAAGATGCTCTCGGGCTTGCTCGGGAAAATGCCGAGAGGCTGCTCGTGGCCGACCGTGTCCGCTTTTTGAGAAGCAATCTCCTGGAAAATGTGGAAGGAAGCTTCGATGTCATCGTCGCAAATCTTCCCTACATCCCAAGGCAAGAACGGCAGACTCTTTCTCGTGAAGTCTTGCACGATCCGGAGGTCGCACTTTTCGCCGGCGGGTGCGGCGACGAGTTGGTGCGGGAATTGATTGCCCAGGCGTCGTCGCGGCTTCGTCCTGGCGGAATGTTGGCGCTGGAGATCGGGATCGGCCAGAGCGACACGCTTGTCGCCGCTCTGGCAGAGAAAAATTACCGCGACATTTGGAGGGAAAAGGATTACTCAGGTGTAACACGTTTCCTGTTCGCAAGGTATGGATAAGATTCTGATCCACGGCGGCCGTCGGCTTTCCGGTTGCATTAAAGTGAGCGGCTCGAAAAATTCATCGCTGCCGATTCTCGCTGCGACCCTGCTGACTCGGGAGCCATGTGTCGTTCACGGCGTGCCCGACCTAAGCGACACGAATTACATGCTGCAAATTCTTGCTCACCTTGGCGCGCAGGTGGAACGCGCCAGCGGCACTGTGACTGTGACCGCCGAGAAGGTCCACTGCGTCGCGCCCTACGACGTTGTGCGAAAAATGCGTGCGTCGGTTTGTGTTCTTGGACCGCTATTGGGCCGGTGCAAGGAAGCGACCGTCGCTCTGCCGGGCGGATGCGTCATTGGCGACCGGCCAATTGATTTGCACCTGAAAGGCTTCGAAGCGCTCGGCACGGCCGTGCGGGTGGAAGGCGGCGACATTAAAGTGTTCGCGCCCAACCTGCGCGCGGCACAGATTGGCATGCAGGGGAAATTCGGTCCCACTGTGCTCGGCACAGACAATGTGATGATGGCAGCCGTGCTGGCCGAAGGCGTGACCATCATTGAAGGAGCAGCATGCGAACCCGAGGTCGTGGACCTTGCGAGTTTTCTCAACCGGATGGGCGCAAAGATCGAAGGCGCGGGCAAGGACCGAATCGCGATCGAGGGCGTGCGTGAACTGCACGGCGCGGAACATCGAGTGATTCCGGACCGGATTGAAGCCGGCACATTTCTGGTGGCAGGCGCAATTGCCGGAGATGGAGTCACCGTCAAACGCGTGGAGCCGGAGCATGTGCGCGCGGTTACGGACGCGTTGGCGCGATGCGGCTACGCAGTCGACATCGCAAACGATTCCATTTCGGTCCTGCCCAATGGCGACGCCAGCGCGCTGGAAATAGTGACTGAACCATATCCCGGTTTCCCGACTGATATGCAGGCGCAAATGTGCGCGTTGCTTTCGACAAACAAAGGAACCAGTTCAGTTACTGAAAAGATTTTTCCGCAGCGCTACATGCATGTGGCTGAGCTAAAGCGCATGGGAGCGAAGGTTCGCTTGGAAGGCGCCACCGCGGTCATCGAAGGAGTGGATCGCTTGCTTGCTGCGCCAGTGATGGCCAGCGATTTGCGCGCCTCAGCCGCCCTCGTACTCGCGGGATTGAAAGCAGACGGTGTAACCGAAGTCAGCCGCGTCTACCACATCGACCGCGGATATGAGCATCTTGATGAAAAATTGCTGGAACTCGGCGCGGATATCGAGCGGGTGAAGTCAAAATAGTCGGATTATCTCTTTTTGTTGCGCTTTCATGACAGACAGGCAGTCGTTGTTGTAACAAACGAAAGGTTGAAACATGGAAACCTCAACTTCTTCTCGAGACGTACGGACCTGGAACGTGCTTTGTCACGCCACCGCGTTGGCGGGGTTCTTTGTGCCATGGGCCGGGCATATCGTTGGTCCGTTGATCGTGTGGCTGGCTAAACGCGGCGATTCGTCGGAGATCGACGAGCACGGAAAGGAATCGCTCAATTTTCAGATATCGATGTTAATCTATAACGTGATTGCTGGCGTCCTGTGCCTGGTGTTGATCGGTTTTATCATTCTCCCAATCCTGCACATCTTGAACCTTGTGTTGGTGATCGTCGCATCGATCCAGGCGAGCGAAGGAAAATTCTATCGCTATCCGCTGACGATCAGGCTGATTAAGTAACTTGCTTGCGCCGCCTCGTTGCGGTCAATCGACGCAACCTGTTTAGATTCACCACGTCTTCGGCGAGGTCTTTTCCTTTTGGCGTTTCCAGCACTTTCGGGATTTTGTGAAAACGTGGGCTTCGCATGATGAAGCGGAAAACTTCCAAACCGATCCGACCTTTGCCAATGTGCTCGTGTCGATCTACTCGCGAACCGCGGCTGGTTTTCGAATCATTCACGTGAATGGCAACGAGACGATCGCGGCCGATCAAGCGATCGAACTCGCGGAAGGTCTTTCCAATAGCGCGTTCGCTGCTGATGTCATAGCCCGCAGCGAAAAGATGAGCGGTATCGAGGCACACGCACAATCGCTCTGGCTCGCGCACGTTCTCGATGATATGGGCCAGATGTTCAAATCGATGACCGATGCACGAACCCTGGCCGGCTGTAATCTCGAGCGCGATTTTCGTGTTCACTTTTGGAATTTTCCAAAACACCTCGTCGATTGAACCGGCGATCTTCTCCAAACCTGCTTCTTCGCCCGCGCCGAGGTGCGCGCCCGGATGCAACACCAGAAACGGCAGTTCGAGTTGATGTGCTCGGACCAGTTCTTCAGCGAGCGCGCGAATGGAGTTGCCGTGGAATTGCGGATTCGTGGCAGCGAGATTGATAAGGTAGTTAGCGTGGCCGAATACGGATAACAATTCACTCCGCTCTGCGTGATCGAGAAAAGCACGGATTTCCGCGTGGCTTAGCGGACGGGCAAACCATTGCATGTTATTCTTCACGAAAATCTGCATCGCTGTGCAGTGGATCGAGCGCGCACGCTCAATCGCCATGCTCACACCGCCGCGAATGGACATGTGCGCGCCTAGCAGAATTTGCGAATTGTGATTGCCGGTTTGCGATTTCCTCGTACCCAGCGCCATTGCCTTCAAAATCGAAGATCGCAAATCGGAAATCTAAAATCTCTTCGGGTGCCAATCCGGTTTTTTCAAGCTGCCTTCGCCAGCATATTCGAAAAGTTTGTACATCGGCATGAGCAATACGCCAGGGCCTTTCATGTCCAGACGCAGATTGAAATCGAGTTTGTCATCGAGAAAGTGAATGTCGCCGTTGCCGAGCATGCTAAAGAGAGAGCCGGCGGCTTCGAAATCCTCGGTATGAATGATGCCATTCTCCACCGTAAATTCGGCGCTTGCCTTATGGGCGATGCTGTATCCGCTGCCCGGCAAAATATGGTTCAAAATTCCTGAGAGCGGCCCGAAAATTGGTATGGCGAAAACATCGCCGTTGCTCACTTCCACTTTTCCACTGCCCCGCATGGTGCGCCAATCACTGCCGAGGCCGGTGAACTCATACGTTCCGCGCAACACGCCCTGGGCGGTCTTGTAGTTGTAGTACAAGTCAGTCAGGCGCGGAAAATTAATCTCGCTGATCGACAAACTCGCGCGGTAACGGGGATCGGTCCGTGGCAACGAGATGTCAGCAGTCCCGCGAAGCGTTCCGGCGAGAAGATCGGCGCGGACGTCGGTGATTTGCAGGCGGTCATTGCTAAATAGCAATCGCGCCGACACACGATCGAACGGCAGCGTTTTCCCGAGAAAGACGTAGTCCATTCCGGCTGCGCCATCGATCTTGATCTCCAGACGAGTGTTCTTGCCGCCGCGAAACTGGTAAACGCCATTGGCGATGACATTCGGCGGACGCCGAAACTTGTACGGCACAACAGTTTTCCAGGTCTTTGGGTCGACCCAGAAAATTACCTCGGCGGGATTCAACGAGCTGCGGATATTCGAAACCCGCACCTCGTGTCTCTTGAAATCGTATGTGAAACTGCCAGAGCCAGTGCCTTCGTCACGCGTGACTTGAAGGTCTTCGCAGGTGAGCGCGCCATCCACAAAATGAATTCGCGTGTTAGCACCGTTCATCCACGTACCGCGAAACCGGCTGCGCCCCAAAACAGCGGTGCCGTCGCCACGCCAACTGGCGGGATTGCGATCTGTGCCACGGATTGCCATCCGGATTGTGGGAAAACGTTGCCACTGCCAGTCCCGCAAAAAATCATTTGCCGGGACCGGAAGCACCGGGCGAACTGCGTCTGGAGATATTGTGCTCTCAACGTTGAGCCGAAAATCGTTCGGGGCATCGAAGAGATCCGCTCTGAGCTGGCCCGTCTGATGGCGCACGCGCAGGTCGCGAACCAACGTACGTTCGCCATCCCAGGAGAAATCCGCGGTGAGATCGGAGAACGGCACTCCTTTGTAAGTAAACTGCCCAAAAGCAGCGTGTCCGATGATGTCCGGCCGAAGTCTGTTCGTAGCGAAACTTATCGAGCCAGTGACTTCGACCAGCGGAGACGAATGAAATTCCGTCTCTGTGAGCGGTTCGCCCAAGCCAAAAGCATCAAGAAATGCTCTCAAATCAAGGGTGCTGTGAATCTGGAACTTTGCGGTGTTGTTTTCTCGATTCCAATCGCCGCGACCGGCGAAAGCGCCTTTGCCGTCGTTCCATTCACAGTGCGCGATATCCAACCGCTGCTTGTTCCATTCGGCCGCCGCGGAGAGATTATTAATTTCGTAACTGCCGCGTTGTAGTCGTTCCCCGCGCAGCGTTGCTTCGACCCTGGCGTTTTCGAGCTCTGCGATGTCTCCGCTGAACTTCAACTGCAAAGATGGAGGCCCTGCAGGAAAACTGAACTTTTGCAGTTCAGTCACTACACGCTGGGCAGGCGACAATCGCTTTTGCCATTCTTCCGGCGTGATCGATGCCGACGGCTGGTAATCGCCGCGCTTGATTAATTGTCCTGTCGCCGACAGTCGAATCCCACAAAAAGTTCCTTCCGCCTGACTGACGTAAATCTGTTTCGGCGGAAAATAAATGTGCGCCCGGAGGTTAGTCAGTTGGGCGCGACTGGCTTTGCCTTCGGCGGTCTTGATTGGAAACGTGATCTGCGCTTCGCGCACATCCAGCGCGTTCAGAAAGGGTTCATGATGGATGAGCGCGGCGTAATTAATATCGAGAGAGACTTCGCTGATCAGGGCTAGCGTGTTTTCGCGGTTTCTGTAATCGAAAATCCTTATGTTTTTCGCGACCAGACCGCGGAACGGGTCCAGTGTTAGCCGTCCGATCTGGGCTTCGACGCCGCGTTTATGTAGCTCTTCCACGACGCGGGACCGCCATTCACGGCCAAATCCCCGTCGAGCGAGATAATAACCGCCGCCGAAGATTGCCACGATGGCGGCGAGAATTGTCAGACGAATTGCAATTGCAACAACGCGGCGCGCCCGGCGCAATCGTGGCGTCTGCGCGGAATAGTGAACTTGCGGTTGTTCCAAAGCGACGGGCATGCGTAATCAGGCGTTAAACCGTTGAAGCGCCGGAGGGATAGACCAATTTAACGGCTTAACGGTTCAGCCGCTTCAACGTGATTTCAACCTCCGACCTACCTGCCCTCAATGCCACGTTTAATCTCGTGAGCACCATTTTTATTTCCATGGGTTGGTACTTTATCCGGCGCGGCGCGTGGCGCCGTCACATGTTGTGCATGATCATAGCTCTGATCTCATCTGTCTGCTTTCTGATTGGCTACATCACTTATCATGCGCGCGTTGGGGAGAAATCCTCCGGATACACCGGCTGGCTCGCGGGGATTTACTTCCCTATGCTGGCTTCGCACGTTCTGCTGGCGTTTGTGACCTTGCCGCTAGTGATTTTGACGCTCATTCCGGTTTTTCGCCGCCGATGGGACCGGCACGCGCGGATAGCGCGCTGGACGGTGCCGATCTGGCTTTACGTCTCGGTTACCGGGGTGCTTGTCTATTTGATGCTGTATAAGTGGTTCCCGCCTCCGAACGTGATGCAGGCAATCCTGCCCGCAAGGTAGGCGCGAACAGGATTGTTTGCGCCACGATGCAAATCTTGCGCTCGGCGACGATTTGATGTTTGATCAGAGCGATGCGCCGCCGCGCATGGAGGAGACTTTATGGTGACCATTGCCACGTTTAATGAGCCGACCAAAGCGCGTCAGCTAAAACGGCGTTTTCAGGATGCGGCGATCAAGGCCGATGTTCACAACGAGGCGCCAGTGCAGCAGTTCGGCTTCATGTCCAGGCCGCAGGCGAACGCCAAAGTGATGGTGGACGACAACGATTTCGAAAAGGCGCAAAGTCTGATGATTGAATGGGAATCGACTGATCCAGACATCTCCGCAGCCCTGATTCGCTGCCCGCAATGCAATTCTTCAAACATCGAGTACCCGCAGATGACGCGGAAATTTTTGACGCCCGCACTCGTCGGCTTGCTTTGCGCGCTGAAAATTATTCCGAAGGAATTTTACTGTCAGGATTGCCACTTTACCTGGACGAACCAGGAAGAGCCTACAATTGGACGTCTTTGGCATCGGTTCTTCCCTGGAAGCGAAGCCGAACAGGGCTAATACGCCTGCCCAACTCGTTAGCAGCGGCAGACACTCCTTTGCTAACGGCAACTTGTCATTCTGACCGAAGCGAAGAATCTCGGATTACCTATTTGGATTTACGGATAGCGATGATTGGAGATGTTTCCCTCGGCTCAACATGACACGCTAAGCACACAGTAATGAAATGGCTTTTCGTTTTACTGCTGGCCCTGATCATCTTCGGTGGCGCCGCCTGGTTCGGTTACAACACCTTCGTCAAAGAAGAAATCGAAGTAAAAAAGGAGCAGCGCGGAGAAGTCACTCCGCCACCCGTGGTGGACGTCAGCCTGCCGGAATTTGAGGCAGCGGTTAAACTGCGACAGGATGCAAAACTCACCGAAGCGCGTGATGCGCTTGTCGCTTTTATCCAAAAATATCCCGCCGGGAAACACCTCGATGAAGCGCGGGATATCCTCGGGGAAGTGAACACTGAAATCTTACTCTCACGCCATCCATCTCCAGAAAAGATCGAATACATTGTGAAACCCGGGGATGTGCTGGCGAAGATTGCGCGCAAGCTGAAGACGACGCCGGAGATGATCATGCGAATGAACAATATGAGCGGCACCATGCTGCGGATTGGCGACAAGCTACTCATCTCGCATCCCGATTTCTCGGCGGTGATCCAGCGCAAAGCGAACCTGATTGTGCTGTTGAACCACGGCGCGTTTTTCAAGCAATATCACGTGCGCGAGGCAAAGCTGCCGCAGAAACAGCCAGCTAAAATCAACGCGAAAGTTGCCGAAACGATGGCTTGGAAAGGTGGCAAACGCGTTGGCCTCGGCAGCAAGGAGTACCTGGCCAGCACAAAGTGGATCCGGCTCGCCGGCGCGGCAGCTTACACATTATACGCGGTGCCGGACTCAACGCACCCCAACCTTGAGCAACCGCCCCCGCCGACCGGTCTCGGTCTCGCCGCGATTGATCTCGA
>Ga0066904_10000006_pt1 | contig 20801 bp, 22 predicted proteins | sample PanSoiMetaPlot30_FD_133941 | JGI IMG/M metagenome (GOLD analysis project Ga0066904, IMG submission 133941) | Tropical forest soil microbial communities from Panama analyzed to predict greenhouse gas emissions - Panama Soil Plot 30 (version 2) | reverse complement strand
TTCAGTCTTCCCGCCCTGTTGCTGAAGAAAACGCTCCCAATCGTATTCGTCCCACATGCGTTCAGGCTCGCCCCAATTGCCGGCCATGCTGAAATAAACGCGAGCTTGCGTTTCTGCGCAAAATTTTTTCCTGCCGCGTTGCTTTTTCACAATCGATCTTCCAGCTCCTCCGATTGCATCAAGCTTTGCCAGCAGTAGATTCGCCCCCGTGACGAAACATGCTGCTTTATCCGCGGTGCTTGCTTTGCTGATGGCATGCCTGCTTTCCGCTTGTGCCTCCTCTCCCCAGGAAGGCGTCGTAACAGAATCCACACCAACCGAACCACAGATGACAGATACGGCAGCCCACTTCCCACGCCCGTCATATGCTCCCAGTGGCGAGGGGGGAACGAGCTCTGGGCACTTCTGAGTTGTCACGCCTATCGTTGAGACTGTAGGCGCGCCTGTAACCGCCGTCTCTTGAGGCTGGTTGCATCAGAAATGACCTGCACATAGGTTCCGCGGTAGTGATTAAACAAGCCGCATTGACAGGCATTCTGGTTTCGCTGATTGCCTTTTTGCTCGCCGCCTGCATTTCACCCACTAACGACACGATCTCCAGCCCATCGTCCGCGCAATCTGGCGCGGCTGTCCCCGGAGAAAAAATGTCCGACGACGAACGTTACGCGCCTGGGCCCATGGGATCGAGCAGCGTGCACTGGTGATTTTCTGGCGGGCATGCGGACAAAACTGTAGCGGCGGTGTGTGACCGCCGTCTCTGAGTCGGCGCGAACTTGCACGCCTCCAGCCCTCCTCGAGCGCCCGCCACAAGTCAACGGCCGTTCGTGAAGTGCAGCAGCGCTTCGTGCACACCGGCGCCATGGTCTTTTTGCGCGATGTAACCACCAGCGTTACGCACGGCGTGTTGCACTTCTGGAATGGCGTTGGCCGGACACGACGACATCGCTGCAAACCTTCCGTCCAACATCGAGACATCGTTGTGATGATCGCCGGCCGCGAAGATGTTTTCGCGCGGAACCTCCAGTAAACGCGCCAGCTCAGCCAGCACCGAGCCCTTGTGATAATCAGCGTGACAAAAACGCAGGTAAATTCCGTTCCGCTGGTAATCCAGCTTCGGATGACCAGCCCGCGCTCGCAGGATAAAATCCGTGATCCGGTCCATCTCTTCCTCGCTTTCGGCAACAAGTCCTTCAAGGCCCTCGGAATTGTAAATGAGACGCGCCCTCGTTTGGTTGGCGGCAAAATCCACGAATTCGGTGAGAATCGAGTCAGCGGACGAAAACAACTCGGCGTGATCGCGCGCGCAGCGCTCGTTCCAGTCACCAAACGGCTCCCACTTTTCGGCATTGCGTCCGGGACGGAAAACGTTGCGCTCAGTGGTGAGAATAAAGTCTGGGCGAACCGGGACCCCGAACTCCGCCAAGCCAGTTTCGAGCAAGTCGACCGAGCGGCCGGTATTGATTGCCCAGATCGCGCCAGCATCCTGCAACTTGCGAATCAACTCCATACACGGAGAGTCGAAGACCGGCTCGCTCGCGCGGGAAACGAGGGTGCCGTCAAAGTCAATACTGAGCAGTCGAATTCGTGGAGGCATTCAAAAGCAATTTAAGAATTGATTTTCCAGACGCAATGCATCGATTGTTTCAGGAGCGAAAAACGAGATGAAATCGGCCTACGAACTGGCGATGGAACGGCTTCAAAAAGCTTCGCCGTCGCTCTCGCCCAGTGACGAACAAAAAAAGGGACTCGCCGAAATCGATTCCAAATATCGCGCGAAGATTGCCGAGAAAGAGCTGTTCCTGAAGGAGCAAATTCGCAAGGCCCAAGCTGTGGGGAAGCTCGAGGAAATCGCATCCTTGCAGAAGCAACTTGCGTCGGAGATCCGACGGTTACAGGACGAGTGCGAGACGAAAAAGGGAAAGCTTCGCGCGAGTTTCGGAAAAGATTTGTAGGGCAAGCGCTCCGCTTGCCATTCGCGATTCAGAAGGCAGGCGGTGCGTCTGCTCTAAAATATCGCTCTTGCCGGTTCGGCCTTTGCTTCGCGCTGCCCGCGTTTAGGCAAATCGCGATCGAGGAAGCCGAGCATGTGCGCGTGCCTAATGGTGCGGACGCCTTCCTGTTTTTGCAGGTGCTCGATGCTGCGGCGGAATTTCTCCATCTTCGTCCAATGCACTTTCGGACGGAAATGATGCTCAGCGTGATACCCGTTATAGAAGAAAAGCCAGTTATAAATTTTTCCGTAACTGCTCACGCCCCAGGCGATCGGTTTGTCAGGATTGGCGCCGTAATGGCGGTAATACCCGTTTAAGTAACTGAAGCAGTGGCCGAGGTACCAGAACGGCAGGAAAAACAGCATGAACCGCCAGTTGATGAAATGGATCGGATTCGTCGGGACGATGATCGCCATCATCAGAAGCGTTATTGCGAATGCAGCCAGTTCGACATTTCCCCAGACATCATCGCCATTGTTGCGTTTTCGCAATTCCTTCCGGATCGCACCGACATCATCCCGGAAGAAACTTAAAAATACGTAGCGCCACGGATTTTCTGGTTCACCATCATGACTATGCCTGTAGATCGACAACCAATCGATCGTCTCACCGTTTTCATCCTGTCGATCCGAGTTTCCCTTGTGATGCTGCATGTGGACCCCGTCGTACAGTGTCTGCGAGAAACAGCATGCGATCGATTGCGTGATTCCAAAGAGGCGATTTAACAGTTGCGATCGGAAAAACGAGTTATGAATGAAATTGTGGCCCACGCCGTTGATGTTGGCGTTGACCATCAGCGAATAGATGAACCCGAGGATCAGCATCACCCACAGCGGCGCGTGCGGAAACAAAAAGTAGAGTCCCAAAAGATAAGCCAGATGAAACAGGCCCGCCCCGGCTGGAAGAGCGTCCCAGCGCGTGTGCGCGAAGAGCTTTGAACTGGTAGTAGGGCGTTCGATTTGGATTACGTCAGCGCTCATCGGAGAAACCTCAAACCCAAGACAGTCGCCACAGAAATTACGCTTCGCAAGTTTGAGGATTGCCAACGTCCTTTCCCGCTGACTAAGTTAGGCGCTCGCATGTTTGCGCTTCAACCTGAACTAAAAGTCTTCGCCGGCTCGGCGAACCGTGAGTTGGCCGAACGAATTTGCAAATACATCGGTGTACCTTTGGGTCAGGCGACGATCAGCTCGTTTCCTGATGGCGAGACCTACGTCAAGATCGAGGAGAACATTCGCGGGCACGACGTATTCATCGTGCAGCCGACTTCGCCACCGACCAATCAGCATTTAATGGAGTTGCTGATCATGGTGGACGCGGCACGGCGCGCAAGCGCGGACCGGATTACGGCCGTCATTCCCTTTTTCGGTTACGCGCGCCAGGACCGGAAAGATCAGCCGCGTGTCCCGATCACAGCTAAGCTCGTGGCGAATTTGCTGCACGCCGCCGGAGTGAATCGCGTTCTCACGATGGACCTGCACGCGCAACAGGTGCAAGGCTTTTTCGACATCCCGGTGGATCACCTCTATTCGCTACCGGTATTGATCAAGTACTTGCGCAAGAAAATGATGGGCAAAACAACTGTCGTTTCTCCCGATCTCGGCGGGCTGAAAATGGCGTCGGCTTACGCGGAAGCGCTCGGCGCCAACCTGGCGATTGTGGCGAAGGAACGCAAGAGCGCCATTGAGACTGAGGCCCTCTATCTAATCGGCGATGTGGCGAACCGCGATGTGCTGCTCGTGGATGATCTCACTGAAACGGCAGGCACACTTACCTCCGCGGCTGCTATAGTAAAAAAGCACGGCGCGCGCGACATTTACGCTGGGGTGGCGCACGCGGTCCTGGTGGACGTCGCCATTCAGCGGTTGCAAAAATCCGAAATTACGGAATTAGTTACCACTAACAGCACGCCAGTTCGCACCGTGGACGGATTTAAGACCACGGTGCTCTGCGTCTCCGAGCTTCTCGGGGAAGGCATCAAAAGGATTCACAACGACGAATCGGTGTCGTCGCTGTTTAACATCGAGAACGAAAGAAATGGCAAAACAAGTTAAGCTGAAAGCGGAACCGCGCCTGAACGTGGGACGGTCCGCTGTGCGCAAACTCAGAGCGCGTGGACTCATCCCGGCTGTCATTTACGGAGGCAACGACAACCCGCAGCCACTGCAAGTCGCCGCGCGAGACATCAACGTAATCATGAGCCAGGCGTCGGGAGAAAACGTGCTGGTCGAGCTCGAGATCGCCGGCGAGGGACCAAGCCGCACGGCGCTTGTGCAGGAAGTGCAACACTCGCCTGTCGGTGGCGAGATTCGTCACATGGACTTTCACGCCATCTCTATGGATCAGATGATCCAGGCTGAGGTGCCGCTCGAACCTGTTGGCATCGGCGTTGGTGTGAAAACGTTCGGCGGATTGCTGGAGCAAAGCCTGCGCGCATTGGCGATTGAATGTTTGCCGGGCGATTTGCCGGATCGAATCACGGTGGACGTTTCACAGTTGAACATTGGCGATGCAATTCACGTGCGCGACATTCAGCTACCCCCGGGAGTAGCACCAAAAGTGCAGTTGGATTTAACGGCCTTCTCGGTGCTGGCGCCTGTGGTTGAGGAAGAACCAGTTGCAGCGGAAGCAGAGGCTGCGGCCGCCGGACCGGAAGTGATTACCGAGAAAAAGGAAGAGGGCGATGCTGCTGCTGCTGCTGCACCTGCTCCGGCTAGCAAAGAAAAAGCTCCGAAAGAGAAGGAGCAGAAGAAATAATCCATTTTCGATTTTCGATTTTGGATTTTCGATTGCCTGCGCGTGGAAGAAAGACCAATCCGGCTCGTGGCCGGTCTCGGAAATCCCGGCCCGGAGTACGCGGCGACGCGGCACAATATCGGATTCATGGTGGTTGATCAGCTGGCTGCCCAGTTTGGATCGACGTGGGAAAAATCGGTCCCGCAGGCGCGGGAGGACGTGCTCTCAGCGAAATGTGGAGCCGTGCTTCTGGTCAAACCTTTAGGCTTCATGAATCGCAGCGGTTATCCACTTTTCGCAGTTGCGCAGTTCTACAAAATCGAACCGCAGGAAATTCTAATCGTGCTCGACGATTTCGCTCTGCCCCTGGGTCGTCTTCGATTGCGCGCAGGCGGCGGATCAGGTGGCCATAACGGCCTTGAGTCAATTATCGTCCACTTCGGGACGGAGGATATTCCGCGTTTGCGGATCGGCATCGGGGCAGCGCCACGCGAAGGATCAGTCGATTATGTGTTGAGCCGCTTTTTCGATGAGGAGAAGCCGATCGTGCGGTCGACTATCGATCGTGCAGTGGAAGCGCTGAAATGCGCAATTGACAACGGTCTGGTTTCAGCCATGAACACGTTTAACAAATCCGAAGAAAAATGAATCGTCGTTACGAAGCACTGCTGGTGCTAAACACGCAGGCCAAAGAAGATAATGTGAAAGAAATAATCGAGCGCCTAGAATCCGAGTTTGAGAAGGAAGGCGCTCATGTCGAGCAGGTGCAAAAGATGGACAAGCGGCATTTCGCGTACATGGCTGGGTCGCTGGATTCCGGTTATTATGTCAACTTCATCTTGAACGCCGATCCTCGTTCAATTGTGCGGATGCGCTCGAAATTTAAGCTCGATCCCGACGTTTACCGTCAGCACTACCAGCGTCTCGAGGGAAAGAGGGAGAAAGCGCCGAAAAAAGTGGCAAAAGCAAAGTGATTTAGTTACAAGCTCGACATGGCCAACCTCAACAAAGTTCTCTTGCTCGGAAATGTCACGCGCGATCCCGAGGTACGTTACACGCCCAAAGGCAGCGCGGTTTGCGATCTCGGCATCGCCGTCAATCGTAATTACACGACCGAGAGCGGTGAAAAACGCGAAGAAGTCACATTTATCGATGTCACACTCTGGGGACGAACTGCCGAGGTCGCCAGCGAGTACCTGAAAAAAGGCAGACCCGTTTTCATCGAAGGGCGCCTACAAATGGACACTTGGGACGACAAGCAGACTGGTCAAAAACGAACCCGATTGCGCGTCGTCGCCGAGAACATGCAACTGCTCGGGGGGCGTCCGCCTGGCGGAGCGGCCGACGCGCCCGGAGAAAGCCGGCAGTCCAGCGCACCGCCCAAGCCATCTGCGTCCGCCGAACCGGACGAAGACGAGATTCCGTTTTAAGGCTGTGCTCGGCGTTGTAGCGGTGCTTGTGACAAGCACCCATCGGATTAAGTAGGTGCTTGCCACAAGCGCCTCTACAACATGAACGCGACTGAAGCTTGTATTGCGCTCAACATGCTGCCGACGGTCGGGCCGGTGAGGCTGCGCAAGTTGCTTGAGGTTTTTCAGGAACCGCAGCAAATCCTCGCGGCCAAACGTAGCGAACTTCGCAAGGTGGAAGGAATCGGAAACGAGGTTGCCGATCAAATCTCAAATTGGCAATCGACCATTGATCTTCCAGCCGAGCTGGAGCGGATCCGTGATTTCGGTGCGACTGTTATCACGCAGGAATCGCCGTCGTATCCCCCCCCCTTACGCCAGATCCATGCGCCGCCGATTGTGCTCTACGTCTGGGGCGAACTCCTAGACCGCGATTATCACGCCATCGGTGTCATCGGCGCGCGACGTACGACCCATTACGGGATGGAATCGGCCAAGAAGGTCGCCTATCAACTTGCTTACGCCGGTCTCACCGTGATCAGCGGATTGGCGCGAGGCATTGATACTGCCGCTCATCAAGGCGCTCTCGCGGCGAAAGGCCGCACCGTAGCGGTTATCGGCTCTGGATTAGCCAAACTTTATCCGCCGGAGAATGCGCCTCTGGCGGAAAAAATCCGCAGCGGGAACGGTGCAATCGTTTCCGAGTTCTCGATGGATATCGAACCAGATCGACAAACATTTCCGATGCGCAATCGCATTATTTCCGGGTGGAGCCACGGAATTCTCGTTGTGGAAGCAGGATTGAACAGTGGTGCCCTTATCACGGCGGCGCAGGCGCTGGAACAGGGTCGCGCGGTCTACGCAGTGCCCGGCCATATTAACGCCCCGAGCGCAATGGGTTCGAATCGCCTGATTCAGCAGGGCGCAAAGCTGGTGATGGACGCATCAGATATTCTGGAAGACTTGGAGATCCTGGTGCCTGAGGCAAAACCGTCGCCTGAAACCGCTGCGCGGCCGCTGCCGCCGCTCTCAGATGAAGAGCGCCGAGTATTCGAAGCAATCGAAGCCACCGAAACCTCCATCGACGATATCGCCGCGCGGAGCCAATTGCCAAGCGGGGCCGTTTCATCTACACTGCTACAGTTAGAACTGAAACGTCTGGTCAAACAGTTGCCCGGAAAGTACTTCGTTAAGCTCGGGTAATCAGAAAGTTACTGCGGCGCACGTGCGCTCGCGGACTGGTCCGACTTGCAAAGGCACTGTAACTGAGTTCGATTGCTGCCCCATGTCTAAGTCCCTCATCATTACGGAGAAACCGTCGGTCTCCGGCGACATCGCCAAGGCGCTCGGCGGCTTCAAGAAAGGCAAGGACTATTTCGAGAACGAGCGATACCTGATTTCGTGGGCAGTCGGGCATCTCTTTGAACTCGCCGTGCCTGCGTCCATGAAAGAGCAGGACAAATGGGACATGAAGAAGCTGCCCATCATGCCCCCGGAGTTTGAGCTTGAACCGGCGGACAAAATGGGCGGTCGCGTCAGCGTGCTCCGAAAGCTCATCAGAAGCAAAGATGTTTCGGAGATCATCAATGCCTGCGATGCCGGCCGCGAAGGCGAGCTTATCTTCCGCTACATCGTCCAATACGCCGGCACGAAAAAGCCTATCAAGCGTCTCTGGCTGCAATCGATGACGTCGGATGCCATTCGCGAGGGATTCGCGCGATTGCGCAGCGACGCCGAGATGCAACCGCTGGCGAGCGCGGCGCGAAGCCGCAACGAGGCTGATTGGCTGGTAGGCATCAACGCCACCCGCGCGTTTACGTTACGACTCAGCGGCGGACGCGGCAGCACTGTCACTTCACTGGGACGCGTGCAGACGCCTACGCTCGCCATCATTGTCGATCGCGAGAACAAGATCAAAGAATTCAAGGCGCGCGAGTTCCACGAAATTATCGGCACGTTCCGCGCGGCGACAGGCGAGTATCCGGGCCGATGGTTCGATGAAGCGTTCAACAAAGACGACACGGAAGTTCAGAGGACGAGAAGACTGCTCACGCGACTCCAGTGGAATTTGCCGGACGCCGAGCAGCGGCTCGATGCTGTGAACGGTTCGCTCTGGGACGAGCATCGTACGGCGCTGAGGTTGTGGCATCGCGAAATTACCGAGGCCATCCAACGCAAGTGCAACGGCAAACAGGGCGTCGTCGAACTGGAGGAGAAAAAGGCCAGCACGCAAATCGCGCCACAACTGTATGATCTCACAAGCTTGCAGCGTGAAGCGAACAGCCGCTTCGGTTTCTCCGCGAAGCGGACTTTGCAAATCGCGCAGGCGCTGTACGAGAGGCACAAGGCCATAACTTATCCACGGACGGATTCGCGCGCATTGCCTGAAGATTACATGCCGACGGTACAATCGACATTGGGCAAACTCGACAATCCGTTCGCACGCAGAGTGCTCGATAACAACTGGGTCAAGCCTAACAAGCGAATTTTTAACGACGCGAAGGTCGGCGACCATTTCGCAATCATTCCAACCGGCACCGTTCCGCGTTCACTCGATAACAACGAGCGGGCAATTTTCGATATGGTGACCAAGCGTTTTGTGGCCGTGTTCTTTCCACCGGCACAATACGAGAACACGACTCGAATCACGCGCGTGGAAGGCGAGCCTTTCAAGACGGAAGGAAAAATCATGGTCGCGCCGGGATGGCTCGAGGTCTATGGACGCGAGGCTGCCGGCGACAAACCAGAGGAAAACCTGCCGGCCGTGCAGCAAGGCGAAGGCGTTCAGACAGTGCGCATCGACATCAACACCAATCAGACCCGGCCACCGGTTCGTTACAACGAGGGCACGATCCTGAGCGCGATGGAAGCGGCGGGGAAGCTTGTAGAGGATGAAGAGCTGCGTGACGCGATGAAGGAGAAAGGTCTCGGCACGCCGGCCACGCGCGCGGCGATTATCGAGACGCTGATTTCAGCTCATTATCTCACCCGTCATGGCAAGGAACTCCAGCCTACCGCGAAGGCCATCCAGACTATCACGCTTCTTAAGAACGCTGTGCCGGAATTGACCAGCCCGGAACTAACCGGCGAATGGGAATTTCGCCTGCGCGAGATCGAGCATCGCAAGCTCACGCGTGACGCGTTCATGCGCGACATCCGCGAGCTGACGAAGGATATCGTGGGCAAAGCCAAGCATTTTCATCCTGACGAGCACATGCCCGACACCGAACCGTTTGGCGGGTGCCCGAAGTGCGGCTCGCCGATCGTCGAGCGATTCAAAAGTTTCACCTGCACAAATGAGGACTGCGATTTTACGATTTGGAAAACCATCGCCGGCCGATTGCTCAGCCGCGACGAATTCGAGACGCTCGTCCGCGACAAACAAGTCGGGCCGCTGGGCGGTTTTCGCAGTAGAAAAGGCAAACGGTTTCATGCCGCGCTCAAATTGAGTGACGATTTCAAGGCAGAATTTGATTTCGGACCAAATGGCCAAGAGAACGGCGCAGCGCAGCCTGTGGATTTTTCACGACAGGAAGCGTTGGGAACATGTCCGAAGTGCGGCGGGCGCGTTTTCGAATTCGGAATGAGCTACCTCTGCGAAAATTCAGTCGGCCCGAACAAGACGTGCGATTTTCGATCTGGAAAAGTCATTCTGCAACGGCCGATCGAGCGCGAACAGATGAGGAAATTGCTCGCGACAGGCAAAACGGATTTGCTCGAACGGTTCATTTCCCGCAAGGGCAGGCCGTTCAAAGCGTTTCTCGTGTTGACCGATAAAAAAGATGTTGGATTCGAATTTGAGAAGCGTGAGCAGAAAGCGAAAAAGGAGCGAAAACCGAAGGAGCCGGCGCCGAAAATTGATTTCACAGGCAAAGCACCGCTTGGCGAATGTCCGACATGCGCTGGAAAAATTTTCGACACTGAGACGAGCTACATTTGCGAGCATTCGCAGGCCGATCGCAAGCCTTGCAAATTCAAGCTCAGCAAAACGATCCTCGGCCGCGAGATTCCAAAGGAACAGGCGCAAAAACTTCTCAACATAGGGAAAACCGATCTCCTCGAAGGCTTCATTTCAAAACGCGGACGCGCGTTCTCCGCATACTTAAGGCTGGAGGACGGAAAAGTCGGTTTCGACTTCCCGGAGAAAACCGCGCGAACCCCAGAATCAAAGTAAGCGAACGTCAGGTGGTTTGAGGTTCAACCTGTTGTTGCACGTGGTGGACCATCGCTACAGCAGCGATCAAAACGATCGCCGCAAATACCTGATGCGGGTGAAGGCTGGCGTGAAAGAAACCCCAGGTGATGCAAACAGCTGCGAGTGTCTGCAGCATTTCGAAGTAACCGGCTGTGGATGCCCGGGTGAGATGCAACCCTTTAAAATAAATCAGGAGCGGAATCCCGCCTGAGATTGACGCAAGGAAAAACAGCAACACGATGGCCTTAATTGGGTGCGCCTGCGCGGCCTCCGGCCAGAGTGCCGCGCCGTTCAGTTTGCCATAGGCCAAAAGAATCAGCGTCATACAAACAAGTCCGATCACGATGCGCATGCTGGATGCGAGTCGCAGCGACATGTCAACCATGACGCCCCGCCCGGCGACGGTGGAAAGTCCCCAAAACAACGCGCAGATCAGTGCGTAACCGGTGCCGATGTTCAAACCGGCGCGCTCAAACGAAACTCCAATCTGAGTCGGATGCGTAACAGAGACAAAGACGCCAGCGACGATTGCGATTGGAGCGTACACGAAAAACCGCCCCGCAAGCCGATCACCGAAAAGCAGGAAAGCGCCGATGGTTGAGATCACGGGTTGAATGTTCAGAATCACGTTCACCACCGTTGGGTTACCGTATTTCAACGCCAGCGTAAAAAAGAGCGTGCCCACAGCGGAACCGGCGAACCCAGAGAAAATCAGAAAGCCCCATGTGCGTGCGTGCACTTTCGGGATTTCGCCCAGCTGCGAGATCAAGATCGGCAGGAACATGACCAGGATGGAGACATGTTCCCAAAAAACGATGACCTTTGCATCAAACAATTCGTTGAGCGGAATGCGCCAGGCGCTCTCTGTGCCCCACAGGGCAGCGCCGAGACCGACCAACCACGGTCCGTAAGTTACGCTGCGGGTTTTGCGAGTGTGCATCGGAATTCGTGTAACGTGGCTCTTTGTTTGCGCCACGGGTATAACATCGAAGTCGAACATCCAACATCGAATTGAAGGCCGCGGCGACGTTCTTTAATTCGGCGTTTAGTGTTCGGTTTTTTTAACCCTCAAAACCCAAACGAACCGTTGACGCCGCAATTTATAGTGTGCTAATTAGCCACAGACACTATGCGTTGCCCCAAATGCGGGTCGCGTGACGACAAAGTCATCGATTCCCGTCAGTCGCGAGACGGTTCGAGCATCCGGCGTCGTCGTCAATGTTTAAAGTGCAAATATCGCTACACGACGTATGAAGAGATCGAGCGCTCGGACCTGCGCGTAATAAAACGCAACCGAACACATGAGCCGTTCGATCGTCGCAAGCTTGCCGCCAGCATCGCCAAAGCGTTCGAAAAACGTTCCGCCAGTCTCCTTACGTTGGAGGATATGGTAGAGGAAATTGTGCACGAACTCGAGACCGGCGGACGTGAAGTTCCTTCGTCAGTGATTGGTGCAAGGGTGCTTGAAAAGCTACGAGAGATCGATGAGGTAGCCTATTTGCGTTATGCCTCGATTTATCAGCGTTTCCAGGATGTGGATCAATTTGTAGATGCCATTCACACGCTGGGACGCCGCATAAAGCCAAATGCGCTTCAGCGGGAACTGTTTACCCCTGAGACAATGCAGAAGAGCTCCAACGCAGGCGTTCGATCGCGCGAGTCCGCAGGTAAAAATCATGGTCGCGTTTAAGGAAGAATTTCCATATCTCCGGACGACCTCCGGTCAACTGTTCGAGTTCAACCGCGATTGGCTGCACGCCGCGATCACGCGGGCCGCTAAGGAAGCAGGTTATCCGGGCTGGTGGCTCACTGAACACGTGACGGAAAGTATTGCTTTTTATCTGCACCTGCGAAACGACGAAAACGTAGTGGCCTTTAACCAGCTGTCACAGACGGTGCGCGACGTGTTGGAAGCGATCGGCTATGAAGAGATTTGTCGGCATTTTACACCGGCGCCCCCGCCCATTTCAGTTTCGTTGGTGGACATCGCGCATTGTGCCGGCGCAGGCTACGAGCTGGCGTTTTTCGGTCTGTTGGAAAAGCGAATCGACGCCTTGATCGAAGCCGGCGCTGACAATCTTCAGCTTTCTTCCCTGCAACTTTGTGTGAAGCATCTCCGCGGAACGAAAACATGGACGCGCGCCTGTGACGCGTTGCGCGAGGAAATTGTCTGCTTCGTCCGCGAAAAACTGCTCTTCGCTACCGATCGGGCGCGGCTTGATTGTTCGCTGCGCTAATGAAACGCTACGGCTCATGACGATTTTCGAAAAAATCATCGCCCGCCAAATTCCGGCTAAAATCATCTGGGAAGACGACGAGGCGATTGCGTTTCACGATGTCAACCCGCAAGCGCCAGTGCATGTGCTGATCGTGCCAAAAAAAGTCGTGCCGCGTCTTACCGACGCGACGGAAGACGATCGCGCAATCCTCGGCAAATTACTTCTTGTCTCGCGCGACATGGCCAAGGAGCTGGGTTTGTCCAGTGGCTATCGCGTCGTGATCAACTGCGGACCGGATGCAGGCGAAAGTGTCCCGCATCTGCATGTGCATTTGCTAGGTAAACGCGCCCTAGCGTGGCCGCCGGGGTAAACTGTGGAGTGCGCTGTCCTCAGCGCATTTGACGATAAGGACCAGAAATCCGCTGGGACAGCGGACACTACAACACTTCGGATCCGGCTATTCACGCACAAGCGCCCAGTCAATTCCAACGATGCGCTTTTCCACAAAGGGCTTTAGCGATCTTGGGAAAATCAAATACCTCGCATCCTTTGCTTCTTTGAAATCGGCAATCCCAAAATCAGTTCCGCTTTCGCTCTTCAGGATTGTCAGCACCCGATTTTTCTTAATCTGTCCCTGGAAGTGCCGATCCGTTGACGGTTTTTGCCAAAGCGTGTAAACCTGCGGCTTCCCGCAGTTTTCAACGACCTGAGAGAAGCGGGCTGTTTTGGCTTTGAGAAGCTTCATACGGTTGGGTCCGGTCATCGGCCCGCACTTGCCACGGCGAGCAGGCTGCGTGACGCGCCCTGCTAAACACAAAAAGCCCGCCAGAGAACTACGGCAAGGAGGATCATACTACCGTTGCTGCATTCCTGCCCTGGCGGGTTTGTAAGTCCTCAATCCATAGCCCCTGACGGAAAGCGAATTTCCCCCGCACCAAACGCACGCGCAACTCGAAAACAACAGGCCAATGTCGCGCAAGCGGGCTCGTTTCGACAAATGAACCAACGTATTGACAGTGCATCGCGCTTCTGTTTGCATCGAGCGCGTGAAATGGCCGGCATTGCTCTTACTTGTTTGTGTTTTCGCCGCAAACTCCTGCACAACCCTCGTTAACCGCCGCGATCTTTACAGTCCAGAGCCCGGACCCGATTCGTTGGAGGCTGCCCGACAGTGGTACGGAGTCACGACGACAACGCCAACGATTACAACTCGAAGGACGACACCAAGCGGACAGGTACCGCCGCCGGAATTTCGGTACTAGAGTTTTACTGTGCTCTTAACCAAACGGAAGGTTCGCCTTTATTCGGGCCACGTCCGTGTCATCTACGCGAGCTGCTTTGCCCAGCCGCCTTTTACGCTTTGCGCTCTTCGTCGACAACAGGTGCCGTCGCGAAGAACGCGCCCTCAAAACTTTCCCACGCGCGGTGATCTTAAAGCGCTTGGCCACGGATTTGCGCGTTTTGCTGCGGGCAATGGGCTTCGGCATAAGTGCGAGAAAGATAATTGCCGTCGCGGGGATAACAAATTCTTTCATGACGATCCGAGTCGGCCCGCAAAAGCATCAAATCCCAAAAAACAAGCTCCAGACAAACCCCAACCACCAACGCCGCTACGTCCTCTCGGTGTCATGTTGAGCGGAGCGAAACATCTCTGATTTCTCGACTTTGAGGGAGATTGGGCGAACGATCAGAGATCCTTCGCTTTGCTCAGGATGACAACTGCGCGGGGAGTTTGGAACTTGGAGGTTTGCTGCAAAATTGCCGTATGCAGTGGCCCGAACCAAAGAAGCCGCAGGTCATCATCGTCGGTGCAGGCTTTGGCGGACTTCAGGCAGCCAAGAAGCTTTCCTGTGAAGATGTGCGCCTCACGGTGATCGACCGCACAAATTACCACCTCTTTCAGCCTCTCCTCTATCAAGTGGCAACTGCCGCGCTGTCACCGGCTGATATTGCCGCCCCTGTGCGCGCAATCCTGAGCAAATGCAAAAACGTCGAAGTGATCCTAGCCGAGGTGGAATCCGTGGATGTGGAAGCGAGAAATGTAAAAACGAACGACATGGAATTTGCTTACGACTATCTCATCCTCGCCACCGGCGCACGGCATTCCTATTTTGGGCATGACGAGTGGGAAAAACTCGCACCGGGATTAAAAAGTCTTGAAGACGCGGTTGAGCTGCGCCGGCGTATTCTTTTGGCGTTCGAATTTGCCGAAAAAACAACCGACGAAGCAGCACGCAAGGCAGCGCTGAATTTTGTTGTCATCGGCGGCGGACCAACTGGCGTTGAAATGGCCGGCGCGATCGCCGAAATCTCTCGCTACACATTGGCGAAGGACTTTTGCCATATCGACCCATCCAAAGCTCGCGTGATTCTCATCGAAGGCACCCCGCGCCTGCTCTCCGCATATCCCGAGGATTTGTCCGAGAGTGCGCGGAAGCAATTGGTCGAGTTGGGCGTGGAAGTGCGCACGGACGCACGAGTAACGGAAATTACAGAATCCGGCGTGCAATTGGACGGCGAATTCATCCCGTGCCGGGTAAAGATTTGGGCGGCCGGCAACAATGCGTCGTTCGTCGGGAATACGCTTAGCGCACCGGTTGACCGTCTTGGCCGCGTTATTGTCAACGACGACCTCACCATCCCCGGACATCCGGAAGTGCAGATAATTGGCGATCTGGCGAATTTCTCGCATCAAACTGGAGAGCCGTTGCCTGGAGTCTCGCCTGTGGCGATGCAACAGGGGCGCCACGCAGCTCGCAACATTTTGCGAATGATCCGCGGCGAAAAGCCACAGCCATTTCGCTATTTCGACAAGGGAAGCATGGCCACGATCGGACGAAATAAAGCAGTTGCCGATTTAAAGTTTTTTCATCTCAGCGGTCTTCCCGCCTGGCTGGCGTGGCTGTTCGTGCACATCATTTTCCTGGTCGGATTTCGCAATCGTTTGCTGGTGCTATTTCAATGGGCCTGGGCATATCTGACATTCGACAAGGGCGCACGTTTGATCACGCGCAACTTCCAATCTGAACACAGGCCGCCGGCATGAAAAGCAGTTAACGCCTTAGCGATTTACTGATTTAGCGATTGGGCCTTTGAATACACTCAACCAAGCAAAACCGTTGCGGGATCGAACGAAGGCGTTCTCTGTTCGGCTCATCCAAGCGTTTACGAGGCTGGCGAAAGATCAAGGCGAATTTGCTCGAGCCGCTGATGAACGAGTGCAGCGAACTGCTAAAGATCTTTTCATCATCGCTCGCAACGGCGAAAAGAAAACGCTAAATCATTAAATCGCTGAATCGCCAAATGGAATCCGAGCGCGCAATCCCGCCCATCAACGTGCGCAATCTTCAGCGAAAGCTCCCCGTCAATGTTACCGAACTCCAAAGGTTTGCGGCAAAGGCCGTGCAGGATTGTCTGCAATTGCGAAAGCAAAAACGAACTGACTTACGCAAGTTGCGGGAAGTGTTCGTGTCGCTCATTTCCAATCGACGGATGGCGCTGCTGCATCGGCAATTTCTCGGGCAAGCGGGCCCGACTGACGTGCTCACCTTTCAACACGGGGAAATTTTCATCAGTGTTGAGACCGCGCGATGGCATGCCCGCACATTCGGAAATTCGCTCATGCGCGAGCTCAAGCTTTATATCGTGCATGGGCTTTTACATTTGCACGGCTTCGATGATCAAACGCCAGCCGGCGCGCGCAGGATGAAAACGGCGCAGGAAAAAATTCTCCGCTGCGCGTTAGGCTGAAATGCCAAATGCCAAATTCAGAGCTCGGAGACCGAACTTCTTTGTAAGAGTTCTTAATTCTTCAGGGTTCATAAGCGGGTCATCCCAAACCGGGCCACGATGTGAAAGCGCCAATTGGCAATCGGAAATTGGAAATTGGCAATGCGACGCAACAGTTTGAATTGAAAGCCGCGTATGTTAGCATTTTTCCTATGAGCGCGGAGCCACTTTGGGCAGAAGTGGCGGAGCCTCTACTCGCCGGATTTCCACCCGCTGGATCTAATGCGGCGCCGTCCACTGTTGGCTTGCCGACGATCGAGAAAGAAACGGACGCGGAGGAAGCGCTTGATGTACCGTGGCAGGTGGTCGTGCATAATGACCCGGTGAATCTAATGAGCTACGTAACGATGGTTTTCCAGCGCGTGTTCGGTTACCCGCTCGATAAAGCGGAGAAACACATGCTGGAAGTCCACCACAAGGGACGTTCCATTTTATGGAGCGGCATGCGCGAACCGGCCGAACTTTATGTGCAGCAACTGCACGGTTACCTTCTACTCGCCACAATTCAGAAGGTTTCCTAGTCATGGAGATTCGCCGCCGCAAGAACCAGATCGAAATCTCCGAGCTTGATCCGTTCCTGGCCGAATTGCTTAGGGAAATTCCCGCGAGCACTAACCCCGAAGGCGCGCCGGCTGCCGAAGAACGCATCTTCAGTTCGCCAACGAACGGAACAGAACCTGAATTGCGCAGCGAGTGGAAAATGTACGTCGAACCTGAATTGCGCCGTCTCTTTCAAACGGCGACACAGATTGTGGCCAGCGATTTGGAGCAACTAAACGGGAACGAAAAAAGTCTCGCAAACCGCGCCCTGCGAATTCCCACCAAACATGCCGATGCATGGCTGAGCGCGTTGAACCAAGCCCGGCTGGTCATCGCCGCCAAGAACAATTTCACCGAGACCGAACTGAACGACCACCTTCGCTCACCCATTGGATCGCGCCGGGATCTGAGCTTGTTCCAGGTAAACTTCTACGGTTTTCTCCAGGAATTTATCCTGCGCGAAATGGAGTATTGAGAGGACAACGGGCAGCGATCAGGATTCCTTCTTGGCCTTTACCATGGCCATGAGCCGCTCCTTGATGGCAGCGGAGGACTTCGCCGGACGCAGGCTCAGTGCAAATGCTTCGTGCAATGCGTAGCATTTGGTGATGAAGTCTTCGGCCTTCTTCCCGAATTTCTTGCGAGCTTTCTCGAATTGCTCGAGTTCCTCCGGCTCCAGCGCACCAATGACGTAGAGTCGAGACTGGTTTTGAAACCGCTCAAAGTTCATCTCTCAAGTCCTTGAGACCGTCGTAGATTTTTTTCAATCCCAATTCAAGCCGCGTTTTTACCGTTCCCAATGGTGTATTCGTTTTCGCTGCAATTTCGCGCTGGCTCATGCCCCTGAAAAATGCGAGGTCGATTGCCTGCTGCTGGGCAGGCGGCAGGCCACTAATGACCTTGCGGATAAGCAGACGCGTGTCGCTCAGCACGATCTCTTCCTCGGTGGCGTTGTGCACCCATGCGTCGGGCTGCTGTTCGGTCTCGTTTTTCAGGCGTTCCTCTGCGCGCGCGTAAGCCTGCTTCTTGCGCAGGCCATCGATGGCCCGTCTCCGGGCGAGCGTAACCATCCAGCCGAGCGGTTTGCCCTTTTGGGCAGAGAAATTTTTGGCCTGGTTCCAGATCTCCATGAAAATCTCCTGCAAGAGATCGTCGGCCTCAGCTTCGTTGTGAATGACCCGCAGGATCAATGCCTTGAGAATGCCATTGTACCGGTCGTAGAGCTCAGACAGCGCATCGGCGTCACCGGTTTGGATTCCCTTCATCAATTCGAAGTCACTTGGCGCTCCGGGTTCGAGTTTCGGGGCGACCGAGATAGGTTGGGTGCGCGCCCTTGGCAGGCGCACCCGTCTCTTTGGCTTGCCACGCACAGAAGAAACTATTTTCGAACGTGCCATCTGCAATCGGAGTAGGAGGTAAACAGAAATCGAGCGCCGAGGCGCAATCGAGTGTCTTTAAGCCGGGCCGGCGCGTCCATCCAGCGCTTTCAACAATACAAAATCGCGTGATTGCGCGTTACGTTTGGTGTGTCAAGAGTTGATCCATGGCACAGGGGGATATCAATACATCTGTCGATCCGCTTTGGTACAAGGACGCCATCATCTACGAGCTGCACGTCAAAACCTTTTGCGACAGCGATGGCAACGGCATGGGCGACTTTCGCGGTCTCATGGAAAAGCTGGATTATCTGCAGGAACTCGGCATCACCGCGATCTGGCTGCTGCCGTTCTATCCATCCCCACTGCGAGACGACGGCTACGACATTGCCGATTACTTCGACGTCAATCCGATTTTCGGCACGCTCGAGGATTTCCGAGCGTTTTTGGACGCCGCGCATCAACGCAATCTGCGCGTCATTACCGAACTGGTTATCAACCACACATCGGATCAAAACCCGTGGTTTCAAAAATCGCGTCGCGCTGTCGCGCGCTACGGAGTTGGGGCCGCGGGCGCTGACCGCGGCGGCACAGCACCGAGCGCAGCCCCGCCTGGGATCAGCGCCCCCGGCTACAACGATGATCTCGCTTACAAAGACTTCTATGTCTGGAGCGAGACGCCGGAAAAATACAAGGACGCGCGAATCATTTTCAAAGATTTCGAAACATCGAACTGGGCGTGGGACCCAGTCGCAAAGGCCTACTACTGGCATCGCTTTTATTCACATCAGCCGGATCTGAATTTCGACAATCCAGCAGTGCACGATGCGGTGAAGAGCGTCTGCGATTTCTGGCTCTCCATTGGTGTGGATGGACTTCGTCTCGATGCCGTTCCCTATTTGTACGAACGCGAAGACACCAACTGAGAGAATCTACCCGACACGCACAACTTTCTCCGAGAACTGCGCGCCCACGTGGACGCAAAGTTCCCGAATCGCATGTTGCTTTCAGAGGCCAATCAGTGGCCGGAGGACGCGGCGGCGTATTTCGGCAAAGGCGACGAGACGCACATGAGCTTTCACTTCCCGCTTATGCCCCGCATGTTCATGGCGCTCCAGATGGAGGACCGGTTTCCAATCATTGACATCATGGAGCAGACGCCGGCGATCCCGCAAAATTGCCAGTGGGCAATGTTTCTCCGTAACCACGACGAGCTGACACTGGAAATGGTTACCGATGAGGAGCGTGACTACATGTATCGGGTCTACGCCACCGATCCGCACGCCCGTATTAATCTTGGCATCCGCCGTCGGCTTGCTCCGCTCCTCGCGAATAACCGCCGAAAAATCGAGCTGCTCGATACGCTGCTGTTCTCCATGCCAGGGACACCTATCATTTACTACGGCGATGAGATCGGCATGGGAGATAATTTTTACCTCGGCGATCGCAACGGTTGCCGCACGCCGATGCAATGGAGCCCGGACCGCAATGCCGGATTTTCAAGAGCAAATCCGCAACAGCTTTATCTGCCGGTCACAATCGATCCTGAATATCACTACGAAGCCGTTAACGTGGAGAATCAGCAGAAAAATCTTTCATCGCTGCTGTGGTGGACACGTCGCGTTATCGCCATGCGAAAAAATTTCAAGGCGTTCTCGCGCGGCTCTCTCGAATTTCTGAATCCAGACAATCCGAAAGTGCTGGCGTTTCTTCGCCGCTGGGAGCACGAGACGATCATGGTGATAGCGAATCTCTCGCGCTTCTCGCAGTCGGCCGAGCTGGATCTCTCGCGGTTTGCCGGCTGCGTGCCGATGGAAGTTTTTAGTCGGAACCTGTTTCGTCCGATCAGAAAAACGCATTATGTCATCACACTCGGCCCGCACGCCTTTTACTGGTTCGCGCTGCATGCGCCGATCGAGGCGCGCCGTGCGTTGAAGAAACACGTTGTCCCGACCATCAAGGCGCCAGCTCAGTTGGACGTGCTGCTTGGCAACAGCCAGCGAGAACGCCTCGAGCGCGAGGTTCTTCCCAATCACCTCCAGAATTCCCGCTGGTTTGGTTCCAAAGCGCGCACGTTTCGCGACCTAAAAGTGACCGAGCAGCTTGCTTTTTCGCCCGACGCCGATAGCGCGCGACTCTGGTTCGTCGACGTAAATTATCTTGATGCTCCGACGGAAACGTACACCATTCCGGTAACGATCGCCTCTGGTGAACTTGCGCATTCGATTACGCAGAATGCGCCGCACGCGATCGTAGCGCACTTCGGACGCAAAAACGGCGCCATCCTGTGCGATGCCATTTGGGACGCGACCTTTCGCTCGCAATTATTCGACGCCATCGTGCGGCGTCGCACACTCAGAACTCAGGCAGGACAATTTGTCGGCCTCACAACCTCGGGACTGGAGTCGCAAGACTTTGATGTCTCTGGAAACTCACACGTCCTGAGCGCGGAACAGAGCAACTCTTCCATGCTCTTTGACAATAAGTTTTTCCTGAAACTCTATCGCAAACTCGAGGACGGCGTGAACCCTGACGTGGAAATCACG
>Ga0066904_10000005_pt1 | contig 21067 bp, 18 predicted proteins | sample PanSoiMetaPlot30_FD_133941 | JGI IMG/M metagenome (GOLD analysis project Ga0066904, IMG submission 133941) | Tropical forest soil microbial communities from Panama analyzed to predict greenhouse gas emissions - Panama Soil Plot 30 (version 2) | reverse complement strand
CGAAAAGTCAAATTGCCGGCGTGAAGCAAACCATTGACGCGATCGGCGAAGCCAAGCGCATCTGAGATTTGCCCCAGTGAAAGATCGGCGACTCCACCTGCAATCTTCCAATTGGAATACTGCGAACGCCACTCATGCGAAATGTTTCCGCGGAGTTTGCCGCCGAAAGCATCGATATCGAACTGCAATCCCATCCGCTGATTTGCTAGACGCGAGAGATCCACCGTGGCGGATTGCAAGTCGAGGCCGTGTGTCAAAGTAAGCCCGGCGAGCGTCAACCGATTGCCTTCCCAGTGAGTTGCACCGCGCAGCTGCGAAAAAGTCTGGTGCACCCATGGCGAGGCAATCATGAGCTCGGCCGCGCTGAAACGACCCGGTTCAGTCTCGCTTGCAGACAGAGAGCCGTTTCGCAGCAAGATCAAACCTGGCTCGTTCTCGACCCGCATGTCTAGCTTCGCAACATTCAGGTTTTCCGGGAGCAATCGGTGCAGAGCTGCCCAACCGCGCTTGCTCAACACGCGGACGTTTGCATTCGTGCGATGCAGTTCTGCACGGAATTCACGAATGGAAACGTTGCGAATGTCGCGGCCGCGAACGTGCAAAAGGATGTGCTTCAAATTCAGGATCACTCGCGTATCTATAGCGGTGAAATCGATGCGAAGTGCGCCGTCGCGTGTGCTTTTTAGATGAAGCTGACGAATCACAATCGGTCGCAAAAACGGCGCCTCAATATTATCGATGATGGCAACGAACCCCTCCTGCCGGGCAAACCACCAGACCCATAGGCGAACGCCACTGGAAACCGCAATTGGCGCAAGCAGGATAGCTGCGAACGTAGCGAGGACGATGAGCAGAATAATGAAAAAGATTCGATTCTTAAACGGCATCGGGGTGAGACGAAGAGGTGATCAGTGAACAGTGATCGGTGATCGCGAATCACAACTGCATGTTTCGCTTAAATACTGTTTATAGTTCACAAATCACCGATCACTATTCACTTTTATTCTCGTCTTTGAAGATCAAACGCAGCGGCTGCGGTGTGTGAATGCGTTGCTCCAGTTGTTGCTGCAATGTTTGCTCGGCTTCAGCGGGCAGTCCACTTTCTGCTGCTTTCTTCCAAGCCAACTCAGGCAGGACAGACAATTCACTTTCAACATCCTGCCCCGAAATCCGATTCCACAATCCATTTTCGAATGCGAGCACTTCCACTTGTTGCTGCTCTACTCCGAGAATCTGAGCGTGTGGAAGCTGTACGGAAATCTCGCCGGCGCGAATATCAACGGAGAGGCCCTGCTGCAGATCGAACCCGGCTTTGGCCACGAAGGTCCCGTGCAGCTTCACACGCTTCGAGCTGCCCACCCACGTGTGGAGTAATTCGTGTTCGACTTCGATCCGTCGTGAAAGAACAACCACCTCGCTCACTGGCGTTGTCTGTTCCATATAGACGCGATCATTGATCGTGATGCGCGGCTGCAAATGCGCGATGTCGATAAAAGCGGCGCGCAAGTTTTTGCCCAATCTTTCGAGCTCGGCGGTGCTTTGCCGCGCCGTGCGCGCCGGCCAACTCTCCACACGCAAAAAGATGATCAGAACCGTTATGGCGAAAATGAGCGCAGTCAGCGCCAACGCCAGTGGCCAGAAAACACGGTGCGGTTTTGCTGAGTTTAACATTCGGCGTTCGGCATCCGACGTTGAGCGTTTCGTTTCACGCCGCAATCGAGCAAGAGCATGATCACGAGCAAGAGCAAGAAGAAAGAGGCAGACGTTCGTCCCCCAAAAATTACCGCCCCCCACACCCGATAGGCGTGAAGGGCGGCTGTTCCCCCCAGAACAATCGTAGAAAACTTTCAACGGTAGTAAGCGAGGTTCTGCCCGCTGGCAACAAAATTTTGCACAAAATTTTCACAAAATTTTCGGCGGGTTCTGGGTTTAGGCATCGGCATAAACAAGGGTGGCACAGCGGGCAAAGGGTTGCGCAAGCGCGCGTTGCGGTTTCTAGTTTTACATGCGTGATTTGGGCGACGAGCGGTTTTCGCGCGGCTTTGCGGGTTCGTTGCTGGTCGCGCATCCCAATATGCTGGATCCGAATTTTCGGCGCACCGTGCTTTTCGTTTCCGAGCACGATCCGAAGGAGGGCGCGCTAGGTGTGATCATCAATCGTCCGCTTGATCGGCCAGTAGCCGAACTGGTGACTGGCACGCCACCGGCGGGTCTCGCCGATGTGCCGGTGTTTCTGGGTGGCCCAGTTGGAAAAAATCAACTGATGTTTGCGGCGTTCGAATGGCAGAAAGGCGCAGGTCTGAAGCTCAATCACAATATTGCGTTCGATGGAGAAAGCGACGCATGCCCCAAAAACCAGCTTACAGTTTGCGCTTTTGTCGGCTACGCGGGCTGGGGAGCGGGTCAGCTCGAAACGGAGGTGAAGCAGAAGGCCTGGCTTGTTCAAAAAGCTAATCCTTCACTGCTCAAACTGGATCGCCTGCCAGGTCTCTGGTTCGACATAATGCGTACTCTGGGGCCGTGGTACAAAATGCTCGCCGCCGCTCCTGATGATCCGTCCCTGAACTGAGGGAACAGTGATGGGTGATAAGTGACGAGTCCTAGATTGTTTTGTCTTGTCACTCTACGCTGATCACTTTTCACTCTCTGCAATGCTCATCGGGGTCCCAAAAGAGATTAAGGAACAAGAGCAGCGCGTTGCCTTGCTGCCGTCAGGCACGAACCAACTCACCAAGCTTGGTCACTGTGTTTTGGTGGAAAGGAATGCGGGGATCGGTTCTGGCTATCCCGACCAGGACTACGCCAAAGCCGGCGCGGAAATTGTGGAGCAAGCAAAAGAAGTTTTCGCGCGCGCTGACATGATTGTGAAAGTCAAGGAACCTCTCGAAGCAGAGTTTGCATTATTGCGCAGGGGCCAAATTCTTTTCACGTATCTGCACCTTGCTGCGAGCAAATCTCTCACTGAGGCTTTGCTGAAATCAGGCGTAACTGGCGTGGCCTACGAGACGATCCAGGTGGACCATCGTTTGCCGCTGCTGGAGCCGATGAGCGAAATTGCCGGTCGCATGTCGGTGGTGATGGGCGCCAATTTTCTCGCCAAGTACAATGGGGGCAGCGGGGTTTTGCTGGGCGGCGTTCCGGGAGTTTTGCCAGGGCGCGTAGTCATCGTCGGCGGCGGAACTTCGGGAGTGAACGCCTTGCGCATGGCCAAAGGCCTTGGTGCTGATGTGACAATTCTCGACATCGATGTCGAGCGGTTGCGATTTCTCGATGTCGCAATAGAAAGCCTGCACACGCTTTATTCGAACGAAGCAAATCTGGACGAATTAATGCCCGATTGCGATTTGCTCATCGGCGCCGTGCTTTTGCCCGGAGCCAAAGCGCCGAAGCTGATTACGCGGGGAATGTTGCGAAAAATGAAGCGCGGCAGTGTGCTCGTAGACATTTCGATCGATCAGGGCGGTTGCGCCGAAACCTCGAGACCGACAACGCATCTCGACCCGGTTTATGTCGAGGAAGGAGTGACGCACTATTGCGTGGCTAACATGCCGGCAGCATACGCGCGCACCGCGACGCAAGCCCTTACCAACGTAACCTATCGCTACGTGGAGTTACTGGCCGATCTTGGCCTCGAAGGCGCGTGCAAAAAGCAACCGGCGCTCATCGGTGGAATCAACACGCGCGATGGCCGGCTCACCTGCAGGGCGGTCGCGGAAGCACATGGGCTGAAATGGGAGCCGCCGCTTTAGCGCGTTATTGCGAGGGGTTTGTCGTTCGAGAGGATTTCAGTCGGGGCCAAAAACTACCCTTGCTGCGAATAATAATTAAAGCAATGTGCGTCTCCAATTATGAAGAAATACCTGTGTATCCTAGCCGGTGCCGCGCTCCTCGCAGCGTGCGAGCAGAAAACCGAAACCGTCGCTCCCGCGACAACTCCAGCTCCCACCAGTGCGCCTGCAGCGACTGATGCGACCAATCCCGCTGCGACCACAGAATCGCCGGCTGGAACAACGGAAACGCCCGCTGAGTCCCCTGGGGGATAAATTGCCGGATTTCTAGGAGTCTTCCGCCGAGTTGTCGGCGGAAGACTTCTTTGGTACCGAACGCGCGCATCAGGAGGCGCGACCGCTTGCGAGCCCCGATCGTGAGAGCAGTCGCTCCGGGATGGTAGGATGTCAATACAGATGGCGTCGACAGGTTCATTCTCTTTCCCAAAAGCGCGTCGCCTAACGCGCCGATCAGAATACGAGCTTGTGAAACGAGACGGCGTCACACGCCGCGGCAAACTTCTGACGTTAAATGCGATGCCGATGGAGAATTCCGGTCCGTGGCGTGCAGGATTCGTTACTTCAGCCCGGCTGGGTGGCGCAGTCGTTCGCAATCGCGTTCGACGTCGTCTGCGGGAAATTGTTCGCCGGCACCAGCACGAACTGCGACAAGGCGTTTGGTTCGTAATTATTGCCAGACACGAAGCCGCGACCGCGAGCTATGGCGCCTTGGAAGATGAATGGTTGCGCCTCGCTAGGCGCGCTTCTATTCTGCTCTGATGGTCGGACTGGTCCGTTTTATCATTCGCCTCTATCAGTGCACGCTTTCGCCGATACTTCGTCTGCTTTGCGGTCCTGACTGCGGCTGCCGGTTTACCCCGACCTGTTCGAGATATTTTCTGGAAGCGGTGGAGACGCATGGCGTTCGGCACGGCAGCTGGCTGGGATTGAAGCGCCTCGCTCGCTGCCAACCATGGGGGGGATGTGGGTACGACCCGGTGCCGCCGCGCTGGGCGGGCGGATCTCAGAATGAGATCCGTCGCTGCGTCTGAGATCGTGCAAAACCGAATTTATGGATCGAACTGCGTGGATTGTAGTCGCTCTTTGCGTGGTTGGGCTCGTCGTATGGGAAATGTATCTGGCAAAACAGATGGCCCCCAGACCGGCTCCGGTGACTGCGACGCCTGGGCAAACTTCGCCAACGGCGACGCCGGCGATCCTCGCGCCTTCGCCGTCTCCGCTTGCCACACCGGAAACTGCGCCACAGGGCGCTGAGTCGGTTCCGACCTTTGTGGAAAAGGTCGAGACGCTGCGCAATTCAGATTTCGAGTTGCGCTTCACTAACCGCGGCGGCGGCATCGCCGAGGCGGTTATGTTCAATCACATCGCCGAAGACGCTAAGCGCGTGACGTTGAATAGTCCCAAGCACATGCCCATCGGCGCGATGGTTGATGACCCCGCAAAGCCCGCACTTCCGGAATTTACGTTAGCGCGTGAATCCGACAGCAGTATTCGCTGCGAGCGCACCACGCCTGACGGAATCACAATCCGAAAGAAATTTTCTTTGCTACAGTCGAGCCAGAAGAAAGACAATTTTCTTCTTGACCTGAATTTGGATGTTCAGAACACGGGTGCCCAGCTGCACACAAACGCTGACTACTTCGTCGCGCTCGGTTCGGCGGCACCGATTCATCCACGGGACTATCCGTACTACACGCGACTGGTTTGGTGCATCAACGGCAAACCCAGAGATCGCAACGTGAGTTCATTTCAGGGTAGCGGCGGTTTTCTCGGTATCGGTGCGCATGCGGCGCAACCGGTTTTCCAGGAGAATTTTGCCGGAGCAGAATGGACGGCGGTGACGGATCAGTTTTTCGCGACGATCATCACGCCGCTGAACGCGAAGGCTACCGGTATTTGGGGCCGTTCGTTTGAAATCTCAACCGAGCAAAACGTGACCGGCATCGAAGGCGCGATGCGCATGCCGGGCTTTCAGGTGCAACCAGGCCAAACTTACACCGCGCGCTTCCAGATCTGGACGGGACCGAAGATCTATCATCGGCTGGCTCAACTCGAGCACAACGAAGCCGAGATCATGAACTTCGGCATTTTCAAAATCGTGAGCCAATTTCTTCTCAATTTCCTCAACACCATTCACGGTTTCGTGAAGGATTACGGTGTCGCCATTCTCGTGTTGACCGTTGTCGTACGCCTCGTGCTCTGGCCACTCCAAAGCAAAGCGAATCAAACAATGCGCAAGACAGCGTTGCTTGGGCCGAAGATGCAGGAGCTGCGCGAAAAATATAAAGACGATCCGACCCGGATGAATCAGGAAGTGATGAAGCTTTACAAGCAATACGGCATTAATCCCGTAGGCGGTTGTCTGCCCATGGCCATTCAGATCCCGATTTTCTTCGGGCTCTACCAGATGCTCGCGCAGGCGGTGGAATTACGAAACGCGAGGTTCCTCTGGGTGCACGATCTGTCCCAACCCGATACCGTGGCGCACCTGCCTGTGCTCGGTTTCCCGATCAACGTCATCCCGCTGCTCATGGCGGCTACGCAGGTGTGGCTCATGGCGATGACACCGAAGACCGGCGATCCTACGCAACGCCGCATAATGATGTTTACGCCGCTGATCTTCCTATTTTTCTGCTACAATTTTGCAGCCGCTCTGGCATTATATTACACAGCACAAAATCTTTTCAGCATCCTGCAATTTTGGCAGAACAAACGGCAACCGATGCCGACGCTCGAAAAAGTTGCTCCTGCTGGAAAACGAAAACGATGATGACGCCGAAAGATCTGCTGGACACAATGCTCGGGTACCTCGGTTTCGTGGTGGAAATTCAGGAGACCACCAACGAAGGCGGCAACGCGACATTGCAGATTTACACCGAGGAAAGCCGGCGGCTCATCGGACGCAACGGCGAGACGCTCGAGGCCATCCAGTTTTTACTAAATCGTTTACTGCAAGCCAGAGACAAGAACGCCGAAAAAGTCATCGTCGATTGCGAACATTACCGTTCCATGCGCGAAGATCGGATTGTGCAGCGAGTACGCGAGTTGGCCGAGCGCGTGCGGATCACCGGCCGTTCGCTCCAGCTCGAGCCGATGAATTCTTACGAGCGACGTCTCGTCCACAACGCTTTCAAAGACGACCCGGAGGTCGCGACGTGGAGCCCGTCAGATTCTGCGCGCATCAAGCAGATCACTCTGCTAAAGCGCCCTAAGAAAACGGCACCGCAAGGGACGACGGCTTCCTAGCCTTCGCAATTTTTGTAGCCGCTTCGCTGTGCGAAGCGCAACGCGAATTAAAGCCGCCTATACTCCTGAAAATGCACATGCATTTACACGTCTATTCGTCTAATTCTCGTTAGACCTTGTCCATTTGATCTGTTTGCCAAGGAGGACAACTCATGAAATCGCGCTTGATCGCAGTCCGAGGTTATGGTCAACGCGGGCGAGGATGCTTCTGTTCCATCCGGCCGTTTTAGTGATGGTGTTCGGTGTGCCTTTGCCGTCGCTCACCGCAATGTCGACGGGTGAAAACGGATTTGTCGTTTTACCCGGCGGTGCGCCGCGTTTCTCCGGCAATCGAGGCAGAGACGGATGTCACCGAACTGTTGGCCACAGGGGAGCAAACCCGAGGAGCGCTCGGCTTGTTTCGCCAGACCATTGCACCTAACAGCGGGCCACCGATCCATATCCACCGGGTAACGAACGAGTTTTTCTATGTCGTGAGAGGAGGGTTTAGGGTCAAGCTCGGCGACCGCATCGTGCGTGTGTCTGCCGGATCGTTTGTCTTCGTTCCCCGAGGGACCGCGCATGCCTTCAGAAAGTTGGGACGAAGCCCGGGGTTTTACTGGTCGGCGTGACGCCAAGCGGATTGGAGAAGATGTTCGTGGAACGACAGGGTGTCGATGCGGAGACAAACCGGGCGCTCATGAAAAAGCACAGTACGGAAGCAGTGGGACCACCCCTTCCGTAACCACTCCTTCACGACGACGTTGCGCCCGAACACCTAACCATGCAATGAAGCGAACGCCGCGCGACTCGATTATGAGCTTGTTTGTCGCTTAATCCTTCAGCTGGCGGCTGGCGCATCCTGCTCTCGTTAGGTGCGTCGGAGTAAACGGTCTATCGGGCCTTACGACTACTACCGCTTTCACTTCGAGCGCGCCGCATCTGTGCCGGTTCCCGCGCGGACTTCCGATCGCCATCGGAATTTATCCAGCAGCGGATTTTCTTTTTCTTCCACAGCGTCGGCAATGATCTCACCCAGCACCGGGGCAAATTTGAATCCATGTCCGCTGTCACCCGCAGCAACGACTAATCCTTCGCGCTCTGAATCGCGCGCGATCCAGAAATGCCCATCGTGCGTGTCGCAGTACATGCACACACGCGTGTAGACAATCGGCGCATCAGCGAGCGAGCGAAAGGTCGAGGCCAGAAATCGGCGCAAATTCTTTTCCTCGTCGGCCGTCACTACGCGCTCGTGGGAGTCAGGCGACATCTCGCGTCCAGGACCGTGATTAGCAATCTTCACCACGCCGTCGCTATTGATCGGAAATCCGTAGTAGCCGGTTGTCGTAATGTCTGCGCCGAAAACCGGAAAACGCTCCGGCGCAAACAACTCTGGCTCCGAAGGCTGCAAGTGAAACACTGGCTGCCCGGTTGCGCGGAAAAACTTCCTTGTAAACGGCAGCAGGTACGGCGTCCACGCGCCAACCGCCATCACGACGACATCTGCGGCGATTTGCTGTCCATCATTGAGCGCGATGCCGTTCACGCGATTGCCCCGTTGGTCCAGTCGCGAAAACATCACGCGTTCGCGTAGCTCGACGCCGGCAGATTTCGCGCGCTCAATTAACATTGCAACCGTGCGACCGCTCTCCGCATAACCCGCCTCGATCTCAAAAACGCCATCTCGATAAAGTTCCCGATTCCACGCCGGAAAACGTTTCCACAATTGCGGCGTGTCCATGCGCGCCACTTTGAGCCCGCGCTTTTCGAGGAGTTTCAAACTTTCATGTTCAAAATCGCCTGGCCCCATTTTCCGGCGGCGAACGAACATCACGCCGACTTCGTGATACAGCTTGGTGCCGAATTCCTCATTCCATTGGCGCCAGAGTTTAATCGAACGTTCGGCAAGGGCGGTGTAATCCTCATCAGCGCCGTATGCGGCACGCACGGCCTTACTGATGTCGGTGGACGCCGCTAGCGGATGCGGCAGTGGCCCCGGATCGACCAGCACCACTTCGTGACCGCGTTTCTTTAGTTCGATCGCGGCAGTAACGCCGTTAATCCCGGCGCCAACGACGATGACTCTCGACATACCGTGAAACCTGTCATTCTGAGCGTAGCGAAGAATCTCTGATCATTTGGTCCATACCGTGCCACGGAAATAATCAGAGATGTTTTGCTCCGCTCAAGATGACAACGAAACAAGTGACGTTCTGTTTCGAAAGCACTAAGTGCATGGTCGCTAAGCCTCTGTTTTCAGCGCCTGTTCCCTTTCGAGGAGCGTCGGGTGCGAATAATAAAAACCGCTGTAGAGCGGGTGAGGGGTGAGATTACTTAGATTTTTTTCGGTGAGTTTGCGCAGTGCTTGTACAAGTGGTTGTGCATCGCCCATGGTTGCGCGCGCGAAGGAATCCGCCTCGTACTCAAATCGGCGCGACCACATATGAACCAGCGGCGAGAACCAAAAACTGATCATCCCCGCCAACAACGCAAACAGCAGCATCGCTGGCACAACGTTCGCTGCGGCAAAACCCGAGTGATACTCGAAACCGAATGCGCGATAAAACCACTGCTGACGCGCCAGCCAGGCGACCGCCGCGAAGCCTATAAACACGCCGACGATCGAAATACCGAGCAACTTCACAACGTGACGTTTTTTGTAATGACCGATTTCATGCGCGAGCACGGATTCCAGTTCCGGCTCGGCGAGCTGGGCTACAAGTGTGTCGAAAAGGACAATTTTACGAAAACGTCCGAACCCGGTGAAGAAGGCATTAGAGTGACGCGAGCGTTTGCTGCCGTCCATTACTTCGATGCTGCGGGTTGGAAAATCGGTTCGCCGCGCCAGTGCAAAGAGGCGTTCGCGCAAGGTGGAGCCCTCCGGCAGCGGCGTGAATTTGTTGAAGAGCCGCATGATTACCGCAGGCGCGATCAGCAGCAAAAGCAATTGGAACACGATCACGACCGCGGCTGCCCAAATCCACCAGTTCGGGCTGGTCCACTCGATCAGTTTCAACACCAGTGCAAGCAATGGAAATCCGAACAAGAGCGCGAGCAGAAATCCTTTTAGGCGATCAATCACCCACGTCTTCACCGTCGTGGTGTTGAAGCCGAATCGGTCTTCGAGCTTGAACTGCGCGTACCACGCGAATGGCAAACTGAAAATGCTTAGTGCAACGCCTGTAGCGAAAAGAAAGCCGGCCATTGCCCAAACGGACGTGCCGAAAGCGGCCGTGAACTTTCCAAACGCCCACGGCAAGACACCGCTGAATAGAATTCCGATGAGGAGCGCCGTATCAAACACGGTGACCACATCTCCAAACCGGCTCTTGGCCAGGGTGTAATCGACCGAGCGACGATATGTTGCGTTGTCGATCATTCCGCGAAATGCGGACGGAACTTCGTTCGTATGCGCGCGCACATGACGTTCGTTGAGCCGGCTGAGCCACAGTTCTGCAATCGCGCGCGCGAGAATCAGAGCCAAAGCGATAATGGCAAACGGCGACATCTGAACAACAAGATCCTGCTATCATCAGCTCGTGAAAAGCTTTTGATAATAGCGGTACCAATCGCTCTGAAAACGTTCAGCCGGGTCGTACTTTCGTTTTAGCTCCAGAAATTCTTTGAATTGCGGATAGCACGTGATGACTTGCTCGGGTCTCGCGAATTTGTGATACGTGAGGTAATAACTCCCGCCGCGAGCTATCGCCAAATCGATCAAGCCGCGAAACGAGCGCGCTGACGCTTCGATGCCGCTCGGTGTATGGAGCGTGAGTAAATTAAAGATGATGCACGCATAGCGTTCTTTGGCCCAGGCAAGAAAGCTCTCGTCATCTTTTTCGATCAATCGAACGGTGCCGTAGATGACAGTTGTGTGATTCGAGCACAACAAATCTGCTGCCCGCGCTAAAAAACAGGGAAGGTCCGGGCGCGGAACATAGATTTCAGTGATGATGAGACTCGATTCTTCGCCGCCGATTTGGTCGTGGATCTTCTGCGCATAATTCGGGAGATATGCGCTAAGCTGGTTCGTGTCCGACCAGTAAGTCTGCCCGTTTGTCGACAAATAGTAATCCCTGTAACGCTCGAAAGCCTTTCTCCGATCGGTGTAAGCAAGCCGTAGCAGCTCCAACCAGTCGTCATCGCGTAATTGTTTTTTGGCGACGATCGGTTCGTTTGCGCTGATCGGTTCATAGCAGGAAAACACGCCGCGTTGAAGGAAGTCCGGCGATTTTTCATCGACCGAAAATTGAAAATCGCCGTAGAGAAAGTTTTGCGCGATGCGTTCGTCAAAGCGCTTGGGCAAATCGGGTGCGCGAATTATTTCGACTACGCGTCGTAATTTTTGCCGCGGAACGAGCCGAAGCGTTACAGTGTCTATCAATCCAAAAATCCCGTAACCACCGATTGCAAGTCGGAACAATTCACTATTTTCTTCACGCGAGCAGCGAATCGATTTCCCGTCGGCGGTGATCATGGTGAATGATTCGATGTTGGAGATGAGCGGCTTCATCCGGAGTCCGCGGCCGTGCACGTTCGAGGAAAGACTGCCACCGAGTGTGAATGTGTCTGCGCCCGTTTGTTTCTGCGCGATGCCCCATTGCTTTGCGTCGCCTGCTTCAACATCCAGATACGTGCGAATCAATTTCGGCCATTGGATACCGGCTTCTGCTTCAAGCAAGCCGCGTTCACGATCGAACCAAATCACGCGATCCAACTCGCGTGTGTCGATGCAAATGCTGTCCGTGGCGAATTGCTGGCCACCCATCGAGTGCCGGTATCCCGAAACAGAAATCGGCAAGCCCTTTCGCGACGCGGAACGAACAATCTGGGCAAGTTCGTCTCTGGTGCGCGGTCTTAGAAGTTCGCGAACGCGAGTTCGATTGAGTTGCGAATGGACATCATTAACCCAAATCTCTTTCTCGCGTTCCGGGAACGCGTGCGGCGCAAGCGCAAAAAGCGCCGCTGTGCGTATGAATTCACGACGCGTTACCATCGCGGGAGCTTAACGAAGCCACTTAGATTTCAGCCAGACAAATTACCTCGCCTTTTGCAATGACTTCATCGGCGCGGCCCGAATGCATTTGGCGTAGGTCATCGTGATCGAAAAATCGAATCACGCGCCACGGCCGTATAAAATCATCAAGTTCACTTCGTGTAGTTCCCCAGAGAAACGGTTCGCCGCGTCTGCGTAACCACGAGTCAACAAGTTTGGTTTGCGAGTCGAAGCGAAGTTGGCCATCGCCCTGTTTTTCCATGAACGTAAATGCAAGCTCGCTGCTCGGAGCACTTAGGCTGCTCAACGTTTTCATCAAAGACGAGACGACGTCTGCCGGGAAATACATCAGTAAACCCTCAGCGATCCAGAATGTGCGTTTAGCCGGATCGAACCCAATGCTGGCCAACGCTTCTCTTTCGAGACCGGCGGCAGCTAAATCAACTGCGACAAAATGCACTCGTTCAATTCCAATTTCGGAACAGGCGCGCACTTTGTGACGCTGCGTAGCCGGATGATCGATCTCCCAAAATAGCGCAGTCGGAAACTCCCGCTGCAATTCGGAAGTGAGCGGATCGAAGCCTGCGCCGAGTATGGCGACTTGGGCAACCCCCTTAGCAAGTGCTGAGCGTACCAGTTCGCTGATACATTTCTTTCGTAAGGCGTAATGCAGCAAAATTCCCGGGATCGTGACACGCTCGACCAACTTCGCGATCGGCCGAAACCAGGTTTGCCGAACGATCTTCGAGAACAGACGTGTTTGCCATGAATGCTTCTCCAAAACGCGAGCGCATAAAGCTGCCGAGGTCTTGGAAACGAGACGCGAATATTTAGCATCGTGGTGCAAAAGAACGAGGCTTGCGGCAATGAGCAGTGCTGTGCGACTGGCCTCTTCGTGTTGCATGTATAACGGCCGTCGATTAAACGCCGAAGCGCAAGGCGGATGTTATCATTTGGACGCGAAGCGTCTCTATTCCCGGCCGCTGGCGACGTCCTTCGAATCCACCGGTTTCGCTTGCGCGGAAGGGAATTGGCGAACGTGATTCAATTCATCTCGTGAACCGCCAGCTTTTGACGTCTGTGCGGCCAGTTTGGTGTAGTACCGGCTAGCATCCTCATTATCGCCGGCTTGCTCGGCGGCTTGTGCCGCTCCATACAAACCTCTGAATCGTCCGGGATAGATCTTGAGCGCGGCCTCAAATTCCCGTTGTGCTTCCGTCGGTTTCCCCATTTCCAGCAGCAGAGTGCCGAGTTGTTCACGAACCGGAACGACCGCTCCCGGTGAAACGGGATGCTTGCCGAGTATGTCTTCGGAATCCGCCGCCCTCCGCAACAGATCGAATGCTTCGTTCTTTTTGCCTTCCGCTGCTGCCACCCATGCTGAAGCTGCTTGGATCTGCAGGTCGAGATGACTTTTGAAATAATCGAACTTTGGATCTTTCGTCGCGTCGCGTAATTGCTGCATTCGTGCGATCGCTTTGCGCGCGCCGTCGCGGTCGCCGATGTGTGCGCGTCCGAGCGCGTGACCATATTCGATGAGAGCTTCCATGAAAGGGAACGAAGACCAGTGTGGGAGGTTCGGAACGGACAAGTTTGCCGCCGCCGCCCAATCGTTCCGCTCAAACACATAGCGTGTTGGAATTGCGGCCAACGCGTAAGCCGCGATGAACTCCCTTTCCGGATTTGTCTTCCACACTTTTGCGGCGAGATCGACAATCTTCTTCGCCTCAGCGTCCCGAGCCTCCTGCAAATACGAGTAGGCCATGTAATCCAGCGCATGTAACTCTTCAGCTTCGGTGGCGTCGCGGTGGCGCATGGCAGCGTAAGCGCGAGAAGCTTCAGCCGAAGCTTGATTCGCTGCGATGGATTCATCCCACATCCCCAAACGCGTAAAGATGTGCGACGGCATGTGCAGCGCGTGCGGCACCCACGGCGCGATGTCATCATACGTCTGGGCTGCGATCAGACCGCGTTGAGCGAACCGAGGATAATCGTAGGCGTGGATCAGGTAATGAACGACTCCGGGATGGTTCGCGTTTTGTTTCCAGAGCTTTTCCAACATGCCGGCAGCCTCAAGCTGTTTCGCCAAGGTTGTGTCGTTAGGCGTGGCGTAGCCAGTAGCCAACACCGCGAACGCGTAGAAGGTTTGCACTTCGAAATCGTCCGGATACTTGTCGCGCAGTTGGCGCATTGCTTTCTCATAAGCGACAACTCGATCGCGCGGTCCAACCGGACCGTGACATGATTGTCCAACAGGCGCTGCGACGGAAGCATCGGGCGTATTGTAGTAGGTGTTGAGTGCGTTGATGAATCCGCGCTCGCAATCCGTCCCGGCGTTCAGCGACATCGCTTTTTCAATGGCAGCTTTGCCTACGCGCATTTCGTCAGGAGTAGGAGGCGTCCAAATGGGATGCCACCACGTCATTGCGATTCCCCATTGCGCCATCGCGCATTTCGGGTCGCGTTCGGCCACCGAGGTGAAAACGCGTCGCGCCTCTTCATAGAAAAATGAATGAAGCAACGCTACTCCACGAGCGAAGTCAGCTTGGACGCCAGGTGCGCACGTTATCGGGAAGGTGACTTTCCCGACGCCGCGCAAATCGCCCGGTTCAGGAACCGTCGCGGAATTGAGATGTCCCACCGCGAGAATCGTAGCCAATATGACGAGAAGAGATATGCACCGGCGGTGCGAGCGGAACATTTCTGATGCTACGTACCTCTGGCTCTTACTGCAACCTCGAAGACCGGCTCCGCAGCCGGAATACCATTTTCCTATGTCAATCTGAGCGAAGCGAAGAATCTCAGTTCATCCTTAAAGACCAAACTACCAGAGTAGTCTGAGATGTTTCGCTCCGCTCAACACGACAGAGGGATGGGCGTTGGGCAGAGGCTCTGCGCACTCTACGTCGGCTGTCTAGTGTAAGCCATAATTTGCTCACTCAAATTCGAGGATGATTTTGCCGCTGCGTTTGCCTTGCGCGGCATGTGCGACTGCGGCCTTTACTTCGCTAAGTGGATAAGCTTTTTCGATTTTCGTTTTGAGTAGACCACGTCTGGCCATATCGAAAAGCGGTCGAAACGTCTCCATGCGCTCGGCCGGAGTGGCGTTGTCGTACCATTTGTTGATCCAGATGCCGCGAAATCGCAGATCTTTGAAAATGAGAAGGCCGGTCGGAATTTTCAGCGGTTGCAAGCTCATCGCGCCAAAGCTCACCAGCGTGCCGCCAGGCGCGAGACAATTCGCGAGACGCAGCGCGCTATCGCCGCCGACGGAGTTTAAACCTAAACGAATCGGTGCGCCGCCGGTCGCGCTCTTCACTTCTTCGCGAAGATTGTCGCCATCGACGAGTACGATGTCTCCGCCTTCCGCGCGCAATTCATCAATTAATTCCGCGCGTCGAACGACGTTCACGGTTTTATAACCGAGTTCATGTGCGATTTGAATCACGTCGCGGCCAGCCGCCGAGTTAGCGGCGTTTTGAATCAGCCAATCGCCTTTCTGCAAATCGACATAATCATGCAGCAATCGCCATGCGGTCAGTGGATTAATTTTTAGCATTGCGGCCTGAACGGGCTCGATTCCATCAGGCACAACGATGAGGTCTTCGGCTTTAACCGCGACCGCATCTCGCCATGTGCCGACGTTATGCGGCAGGATTACGAGCGCGCCGCTCGTTAGGCCTTTCACGTCAGCGCCCAGCTCAACAACAACGCCCGCGCCTTCGAATCCCGCCGTCGCAGGGAGCGCCGGGCGTACCGGATATTTTCCTTCGATCTGATTTAAATCAGCCGGATTGATCGGCGCGGCGCGCATTTTCACGACCGCTTCGTCTGCGGCTGGCGTCGGCCATGGGCGCGTTTCGATATGCAACGCATCCGCCGGATTTCCATGTTTTTCGTAAACCGCTGCGTTTATAGTCTTGTTCATCGATGGCACCGCAAGCTGACGCGTCTGATCGGAATGTGCAAACCGCCGTGTCCGGCAACCAGCGCAGTCACTCTATTTGCCAGACCGGTGCCCGGTTCGCTCTGTTTGGCTTGATCATCAATGTTCTGCTGGCCACAGCAAAAATTTTTGCAGGCGCCATAGGTCATGCCTACGTGTTAATTGCCGACGGAATTGAATCGGCGCTCGATGTCGGCGGCTCAATCGTGATTTGGGGAGGGTTAACCGTTGCCGCGCGACCGCCGGATCAGACGCATCCATACGGTCACGGCAAGGCCGAACCGATTGCGGCCGTAATCGTTGCAGTCGGCGTTTTGGCCGCCGCAATCGGTCTTGCGATTCAAAGTGTGCGCGAAATTTTTCTGCCGCACCATGCACCCGCCCCATGGACGCTCGCGGTCCTCGTCGTGGCGGTCATCGTAAAGGAAATTCTTTTTCGTTACGTTATTCAGTTTGGACGAAAAGTGGAAAGCAGCGCAGTCAAGACCGACGCCTGGCATCATCGAATGGATGCAATGACTTCTATTGCGGCGTTCATCGGCATCTCCGTTGCTTTGATTGGCGGCGAAAAATGGCAAAGCGCAGATGACTGGGCCGCCCTCGTCGCCTGCGCGCTCATCGCCGCGAACGGGTTTCGTCTCGCTCGGCCGGCGTTTTACGAGATCATGGACACCGCGCCGGGTGGAAAAATTGTGAGGTCCATTCGCGCCGTTGCGAGCTCAGTCCCTGGTGTCGTCGAGGTGGAAAAATGCCATGCACGCAAGATGGGCTTGGATTATTACGTCGATCTACACGTCGGCGTGGACGGAAACATTTCCGTGCATGAAGGCCACCAAATCGCGCATCGCGTGAAGAGCGCGATCCAGCAAAGCGATTCACGCATCGCAGATGTGCTCGTGCACATCGAGCCGGCACAGCGATAGTGCGTCGGAGATCAATGGTGTGAAATCCGCGGGCGCTTCGCAGCGAATTGGCTTGACACACACGCGAGATTTTTTCAACACTTAACTTCGTTAAACGGATTCGAATCAGGCGGGGACATTCCCCGCTGTGTGCTTCGCCTTTTCCGGGCCCGCATTCTTGAAATCAACTCAGCGAGGCGAATCCATGCATCCAACTCAAAAGAATAGTTGTCGGATTGATATTGCTTGCTGTGGCGCAGTCCCAGGGGGCTGCTTACGGGGACGATCAGCAATCGGCAACGAATTATCCTCTCGTCCGCATAACCAACGACGCAACTGGACACGTATTCTATAGCCGAACCCACGACCACAATAGCATGGCGGTCGCATTCAACGGCATCGTATCGACTCATTTCGATGTGCCAGCAAACCAAGAGCTCGGCCCCAGCCAACTTGTCGTGGTGGCTAATGGGATTCCTTCGGCTGCCGTCCCCGTGACGGTGCAGTGATCATCCCAAAGATGTTTTAGTTGCCGCGCTGTTTGTTTTCCTGCTGGTTCTGATTCGTGGATGCGCAGCACGCCATTTGTTGGTTTGCGCGTCTTGTACTCGCGGCTGGTATTCAGGCGCACGAATTCAGGGAACAGTGAGGCGGCTTTAACGTCAATCATGCGGCCTTCGGTCCACTGGAACGCGGGGCGAATGTTCGCGTAGTTGCAACCACAAACGGCGGTAAACGCGATCTAGGGTGCCGGGTCATCGCCCCCGGCTACAGTTGGCGCACAATCGCAGCCAGTGCGTGCGCGAGAACTTTTTTTGCACGCGCAATTCTCCTCGCGAACTGAATGAGGCCCGGCATGCGCCTCGGATGGGCGAGGAAAAACTTTGCCAACGCGGCGATGTGAGTTCGCTGCTGTTGGATATCAAACAAGACGCTCGGCGGCGCAGGGAATGGTTGGGTTGGCGTGTCTGTGATGATGCGCAGCGCCAGCAGGGGAATGCCGTGGACCGCGCAGGCGCGCGCGATGAATTCTGTTTCCATGTCGACCGCAGAGGATCCAGATTCGCGCGCTATTCTCTCACGCTCTTCGCTGGAATCGATCAACGCAGGCACCGTCAACAAGTTGGCCACATGAATCGACACGTTTGAAAGCGATCGCTGCGCGTGTTTCAGGTCCACTGTCGAAAAATTCTTCGCCACCAAAAGGTCGTTTACCTGCAGTTCATGGTTGAGCGACCCTGCAAAGCCGGCGCTGATCAAAAAATCGAACTGCTGATTTTCGAGAAGCTTTCCGATGCGTTGCCTGCAGATGTTTTCACCGACACCGGTGTGCATGACTTCGATTGCGCGATGGCCAATCGCGCCGCGAATGATGCTGATGCCATTCCGATCAGCGCGAGATTTATTTCCGAGCCGGCGCAAGAATTCCGAGCTCTCGGCCGGCAAGGCGAACGTCACCGCAATCCTTGTCATGTTGAGCAAAGCGCTGCAACGAAATGTGAAGCATGAGGCCAGGCTTTCAAACATCTCTGATTACTTCACTTTACAAGTCGAGATAATCTGAGATTGAAAGCCTGGCCTCGCGGACTTCGTCCGCTGCGTTGCAGCTTCGCTTCGCTCAGAATGACCGAGGAGGCGGGCGAAACCATCTATCCGATTTCACAGCTTTTCCACGATTTGCACGACGAAACTCTTCTTCTCTGTTGTCGCCGGAGTCGTCACTGTAGCCGGAGTGGAGGAGTCAGCGCTTCCTCCCATGATCGATTGAATCGCTGCGCGAAATTCAGGTTCCCGACTTGCGGGGAGATCGACAAGGATGCTAAGGCGGCCCGCGTCGGGAACTCCTTTCGTAGCAGATCCCCCAAGCTCGGAGACAACTGCAACCACTTTATCTGCGACGGCATCAAGTTTCCCTTTTTCGGCTGGGATTGTAAATTCGGTTACGCCCAGAGCATTTGGCGCCGGCGTGAGCGACGCTGCGCGCTCGATCGATTTCGCGATCTGCTCCCGCATCTGGGCCTCAAGCAAGGGGCGGTTCGGATTTTTACTTTCGTGTCTGAAGATGAACCAGAGACCGATGCCGACGTTTACAAACATGAGGACCATAAATGCGACGCCTATGCGGATCGCCATTTTACGGCCCTGCTCTGAAACATCGGGTGCCGCTGGCAATACAACCTCCCTGGAATCGCCGCGCATCCCGGCATGAATCTGTCGCGCCACAGCGAATTCGCGTTGCAATTGCTCGTCCGACATCAACTGCTCCTCCAAGGCGGCGCGTTCTTTCGGTGATAATCGACCTTCGAGATAATCAAAAAGCTTGTCCGGATTCATCGCGTAGCGACCGGGAAGCGTCACGCGAGAGCTCCTAATGCGCAATGCCGGAGTATCTAAGCCACGCATCGGCTGCACCCCATTTGCTCTTTCCTCTGAGGCGGAGGGGCAATAGAATCGCTCTGTGGCCGATGACGATCAGTCGAAAGGCCGGCGCCAGCGGCACGTTTGGCGGCGGGTGATGATTGCCCTCGCGGTATGCGTGGGTCTTCTGATCATTTTTCATCGGCCAATTTTGCTGGGCATCGTCCGGCACTTCGCGATTCGGTACGCCACCAAAGAGAACTTGAAGATGGATTTCCGTCTCGAAGGCAATCCGTTCAGCTATTTGACGATTCGAAATCTTCACGCTGTGCCGACGGGGCCATCAGCGATCGAGTCGGTCGACGTGGATTCGTTGTATGTCGACTACAGCTTGTTTGGATTGGCGCGCCATGGGGTTTCGCATCTTTTGCAAAACGTTGAGCTGCGCGGCGCGCAGGTTGTGGTGAATCCGGCACGAGCGCCGCCCAAACCGCGCCCGAAGCAAAAACCAACACTGCCTGACGCGTTTCCCGAGCGGATTCGATTGGCAGATGCGACGATCATTGTTAGAGAGAGCCCAAACGATTTTGTCATTGAACATGTTGATCTTGATTTGAATCCAAGTGGTTCAGGCGAGCTGCGAATCGGAAGACTGCAACTACCATCAGGAGACAGTTGGTCCAGCATTTCCGGGCAGACTTCCTACGCGAACAAGAACTTCATTCTGCGCGCTCTGGCTCTCAGCGATCAGGACCAGATCCGGCTTCTGAACATAGATGCGTCGCGCATCGATTCCAAAGCTCTCGTGCTTACGCTCGATGGTGTTGTTGGCGGCGGCCAGTTGTCTGTCTCGGCTGCGTTGAATGAAGGCGGATCTTTTCTGAACGCGAAGGTCGATCTGGCAGCAGAGAAAATTCCAGCCGACTCACTGAACAAGTTTCTTTCGCTTCCGGAAAATTATTTGACTGGCGAAATTGAGCGGCTCGCCCTGGTTGGCACAGGCGTGATCGATTCGCCGCGTACGTGGAGCGGCACGATGTCATTGCGGGCCGCCGATGCGCATCTGCCCGCGGTGAATTTCGACAAAGCCACTGTTGAAGTTTCTGCTGGGCATGGGAAAGCGACGTTACAGTCAGCCGATCTTGTTCAGAACGAGAACGAATTTCATTTGAACGGCACGATCGATTTGCCCGCAACGTTCCAAGATTTTGGCCGGACGCCAGCGAGTCTACAAATCGCCGGTAAAGCGCCTGATTTGGAGAAATTGACCGCGGGATTGCCTCTTGGCTTGACCGGCTCAGTTCAGTTCAACGGCAAAATCGACATCGTTGATGCTAACGCGCAGGCAACATTCGGCGTCACAGGCGAAGCCGTCGGGTTTTCAGATGGGATCATTGATAACCTGAACGCCACTTTGCGTGCGTCCAAAAAGGTAGCGCGCGGCGATACGAAGAGACCCTGGTTTGGGGATCTTCGCACGGCAATGGAGTTCACCCTGACGGGTATACGTTATCGCGATTACATCGTCGATTCAGTGAACGGATCGATGAACGGAAGCGATGACATACTCGGACTCGATGGGGTTACTCTGCGGCGCAATCAAAATGAGCTAAGCATTCGCGGCCGTTACCAGCTCCCGGAAAACATTGGCAATGCGCCTTCGCAACCAGTGCAATTGGATATTGCATTCAATGCTAACGAGATCGGCGATTTTTGGGTGGCCAATTCCCCGAACAAGATCAGTGGTCCGTTGCAAATGACGGGCCGCATCGAGCGTAAACAAGGAATCGTCAACGGGCAGATGTCACTCTCGGGATCGAATTTGAAAATGCGAGACTTGGTTGTGCAACGG
>Ga0066904_10000004_pt1 | contig 21516 bp, 21 predicted proteins | sample PanSoiMetaPlot30_FD_133941 | JGI IMG/M metagenome (GOLD analysis project Ga0066904, IMG submission 133941) | Tropical forest soil microbial communities from Panama analyzed to predict greenhouse gas emissions - Panama Soil Plot 30 (version 2) | reverse complement strand
GGGCTTGCAGGCTTGGAATCCATGCCCGGTTGCAACGCGTCCAGCTTTTCCGTGCTCATGATTCTTTTCTTACTGGCAGTGAAATCCAGAGTAATCCGTTACGCTGCTCGGCGTGCGCCTTGTCGATTTCCACGTCAATGGGGAAGGTAATCTCGCGTTCAAACGGCCCATAATCGATCTCCATGGCGAGCAATTGCTGGGCGCATCCCTCGTCACCGGTCGGCTCGGGGAGCTGGCGCGTGCCGCGAACCACCAAGCGCCGCGGCTCGACGGTCAGATCGATCAGCGAACGATCGACTCCGGCGAGATCAACACAGATTCGAATGCACGTGTCGCATCGATACGCATTGATCGCCGGTTGCCACGCTCGCGGCGCAAACCTGGAAAATTGCGAGCGCGACAGTTCGTAGCTGATGTCGTGCAACGCGCCCTGCAACCAGCGTAGTTTGATGCTCTTGATCGGATCCATTGAGGAAAGTAAACTTCTACCTGTGCGCCTCGTTTTCAACCGAAGCGGAATCATCACATTTCTGTAGGGAAGCCGCTAGCTTCCCTTGGAACGCCAACGGCGTCCCCTACGCTGGAAAATACGCCATAAATGACGCGTTTGCGCACTGTCTCTTTCGAGGGAGTGTGAAGGCGCTCGTTTGTCGCTTACTCTCTAAGACACGCAAAGAGTCGTATGCGTCACATACAGCTTACATGTCTCATCCTATTTCACTTTTCCCGGCCCCCACAGTGCGCGACCTGGTTTCGCACCGGTGTGCTCGCCGTTTTTGATCACTTGCACCCCGTTCACGAAAACGTTTTTCACCCCGGTCGCGTATTGATGCGGTTTTTCAAGGGTGGCGTGATCTGTGATGGTCGCCGGGTCGAATATCACGACGTCGGCGAACATTCCCTCCTTGAGAAATCCGCGGTGATCGAGGCCAAGATTCGTCGCCGGTAGGCCACTCAACCGATGGATCGCGGCACTCATTGAAAGAACTTTTTCTTCACGGACATACTTTCCGAGCACGCGGGCGAAATTTCCGTAGGCCCGCGGATGCGGATTGGATTTCGTAAACGGCGACTCCGGCGCCTGTGATGCTTCATCCGAGCCAAAGGAAATCCACGGCTTCCGCAATTCCTTCTTCACGTTCTCTTCGGACATTAAATAATAGATGGTACTTATGCGTGATTCGTCTTCCGCGATCAAATCCATGGCCGTGTCGATCGGATCTTTTCCGCGCATCTTCGCGACTTCAGCAAGCGTCTTGCCTGTCAGCGGCTTCAGCTTTTCTGACTTAAATCCCACCAGCAAAATTTTGTCCGGCGAACCGGCTGCGAGATAAAAATTCTCCCATTTGTCGCTGTCGACCTTCACCTCGGCTTTAATTTTTTCGCGCGTGGCCGGATCACGCAGCCGTTTGAACAACGCATCGTAACCACCATCCTCAGTCCAGGGCGCGAGACAGGCGTCGAGTCCCGTCCCGGCGGCGGTGTAGGTGTACATGTTCGCGTGGACGTTCAATCCTTCCTTTTGCGCGCGTTCGATTCGCGCCAGCAGTTCATCTTCTTTTGGCCAATTTTTTTTGCCGAGGGCTTTGATATGATAAAGCTCGGCCGGAATGTTCGCTTCGCGCGCGATCCGCAGCAGTTCGTCAAGCGCTTCGAACAGTTGATTTCCTTCGCTGCGCATATGCGAAATGTATTTGCCTTGGTATTTTGCCGCGACCTTGCACAGCTCGATCAGCTCTTCAGTTTTCGCGTAAAACGCCGGCGGATAAATCAGTGAAGTCCCAATGCCCAGCGCGCCCGCTTCCATTTCCTTGCGCACCAACTCACGCATTTGATCCATTTGTGTCGGGGTCGGCTGTTTGTCTTCAAAGCCGATGACATAAGCTCGAACGGTGGTGGCACCGAGAAACGACGCAACGTTGCAGGAAATCCCGCGCTTCTCCAGATACTGCAAATATTCCGAGAGCGTGTTCCACTTGATTTCGTATTTGATGTCGGACTGCTGCTTCAGCGCGAACTCGCGGAGGCGATCGTTCACCGGCCCCATCGAAACGCCTTCGCCCATGATCTCGGTCGTGACGCCCTGCCGGATTTCGCTTTGTGAGCGGCCATCCTGAATCAGCGACTCCGTCGACCACGACAGCATGTTGATGAACCCCGGCGCGACAGCGAGCGCCTTGGCATCGATGATCGTCTCCGCTTTTGCCGATTTGAAATCGCCAATACCGACGATTCGATCACCGCGAATCGCCACATCGGCTTGTCGCGGCTCGGCGCCGCTGCCGTCATAAACTGTTCCGTTTCGAATGATCACGTCAAAGTTGTCGGTGCTCGGCGACGGCGAGGGCTCCTGCGCGAACAAACTGTAGACAATGGTCGGGAACGCTCCGAACCAAAAGAAGCTTTGTCTCATTGCGCGGCTGACGGTATCGAGCGCGGCTGTCGATGCAAAATGCTGTAGTGTCCGCTATCCTCAGCGGAGTGGCTAAAGATTGGTGCACCAAGGGACAGTGCACGCTACAGCAGGCGCTAGCTCGGGTCGCGCATGTGCGGAAACTCTGTAATTTCACACAAACGAACCTGGTCTTCCCGCAGACGAATTTTAACCGGGACGGCGACCGATCGAGGCGTCTGATTCGAATCGTACAGTGAAAGTCTGAACACCTCGTGTTCATAAGGGAACAGCAGGCCAGACAGAGCCGCGTGCGCGGCTCACTATGGGAAAAAGGAAAATCCAAGAAAGGGGATATCTGATGAAAACGACAACGAAATCCAAGCGTCGCATTCCAGTGTTACTGTCGATCCTTTGCGCAGGTCTCGTCGCAACGTTTCTGGGCGGATGTGCCGAGGGGCCGTACGTCGCGTATGACACGGGTTATTATCCGACTACGTATTATAGGACGTACTCGTACGATTACGGTTACCCGTATTCATATTACAGCCCGGCTTATGGCGTCCGCTATTACGACGCCTACGGTCCGCGCTACTACACTAGGACTGTTTACGGCGACTGGTATTAATTTGCGACACGCGGTTGGACGACGCATAGGTGCAGTCTGCATTCTGGCGGCTGCACCGATGCGCTCAATTTTTGGCTTGCGTTTGGGTGAGGTGTCACGTCAAATGAGCACCGCAAAGCTTGTGATGGCCATTTTTGAAAAACGTCGGCAGGTTGTAGCAGCAATCTTTTCGCTGGGCTGCGCCTCGGCTTTTGCACTTCTGATTAGTGGCTGCGCTGACGCGTACTACGCAGATGCAAATGGATATCGCGCCCCCGAGGCGCGATATGATACTTACTACGCGCCGGATTATTATCCGTACTATCCCTGGTACAGCTATTACGGCGGCGCGTACTACTACGGCGACTGACTGGCCCGATTATTCATCCCGGGTTACGGTCAACGTGAGTGGCGAACCTGTCGGCGTGCAGACGACTGCCCGCCCTACCGATACTCTTGCGACTTGGTAGGGCGCGTCACTCCGATCTGCGCCGTACTTTCGTAGAATCGGACCGAGCTGCGAAGGTGACAGGAGCGTTACTTTTGCGGCGAAACGGGGGACTCAAACCGTTGTCTATTGTTGACATGAACATGGAAACTACTAACTCGATGCTCGTTCGCGCTTCTCGTTTCTTCAGTGATCGATATGCTTACAGAACACAGCCTGGTTACTTCTCCGAGCTGCTTGCTTTCGGGATGATTCTGTTCATCACCATCTGGCCGATCATTTTGTTGGCTGACGCCATGGCAGTGGCAACGAGATAAACGCAAACGCGTGGATGTCATGATTCATCAAGCCCAAACATACGCAGACCTGCGGAAACAGATTCACGACGACCTGCGGATCCAACATCCCGAGTGGGTCCAGCCAAATGGGGAGTCTCCCTTGTGTGATTCTTATGAGGCGCGCCTGATGGAAACACTCGATGTGTTGATACGGCAACGCCCGAGTATCTCTTACGATTGCGATCGCCTCAGGTAAAATCCTCGGCAGGAGGTGCTCTCGGTCAGTTCGCTTGTTGAGACGGTGGCGGCAGCACTCCGTAGAAATACTCACCGTCATCGTCGTGCTGCGGCGACTTCATAAATACTTTTGCAATATCCCCGGCAGAAGGTCCACTCGGTGCCTGGAATAGATACAATGTGATACGGACGTCATCGGCGTGCCCCATGGTCAGGAATTTTAGTGGGAATGGATAGATGAAAGCTTCTCCGCTACGAACCTGACGCTGGCTGTCGGCTCCGTTGGTGGCTTCAAAGATGGTTGTTGAGGAACCTGACGGGTCCGTTTGTTCGCCAGTCACGTTGCCCGCGACTCGGCCCGGTTGATGGATAAGCACGCTCACACGGATCTCCGTTGGATGACTCTCATCGGGGAAATACCACCACTCTTTGAGTTCAATCACGTTCATTAGAGGTCTGCGACTGGCCATCAACGCTCGGTATTCATTCGAGATGGCCAGACGGCGCCGCTTCCCGTAAACGGCGACACCAGTGATGAGCAGGACCACGACAACCACGATTGAGCCAAACTGAATCCGCAATGCTCCTGCGTTGGGAAATAACAGGACAGCAATGGAACTTACGGTGACGTGGATAGCGACTAACGTGATGTAAGTCCAAAAGATCAGGCCCCGAAAATCCAACGTGATCCAGTTGCCGCCCTCACCTCCGCCGAGCAGCGCCCGATCGAGGAAGTACATTGGAATCGCGAGCAACCCAAGAACCAGACAAATTATCAGATGGTTGCGCCAGACGGACTTCATCACTCTTCTCTGTATCAAACTTCCCGGATGAATACACCTGTCGTTGTGCGCTGCACGAATGCCAGGCCGCTTGCGCCAACTGATGCTATGGTTGAACTTCTGTTCGTTAGGCTGAAATGAAGCTCAAACTAATCGCCCCTCTCATCTTCATTGGTTGTGCCGGTCTCGCCGTCGGCCAAACCATCACCGACCCCGCTCACATCGAGGTTTATGTCACGCCGTACTACAATTCCAAAGGCCCAGCTATCGACGTAGGCCCGTTCAGCAGTGGTTTGGCCGCGAAAAACCAATCGGAGTTTGTAGCGACGATCTCGAAAATGAAACAGTTGTGGGACACTCTCAATTTCCCTGAGGCGTACGTCTCCGCGATTCGCCTTTACGATCTGGGCTTCAGAAAGGAATCAATTTACTGGTTTTATTCAGCTCAGTATCGCGGGCGTCTTTTTGCGAGCCTGATCGATCGGGACAAGATGGGCGGCATCGGCGATCCCGGGTTCGAACTGTTCCAAGCGCAGAATGCCTTTCAACAGTTGGTAGGCCCGTACATCAACGGATATGCTTTTGGCGACATCGATGAATTAACCCTAATCATTGAGAGAGTTCAGAGAGAAGGGAAGACCGTCCCCGATTTAACAAAGATTTATCCTCGAGTGGCATTCAAGCCAAAGTCGGAATGGGACGCGGGAAATAAGGGACTGAACGAAGGCCTGACGAAGCTGCTCATGACCCTCAAGAACGAAAAGGCAAGTATCAAGCAGCAGAGGATCGAACACGGAATGGAAGCCAAATTCTCCAAGCTGCAAAGCAAAGACCTGCCAAAAGCATCGCGGCAGTGATCAGGAGAAATGGGTGTGGGCCCCTTACCCAGGGCTGGCGACTAGTGGGTCCGTTCAGTTTCCTTCAGCAGCTTCATCAACTGATCTTTCCACAAGCTGGCGATGGTGTGGCTGCCGTGGCCACGGGTTTTGTCGCTCGTCGGGATCACGATCGCGCGCCCGCGCGGAACGCGCTTGATCTCGCGCTCGAGAATGGCGAGTTCGGGCGGATTAATCAGGTCGTCGGCAGAGTTGATCGCCAGAAGCTGAGCCTGGATTTTTTCAAGGTTCGGACCCGGATCATAGTCATGTGAAGCTTCCAGCGCGTAGAGAACGTCGTTGGCGTCATCAGTCTTGACGATTTGCTCAACGAATTTGTCGAAAACTTCGTCTGTTTTCGCCAGCGACGGCGCGTCCTTCTGACGCAGGACCGGATTGCTGCTCATGAACCAAAGCATCCCGGCAGCGGTACGCAGGCTTGGCGGCTGGGTTTTGTATTCGCCATTGTCCCATGATGGATCATTCCGGATCGCGTCGATGACCATTCGGCGCCAACCGCGGTTGCGTCCTGAAATTTGGGTTGGCAAGCTCGCCAGCGGCATGAGTCCATCCATGAAATCAGGATGCAGTTCGCCCCACAGCCAGGTATGCATTCCACCCATCGACGTTCCCATCACCAGCCGCGAATGATTGACTCCAAGGCCTTCGGTGAGCAATCGGTAATCCGCCTCAATCATGTCGAGATAACCGTAACGCGGAAATTTGGCATGCATGCCGTCGCTTGGTTTACTTGATTTGCCGTGGCCAATCCCGTCCGGAAGCACGATGTAAAATCTTGTTGCGTCTAGCGGCTGATCTTTTCCAAACAGCTCGCCGCCAAATTCCGGACGAATAAATTGCGCGCCGCTGCCGGTGGTCCCGTGGATGATCAGAACGGCGTTAGTCGTTTTGCCCTCCGCGCCTTTCTCCGGCTTCCCAAGCGTCCGATAATGAAGACGCAGCTCCGGCAATGTTTCGCCGGATTGAAATTTGAAATCGCGAATCGTGAAATCGCCTTCAGTCGGCGTGGGATAATCTGCGGCGGACGCGATACTCGCAACCAAAGCCGATGAGAGAATTACGAAGACTCGGGTTATGGGATTCATGTTAATGATTCCGTCGTCGTTCGGCTTGGATTCGTTTGAGCAGTTCGGTGTGCGTTCGTTCAAGCTCGTTGGCAAATTTCACCGTTGCGTCCAGAGCTTCGGGATACGTCTCGAAGCGTCTCCGCAATTTCTTTGTCGCCGGATCGTAAAAGAAGGAAATGTCCTGATCCAGATTCGGCACGATCAGTTCGTCGCTTAGTTTTGTGTAACGCGTCATGCGGCTTAGCCCCCACCGGATAATGGTTTCGTCATTGCGCAGCGCTGTAAGCGTCTCCAAATCGAGCAGCTGGATGCCGCCAGACTGAAGCAGTGCGGCGAAGTCGCCGGGGCTGTAGTCGGTCGTGAAAACAAACGGACGCAGCGGCGGCATCTCGCCAGCATCGAGCGCCCGTCGAAACTCCGCTGCTTCCCGCTGTTGTTTCACGCGGCTGATTTCGTTGCTCTCAATCCCCTCACGCAGCGTTCGCTCGATTGACGCCAGGATTCGGTCGCGCCGCTCAGCATCCTGTTGGCGTTGCTGATAGTTGCTCAACCAAAAGGCGGCGTAGACGCCAACAAACACCAGCAGTAGTTCGGCCGCCCAGCGGCCGAAACGTGAAAAACGCGAACGGTTTTTTGTTGGTTCGCTCATTGTTTAACTCCGAAGCGCTTTGCGATGCTTAGCATTATTCATTGCGGAACTGAACTGGATTTCTAAATTACGCCGGCGAACAGCACGCGATGGAGAAATCCGAGTCATTTGAAAATCTGATCCAGTTCGTGGTGGATTCGGTAAGGCAGGCGCATGCGGATGAGGCGCCATTCTATCATTTGCGGTTCGACCGTATTTTTCCTGATGATTTTTACGCGCAGATGCTCGAAGCGATGCCGGTAGCCGAGGATTACCGGGCGATGTCTGGCAAGAGTAAAATGGGCAGCAGCAGGCCCGATGGAAAACCCACGCGTACCAAGATCGATCTTTTCCCGGAATACGTCCGCCATTTGCCTCCGAAGAAGCGCACGGTCTGGGACGTGGCTGCCCGCGTCCTGCGTTCCAAAGAGTTAAACGGGGCTTTCGTCCAACGATTAGCACCGGGTTTGCAACGCCGCTTCGGAGAAAATTTTGCGAACGTGAAGATGTATCCGGTACCGATCCTGACGCGCGACATTCCTGGATACCGTATCTTCAAGCATACCGACAGTCTTTGGAAAGGGATCACCGTCCAGTTTTACCTTCCGCCGGATAATTCCACGCCGCACATCGGCACAATCTTTCACGAGGTGCTGCCTAATGGACGCAAACCGAAGAAGGCACAAATGCCGTTCTCGCCGAATACAGGTTACGCGTTCGCCGTAGCTGACAACACCTGGCATTCGGCCGACCCCGTTGGGGCGGAGGTGAAAACGCGCGACAGCATTCTCCTCACCTACTTCGTCGATGCCGGGCCGTGGCGATTTGTTCGCAATCGCGGGCGCCGGCTGGCGAATTTTGTGCTCAACGAGGTCCGCAATTTGAAGCGCAATTAATTATTGGAGTTGCTGTAGCCACGGCCCTGTGGGCCGTGTCCTCGGAACTGAGAGCAGCGCAAACTGAACCGGCCACAGGACGGTGGCTACAATTACCGAGGCAATGGCCGCTCCATGTTCGCCAAAGCATACGCGACCACCGCCACCACGGCGGAATTTTCCGCCAGTTCTTTGGGCACAATTTTGTCCAGCGTATCGGCTGCCGTGTGGTGATAGTTGAAGTAGAAACGGTTATCTTGAATAGGACTAAAAGCCGGCACGCCAGCTTTCTCGAGCGGCTCAATGTCGGCCCCGCAGTGTTCAACCAAATCGAGTATGCCTGCTCCTGATTCCTGCAAAATCGCTGCCACCGGTGCGAACATCTTTTTCACTTCCAGTTTTCCTTTGATGTTGACGCCAATCGGGTGTCCGGCGCCACCGTCTGTTTCCATTGCTGCGAAATGATTTGAGAATTCTTTTTCGTGATCTTTTGCGTACTGCTTTGATCCGGCCTCACCGTTCTCTTCATTCATCCACGCGATCACACGAATCGTGCGCTTTGGTTTGAGATGAAGTCTTTGGATCAGGTTCGCCGCCTCCATCGAGACTGCGACACCCGCGCCATCATCGATCGCGCCCGTGCCCAGGTCCCACGAATCCAAGTGACCAGAAACAATGACGACCTCTTCAGCATGTTCACTGCCTCTGATGTCACCAATGACATTGTAGCTCTCGACGTCGGGTAATTGCTGCGGCGTGAGAACCAATTTCATTTTCACCGGTCCTTGTCGCAGTAGATCGACAATCAAATCTGCATCCTCGGCAGTAACCGCGCCCGCCGGAATTTTCGGTGCGTCAGCCGCGTAATCTGTCATTCCAGTGTGTGGAAGCCGATAGTCGGCTCCGCCCACTGAGCGGATCAAACACGCAACAGCACCTTGCCTCGCGGCTGCGCTCGGACCGTGACTCCGATACTCAACTGCTTCACCGTAAGCTTGGAAGCTACGACCCTCCGCGGCCATTTGTTTGTCGAACGGGTGATTGAACAGCACGATTTTGCCCGCGACTTTTTCCCGAGACATCGATTTCAGTTCATCAAAATTTTTGACTGCAAGGACCTCGGCCTCGATCCCGTTTTTTGGTGTGGCCACACTTTGTCCCAGCGCGCACAAGACAATCTTCTGCGTCGTGTTCGGTGCTTGTCCGGGAAATTGAACCAGCGCGGCTGTCTCATCGCCGCGCACCCAATGGGGGACCATCACCTTCTCGAGCTGTACGTTGCAGCCGAGGGCTTTCAATTTGCCGGCAACGTACTCAACTGCCTTCGCCGCCTGCGCCGATCCGCTTAAACGTGGCCCAATATTATTAGCCAGATGCGAGACCTGTCGGTAAGCATGATCGCTTTCCAGAGCGGCCTTCTGCAATTGTTTCAGTTCCGAGAGTGTTTGCGGCGAAAACACAGGCGGCGTCGGCGATGGCGATGCGTTCGGACTTGGTGCGGTCGGCGGTGTTTGTTGCGCACCCACTCCCTGAGCACAGAGAAACAACGCGAGTGAGAAAAGCCCCATCAGGCGAACTTGATTGTCAAACATGGCGAATCCCGCTACAGCATCTTGGTCGAGTTTGCCAGGCTCGAATACGCGAAGCCGCTGCTATTTCTCTTTCCTAAACTCGATCTCCTCGCCGAAGATCTCAGGATTGCTGGCGTTTCTCGTCAGAAGCGCAACAATCGCGGCCGAGTCTTTAGTTTCCTTAGAGATTACTTTATCGCTGACATTCCGTAAGCTCAGATGCTTGCCATCATCTGAGAGCTTCCAAACCAGGTAAGCATACCTGCGCTCGCTCGAGTTGAGGTCCTGCACGCTCACGAAAGGTGTTTCCGGGACGTCGGAGTGATATGCGCGAAAAAGGTCTCCATCGTAGTAAACGATATAGATCCTGTCGTCGAGGCTCCGCAGTTTCAGCGTTTCCTTGCCATCTGCTGACGTCCAGTCGCCAAGCAGTTGTTCCTGCACTTTTCGGGTGGGACCCGATGTGATTGGGACGTGATATTGCCACGCGGTGAAAGCCAGAGAGCAAAGACCAATCGCTACGCCGACCCCTCGTAGCCAAGCCAAGTTCGATGAACTCACGGAGTCTTGCTCGCAGCTGGAAATCGACCTTCGTCGAAATCGATGAGGTCTGGAATGCACTGGATGTCGTTGCGATCGGCGATTCCCATTTCCCTTTTTCGTTGTTCGAGCCGCGGGGTCACAGAATCGCGCCATCCGAGCTTCGATGCGAAGCCGTTCCAGACAAAGAGATCGCCTTCGTTCAAGCGGCGGCCCTTTTCGAAACACCATTCCAGAATTTCCTCGTCCGTGCCGCCCTGCTTCACACGCTCGATCAGATCGCGATGATGCACGCGCAAGAAATTGCAGCACACACCGTCTGCGGCTTTCAGCGCGACGAAGTTCTCTTGATAATCTTCGTGAAGCCCGCCGCGCAGATGCAGCCGGATCTTGTCCAGCATGCGCGGGAAATACAACATGCGCTTCGTCATTTCTTTGGGACTCTTTGGATAGGTAGCCATAGGCAAATGAATCGCATCATCCGTGGCGGCGCAATATGGACCAGACGGCTTGCAGAGAACCACTCGGAAAAGCTCAAGTCATCCAGACGCGCTGAACAAACCAAAAACTACCTAGTAGCACAACGGCTGCTGAACACGCCGGCGCCCATCGAGCGATAAACATCGGGTTCTCCCGGAGTTTCCAAATGATCGGAAGCACTAAAGCAGCGACCATGATCTGACCGAGCTCCACACCGAGATTGAAAGAAAATAGCGGCAGCACGATGCCTCCGGTGCCCGAGCCAATGCCGGCCTCACGCAAAGCCGATGCAAAACCAAAGCCATGTATCAAACCGAAGCCGAAGGCGACCATTCGCCGCGCCTTTGGGATGTCGCCGCGCAAAAGATTCTCGACGCCGACAAAAACGATGGAAGCGGCGATCAGTGGTTCCACAATTCGACCTGGAATTTGCACTACGTGCAATGTTGCCACTGCCAGTGTGATCGAGTGCGCAATCGTAAATGAAGTGATGATGCCTAAAGAGGAGAGAAAGCCACGCGCTACGAGCAGCAGCCCGAAAAGAAAAATCAAATGATCGTAGCCGGTCAAAATATGTTTCACCCCCAGAGAAAGAAAATTCGCAAACGAACGAACGGCGTCGAACGCGGCAATCCTCGAGTGGGCATCGGGTATTTCTAGCGTCGCGCGGTCTGCGGCTGCGCTAAGCAATCGCTCAAAGATGGTGTCCCCGCGTGAGTTTTGTACTTGGAGATATTGTCGATGCCCAAGCGGCAGGGACGCGATGATTTTGGATTGAATCTCCAAACTGGAAAAGACGACAGCGTCAAAATTCAGAAAAACTTCTATGTTGTTATTCTCATCGAGACGGCTGTGAACCGATTTGTCGTTAATGACTCTTCCAGCAGCTGAGATCACGATTTGCCTTGCTACCGCCGCTTCAAGTTGCGATTGGCCTCGGCCGAATTCGACTCGCGATACAGTGCCGTCGTGGTTCTCGTCGAGTTCGGCAACTTGCGCTGCGTCCTTGACCGCCAGCGTCAATTTTGCCTCCCACCCGTTCACGCATTGTCGGATCGTAAGGCTGCTTAAACCGGGATCGTGCGCCGCCGCATTTTGAAAAGGCAACAGCGAAAGCAGAATCGAAACAATCGCGGCTCCAGCAACGCGCGATCCGGCCAGGCGCGACGCTGCCTGGCCGGGATTCCGAAAGTCCATAACAGAATGACCGACCGTCACGCGTTAGGCGTTATGGATGAGAGTGATTGCGGCCGTTTTGAGGCGTGGATTCATACGGGAAGACCTTGTTGTAGGCCACGTCGTTGAAGTCCAAATTGTCGCCTGCTGGACCGCGAATGATTGGTGGGTTCACACGAAGGTTGCTGATCAGAGCGGTGACCGCGATGTCGACAACGTCATCGCCAAAACGGCGACCATTCGGCCAACCCCCGGGAATAACTCCATCGCCAAAGCCTGGTTGAATTTGGCTGACCAGAGTGTCACCGCCGAAAATGCTCAGCCGAGAAAATCCGGGATCATCCGGGTTGGGCCCCTGTTGAGTGCCATTGCCGGCCAGGCGGCAGGGATCTGCGGACAAATCGACTTTGATTAAATCAGGAATAAAAATTCCTGCGATGTCAGTCCGGCCTGTTTCGACGTCGGGTAACTGTCCATTGAAGATAATTTGATTGATCAGTCTCGCCAGTTCGGGAGTTACCGCATATTGGCGGAACAACTCGTTATCGGACTCGGGACTGGTACGGCTATAGCGATCCTTATCGGCGATAGCGACCAGGCCCTCGTTAAAGAGCGGGTTGCCTTGCCGGGCGACCTGCACCCAGGGGCCCAGCAGCTGCGGGCCACCGTTTCTGACTGAACGATCGGTTTCATCGCGCAGTATTTGTATCTGACGTCGGCTGGTGGTTGCGTAAACACCGACGATTTGCTGGTCGCCGCCCAATTCGCTCACGGGGATGACGAGCGCCATGAGGTGAATGTTGAACCCGCCCTGAGAATCCTTGCCCGGCGAACGAAGCTGCAAGAGATCGAAGATGGCATTGATGTCACCATAGAAACCATCGTCACGCTGACCTGCGAATGAGAAGTAACCCCCGCCCAGATTCTTAATCGTTTGTGTTGTATAACGGTCGAGCTCGCCTTCCGTGGCGACGCCGTCTTTCGCGGGGTTGTTGCCGTCGTTGCCCTGATTATACAAGGGAGTAGCAATGCCCTGATTGTTAGGCGGAACGGTACCGCTTCCGAGCACCGTACGGTGGTTGCCTTGCCGATGGTCCACTTTCGTGACGGTGTAGGTCTGTATCAGGTTCTGATTAGCGTCTCCGACGTCATTAATGACACCGAGGTACGACTGCAGAATCGTGTTCTGATTTCTGAACGTCGTATTGAAGTTGAACTCATAGCTCAACGTGGCTCTGCCCGCAGCTAGGTCGTTGCCGGTCGCAACGTGGATTTGATAAAGCACGTTGTCGTCGAAGTTGTACTTGTTTGGGCCGACGCCGGGTTCCTCGTGGGGGTACACGCCCAGCGCGGTAACAAGGCTCTTCATCCCATTTTCATTTTGCACGAACGCGTAAACGTCCGTGGTGTTTGCTGCCGGATCGCGAGTGATCAACGGTGCGTCCATGTGACTGGAGGCTTGCGCCGCTCCGATTAATTGTGTCGCGATTAGTGCCATAGCACCGCGCGACAGGAAGTATGTTATTTTTTTCATTTGTTTTAGGTTTTGTGTTGGGTTTTCCGCGCGGTATTTGACCCGAGCGAAAAAGTTTTTTGTGGGCTCGCGGCAACGGACGCCTTCTTTTCAGCGCCACGTGCCACAGCGGTTTGAAGTTCATTACGTTCAGATGGCAAAAGCAGATGTGAGAGGTCGCTCGCTTTGCTCAACCAGCGCTCCGCATTGGCGGACTGACCGGCTTGCGAAGCGATGATGCCGGCATGAAAAAACAGGCGCGCATCTTCGGTGCCTTCTGCCAAGGCGCGCTGCATCTCGCTCTGCGCTTCAGCCAGATTGCCGGCCGCAACCAACGACCAGGCCAGGGCGTCGTGACTAAAGACATCACTGCGCGAATCAAATTCTTCTCGCGCGAGCCGAAGCGCGGTTTCGGGGGACTCGCGGCGGGTCGCGAGATAGAGCGCTAGTGTCCGCGGATCGCTGCTCGCGCCGTGTTGGCAAAGCCGAGCTTCGATCTCAGACGCTTCGTTCTCCTTACCGGCTACGCGCAGCGCCTCGGCGAGCGTCCACTGATATTCTGGAAGCGGATTGAGCCTCGCCGCTTTTTGCAAAGCATCAACGGCTTGGGGGAACCGGTGTTGAGCAAGTAGCATTTTTCCCTTCAGCAAGAGCGTTGGCGCATAATCGCTTTGTAGTGAGAGGGCGAACGCGCACCGTTGTTCTGCTTCGCTAACACGGCCGGCTTGAAAGTCGTAGAACGCCAATCGCGTGTTCGCCCATGCAGCAGATTCGGCATCCTGCGGGCTGCCAGCGCTCGCAGCCAGTTGCATCGCCTCGATCGCTCCCTCGAGATCGCCTTTGAGCCACCGCATGTGCGCTGCTCGGGCGTATGCGCGCAGATCAGGCTTCAAATTCATCATCCGCTGATAGGCCTCGACCGCGTCGTGCAGTTTTCCTTGCTCCATCAACGCATCCCCGAGAAGACCGTAATCAAAACTGAGTCCCCGCTGCTGGACGAGACGCCGTGCCAGGGTCTCGGATTCTTTAAAGCGATGCAGATTCTGAAGCACGTGCGCGCGCAACAGCAGCGCTTCCTGGCTTTGCGGATTGCGCATTTCGATAGAGCGCGCGCACAGCTCGGCAAGCTTGTAGAAGCCTGAGTCGAAACTTTCGCGCGCTTTCGCGACAAACGCCCAGCCGAGTTGTTCGAGGCGAAGCTGAAGATTTCTTCCGTTACGAATCTGCTGCTGTAGCCGGGAAATTTCCCTGTCGTTAGGGCTGTGACCGGTCTGTGACGTCAGCACCACGGCCAGCGGATCATCGAAAACTCGGACCGATGCAGCGGCCTTGTTCGCATCGTTCTTGTTCTTTGGCCGTGCCGACAATATGAGCAAGTAGGTGATAGCGAGCAGCAATGCGACGACAGAAATCAAAATTTTTCGACCGCACTTGCCTACGCACTTGTCGATTGCTTGCTTGCGAGTTTTCATTTTTTGCGTTCGGCAAGCATTACGTCGAGACGCAGCGACTGGATGCAGTCACGACGAAAAATTTTCGATACCGGCAGAAATCGCTCGTACCTATTGCTGCCGAGCGCTTGCTCCAGACTTGGCCGCGCTTTCAGCAGTTCGGATCAAAATTCCATCGTGACAGTGACTTCGAAACTCCAGTCGCTGTCTTCATTCTCCAGGTCGAGCGATACGCTGTAGCGAGATGACTGGTCACTGTCGGTGGGATCGAACAACCCGAGTCGGTCAATCAGCCGTTCTTCGATAGCGCGTTCGGCCATCTGATTGTTGCTGTAATCGAGGTTGAAACCAGCTTCCGCCGCCGTGAACGTCCGCGAGAACAATGGGCCGTTTTCCTCTGCAACGACCGATCTGGCCGCTAGGATGGCCAGTATTAAAATAAAGATCGGTAGTTTCAAATGACCGGTAATACGCCGCGGCCATTCGTTTGGATGCTTCCGCCCCCGACACTCGCCAGCGATAGGATTAGTCGTTAGGCGAGAAGAGTACGAACTATCTCAGGTAGTACCGACGAGTAAAATCGGTCCCTCCTTTTTCGGGACACCACCTTGGCGTTCCAGGCTGATCGCAAAAGCTTTTACATGTTCCGCTTTCTCAACCGGCTTGAAGCGAATTTGCGCAACACCGTTCTTATCTACGCGAACAACACCTGCGCTGATGGGATCCTTGTGCTCGGCATCGACCGCCCACAACTGATAATCCTTGCCCGGCTGCGGCGCAGGAAGGTTGCTGATGCGAATCACGCCGCTTTGGCGCCCAGGTTGCCATGCCACCGTCGCTTTCGCATCCGCCGGGGCAGGCGCAGATGGCGCCAGAGTGTAAAACGTCGTTTGCATCAACGGATCAGCTGCGCGTGTTTCGGCAAGCTGGCGCTCCAGCCGTACGCGATCGAGGGCGAGCAGGCCGCAAAACACCGCCAACGCCGCGGCGATTGCCCACGGCACCCAGCCAAACGAAGCGCGTCGGGTCGGCATTGGAACAACGCGTTTAGTTTCCACCGCTATCTCACCCATGATGCGTTGCTTTAACGATGCAGGCGGCAGCAGCGACGGAGCGGTTAGGGCGAGACCGCCGGCCGCCTCGCGCAGTTCGCGGACGAGATCGCGCAATTCAGCGTTCGCTCTCAATTCGGATTCGAATGCAGCATCCTCATCCGCGCCGAGCAACCCGAGCGCGTAGAGTGCTGCCTGATCCTGTTGTTCCTCCGAAATCATAAAGTGTTAAGTCGTTCTCTCAATTTAAGCAGTCCCCGACGGATTCGGGCTTTTACGGTGCCCAGCGGTTGCCCAAGCCGCGCTGCAATTTCGTGATGGCTGAGATCCTCAAAAAAAGCCAATTCGATCGTCTCGCGTTGTTCAGAGGGCAAATTATTCAATACATATCGCACACGCGCTGCCTCATCATTCTTCTCAACGGTATCCGCGGCGCTCTCGACGGTGGATGCATCGACCGCGTCGGTGAGCGTATCTTCAGTGGAGGCAACTACGACTCGTGAACGCCGGCCGCGTGCCCGCAATCGATCGATGACTCGGCTTCGAGTCAGCAGCACGGTCCAACTGAATACGCTGCTCTGTTCTGGGTCATAGGCTGCGGCGCGCGACCAAATTTGGAGGAACACATCCTGCAGAGCATCCTGCGCCTCTGCAGGATCTCCGAGCATTTTTATCGCCAAAGAATAGAGCGGACCGCTCAGTCGATCGTAGAGGGCGCTGAAGGCGCTTTGATCGCGGCGGCCGATCCGGGCGATCATTTCCTGATCCAGCATCTGCTGCGCTGAAGCTGTTCCCGCCATGCTCAGTCAGTTCCGCTTAAATTTTTCCTACAGGCACCGGCAACCGGTAATTTATCCAGTGATCCGACAAATCGTCGAGTCTGGATGCGGCGATTTTGCCACCCAATCCATCATGACCCATTGCGCGAATCCAACCTGCGCGACCCGTGGTCCGCTATCCGCTAGCTGGCGGCGCTGTCCATCAGTGCCAAAATCTGCTCCCTCTTGGCGTTGTAATCGAGGGAATGAAACCGCCGGATTTCATCGAGGCGACGAACGGCATTGAGCGTGTCGAGATAACGCGTGTAGTTTGCGGCGAGCTGGCTCGTTTCGAGATAACGGCCCCGCAGGTTCGGGTCGCGAAACGCGTTGGGACATTGCCGGGCGAAAAGGTGAAAACGCAACCAGCGGCGGTCTGTCGCCGAGACGCGTTGCGTTTTTCGGAAGAAGGCGACAAACAGCAGAAGAACCAGATAAGTGTCCACCTGCGCCTGAAGCTCAAGATTGCGGGCAAAATCTTCCGACGCGATCTCGCGCACTCCTCGTTTGAACTGGAGTGCGGCGTGCAATGCGTGGTTGAGTTCTTCCACAAACGTGATCAGCGATCGGATATTGCGATCCCCCAGCCCCGCGCGCGGATCGTGTTGTTCGAGTTGTTCAATTAGCCAGCGGGAATAATAGATGCCCACATAGAGTTGGTCGCCGGCGCGACGCAAAAACGTGCGCGCGAGTTCGCTTAATTCCCGGACCGACCTACCCGCGAGCACGGATAATTGCACACAGCGCGTCCGATCGATCAGACAATCTTCCAGATTGATTCCAACCTGCGCGTAGGTGCGTTCAAATAATCGCTGGATTTGGCTGAACAGTGTCTCGTTCACAAAGAAAGCGAGGGACGCACGTCTTCGTCCAGATTCAGCAACTGATCGGAAAGCTGATTCAGCGCGAGCCGGACCTCTCGAAATCGATCCGCCAATCCTTCGAACACGTCATCCAGTTCGCAGCGTCGAGCCACCGCATGCGAGGAAACAAGTTGATAGTTCGTCCGGCCGACCTGCTCATAAAACTCAATATCCGGTCCGCCACGCTGACTTCGCCGCTGGGTGTTCTCGTGAAAAATTCCGCTGATGAAAAGCGAGTAATTGCCAATGTGCGCCCGAAGAAGGAAGGCCTGCTCCGGAGTGGCACGATTGAGCGCGATCAGGATATCGGAAATGTATTGCTCGGCCAGATGATGTGTCTCCTCGGAAATCTGGAGCCGGCTCGCGTGTGAAAATGTTTCCAGCAATGACGCAACGTAATCGCAAAGCTTTCGGTCCCCGATTCCGCCCTGTTGCAGGACATGGCGAGCGAGCACGTAAAAATAAAATTGAGATGAAATCCGAAGATGCCCGCAGTGGTTTAGAATCGCGTCGACCAACCGGGGATGATCCAGAACGCAATCGCGCGTCTCGACGTCGCTCAATAGATCAACCAGAGAAACTTGATCGGTTTGCGAACGCGCCAGCGTGCGCACGATGAAGTCGAAATCGGCTGCGGTAAACCGCGCTCGACAATTCGCACGAATCATCGGGACTTCATAATGCGCGATCCAAGCGCCGATGGCAAGCGAGAATCACCAGTATTACAACCGGACAACGGACGAAATCAAAATCGAGGACCTGATTGTTATCCGTGTCAATCTGCGGCCCGAGCTAACGAAGGCGGCTGACACAGCCGCCCCTACAGCTACTTATCTTTGGCCAGCTTAATTCCCAAGTCGCGTAGCTGCTTTGGATCGACTTCCGCAGGCGACTGCGACATGAGGTCCATGGCGCGGTTGTTCTTCGGGAAAGCCATCACGTCGCGAATACCTTGTTCGCCGCAGATGAGCATCACCAAACGATCGAAGCCGAGAGCGATTCCGCCATGTGGCGGCGTACCGAGCCGAAACGCACGCAGTAAATGGCCGAACTGTGATTCTCGAGCTTCCGGGCTGATTCCGAGAGCTGCGAACATTTTTTCCTGCAGCTCCGGTTCGTAGATTCGCATGCTACCGCCGCCAAGCTCCACGCCGTTCAAAACTACGTCGTAAGCCTCGGCGCGAACCTCCGGAAATTTCTTCGCCTCAAATAGCGACATGTCTTCGGCCTTCGGCCGAGTGAATGGATGATGCATCGCGTTCCATTTGTTTTCGTCCGGACTCCATTCGAAAAGCGGAAAGTCTGTAACCCAGAGAAAATCCCAGACCGGCGCGCTCGGAGATCGCGCCCGACCGAGCAAATCCTGCATCTCTGCGATGCGCAGGCGTAATCGTCCGAGAACCTCGCTCGCGGTTTCCCACTTATCAGCAGCGAAAAAAAAGCAGTCGCCTTCCTCGATGTTCAACTTTGATTGCAATGCAGTCTTCTCGGCATCACTAAAGAATTTCACAATCGGCGATTTCCATTCACCGTTCTCAACCTTGATAAAAGCCAGACCTTTTGCGCCGTGCAGCTTTGCAATTTCCGTAAGCTCATCGACCTGGCCGATGGTGATTCCGGCAAAGCCTTTTGCGTTGATTGCTTTCACGACGCCGCCGGCATCGAGCGCACCGCGAAAAACTTTGAAACTGCTTTCACGAAAGGCTTCAGCAAGATCGACCAGCTCCATTTCGAACCGACGATCAGGTTTGTCGCTGCCGTAGCGATCGAGCGCTTCGCGAAACGTGAGCCGGTCGAATGGCGTTTGGATTTCGATATCGCGCGCGGCCTTGAAAATCGCCGCCAGCATTCCTTCCGTGACGGCAAAAATGTCGTCGGGCGTGACGAACGACGCTTCAATGTCGATCTGCGTAAACTCCGGCTGCCGGTCGGCTCGCAAATCTTCGTCGCGAAAGCATTTTGCGATCTGAAAATATTTTTCCACGCCCGCGACCATGAGCAACTGTTTGTACTGCTGCGGCGCCTGCGGCAGCGCGTAAAATCTTCCCGGCATGATTCGGCTCGGCACCAGAAAATCACGCGCGCCTTCCGGCGTGCTCTTGGACAGAATTGGCGTTTCAACTTCCACGAACCCCTGGCTATCGAGGTAGTCGCGCGTTGCCTTTGCGGCCCGGTGACGAATCCGCAAATTACGCGCGAGCCGTGGCCGACGCAGGTCCAGATAACGGTGCGTCATCCGCAGATCTTCATTCTGCGGCTCGGCGTCGATTGGAAATGGCAGCGGGGCGGAGCGATTTAAGATCCGCAGCGTGTTCGGAATGATTTCAATGTCGCCGGTCGCGAGATTTGGATTTTCCGTGCCCGGCAGGCGTGCGGCGACCGTGCCCGAAACTTGAATGACATCTTCGCCGCGCAGTGCGTGCGCCTGCTTTGCAAGCTCGGCATTCTCCTCCGGGCGAAAAACCACCTGAGTGAGTCCTTCGCGGTCGCGCAGATCAATGAAGATCACACCGCCGTGATCGCGAGTGACGTTCACCCATCCGGCAAGCGTGAGTTGCCTCCCGATATCCCTTTTTCGAAGTGAATTGCAGTCGTGTGTGCGAAACATGTCTTCTGTCATTCGAGTGGACTCTAGTTCCGTTGCGGATCCTAACATTAACCCGCGGGATCCTTCGACTCCGCTGCGCTCCGCTCAGGATGACAAGCTGGATTGCGCTTGCAAGTGCGCAAGCAGACGATCGTGTGTCACGAGCTCTTGCTCTCCTGTTCCCATATTCTTCATTTTCACCTGCGGCCACTCATCTCCATAAAGAAGCGCGACCCGCGCGCCCAAATCTTCGGCAGCTTGGAACTGCCGGGCGACTTTCGTTGGCGTGAGCGGGTAATCGACGCAGTAGCCGCGGTCGCGAAGTTGCTGGATTTGGGCAAGCGCGTCGGCGCGGCGTTCTTCCTTTGCGATAACGACGTAGATGTCAATCTTGCTTTCGTTCGCTATTGCTTTCTGCATCGCTTCACGTGGTCGCGGGATTTCGTTGATCAATTCGCCCAGAACGACGTCGCCCATTGCAAAACCAAGCGCAGGCAAAGAGAGCGTGCCATCGCTCAGTTGCGAAATGAGATTATCGTAGCGCCCGCCGCCGGCGATTGCGCGGAATTTCCCGGTGCGATCGAACGCCTCAAACACGATTCCGGTGTAATAGGCAAGCCCACGAACGATTCCCACATCAATCGCCACGAAATCGGCGAGGCCGCGAGCGCGCAGCCCCTCAACAAGTTGCTCCAGCTTTGCGCTTTTGCCGCCGCTTCTTAGCGTCGCGAAAACGGGATCAGCAAGATCCCCGAGTTTCTCTGCGATCTTCCCACGCGGCTCGCGCGCGGATTTATCGATCGCTTGCAGTAAATCGGCCCACCGCTCGGCCGGCACGTTGTTGTCGCGGAAGAAATCAGTCCAGAATTCGCGGTCACTGATCCGAACGACGATATCGTTTTTGGTTAAGCCGAACGCACGGAGGACATCGATGCAAAGCGCTACCAGCTCGATGTCGGCGGCGAGATCCTTCTCGCCGATGATGTCGCAGTTCAGCTGAAAGTGTTCGCGCAACCGGCCGCGCTGTTGCTTCTCGTATCGGAAAAATTGTCCGATCGAGAACCATTTGAGTGGTTTCTTGAATTCGCGTTCATGCGCCGCAACCACACGAGCAAGCGTGGGCGTGAGTTCAGGACGAAGCGCGACTTCGCGTTCGCCTTTGTCTGTGAAATTGAAAAGCTGCTCGACAATTTCCGCGCCGCTTTTTTTCTTGTACAGCTCGGTCGACTCCAAAGGCGGACCTTCCCATTCGACG
>Ga0066904_10000003_pt1 | contig 22128 bp, 13 predicted proteins | sample PanSoiMetaPlot30_FD_133941 | JGI IMG/M metagenome (GOLD analysis project Ga0066904, IMG submission 133941) | Tropical forest soil microbial communities from Panama analyzed to predict greenhouse gas emissions - Panama Soil Plot 30 (version 2) | reverse complement strand
GTGCAGATGCAGGCGCGTCCCAGCGACGACGGCTCGCATTTCATTTTGAACGGCGAAAAACGGTACATTACGAACGCCGCGATCGCGCACGAGCTCACGGTGATGGCGCGCACTCCTGTGCCCGGTTCGGACAAAACCGCTGTCACGGCCTTTTTGGTGACACCGGACATGCCGGGTTTCGAAATGCTCGAAGCGCGGATGCCGAAGACGGGAATCAAAGGCACGGCTACAGGACGGTTCGCATTGCGCGACGTTAAAGTGCCAAAGGAAAATATTCTCGGCCCGATGGGCAAAGGTCTGAAGGTCGCGCTGACGGTGCTCGATTTTGGCCGGACCACATTCGGCGCGTGCTGCACCGGGGCAGCGAAAACCTGTTTGGAATTAGCTGTCGCACGCGCGAATACGCGCAGGCAATTCAACAAAACACTGGGCGAATTCGAGCTGGTGAAAAAGAAAATCGCCCGGATCGCGGCTGACGCGTATGCGATGGAGGCGATGACCACGGTCACCGCGTCGTTCATCGACCGCGGGCTCGAGGATTACATGCTGGAGACCGCGATGCTGAAAGTTTTTACCACGGAACGGCTTTGGGAGTGTATTAACGACGTCTTTCAAATTTATGGCGGCTCGGCGTACTTCACGGATCTCCCGCTGGAGAGAATGTTGCGTGACGCGCGCATCAACCAAATCGGCGAAGGCGCAAATGAAGTGCTGACTTCGTTCATCGCGCTCGTCGGAATGCGCGGGCCCGGGATGGAGTTCAAGGAAATTTACGACACGATGATGAAACCGTCCCGCGACCGGATGAGCAAAGCGTGGGCTGCTGGAAAGAAGCGGCTCAGTGCGACCATTCGCGTGCCCGATGTGCCTGTGCAAAGCGAACGACTTCGCGGCCATGCCCGGCAACTCGGCCGGTTAATCTGGCGTTTTAATTTCGCGATCAATCGCGCCTTGGTCACATACCGGGAGCCGATCCTCGACATGCAGCTTGTCCAGGAACGGATCGCGAACGCGGCGATGGATCTTTTCGCTTCGACTTGTGTTCTCAGCCGCTTCGATGGCGAGATTCACTTCGCCAGGCGAAATGGTGAAACGCCATCGCCCGAACACTCGGCAGCAGATTTGTTTTTGCGTCAATCGTTCCGTCGGATTCGCGGCTTCCTCGCCGGCCTGACCGATAACGACGATAAAGCGGTGCTCGCGGCAGCAAAAGCTTCCCTAACGAGCAGGACCGCCGAGACGGCTTCGTAACGTTTTCGCGAACTCGCTTTAAATTTTGCCGCGCGGTTCAGGCTGAATCTGCAGTGATTTTCTGGCGGCATGGAAAAATATAATCTTCCTCCCGTGCTGCCGTGGAGGCAGCACGGTTTTCGCCCGCCACAATCGTCGGAGCTTTTAGTAGCCCGGACGACGGCCGTAAATATCCATTGCGCCGTGAGTGGTCGGAATTGCAGAGAGACGATCGCATCGCTGCGGAATGCGCGAACCACCTGTTACCACGTAACAAATTTTCTTTGTTGACTTGGCAGGCAGTGGCTGCGAGGGCAGCGCCACCACACTCTTGCTTTGATCATCAGCGAATGCTGATGCGCAGAATGCAAGGGCGAAGATCCCGATTGCAGTTCGGACCGACCAGCCGCACACGCGACTCAGTCTGATTCCTCTTCCCATGCCGTGATTTTGATCCCGTTGCGAATTTAAGCAAGTCTTATTCCGCGACCCACTTCATATATTCAGGGCAGCCCACTTCCACCAGCCTCCGCGAGGAATGCTTCAGTTCGTCCAAAGAAAATGTTCGAGCCGAATATTGTTCAGACGCGCTTTTGCTTCCTCGCTTCGGCTGCCTCCTGCTGCAACGAGCTTGTCATAGATCGCGACAGCAGATTCCCACTTCGAATCTTCCTCCAACAATCGCGCTGCGTTGAATCCGGCCTTGTAATACCAGAACAGCTCTCGGCGCTCACCGGACAGTGACTCGTCCTCAAGAATTTTATAGAACGTCGCCAGCGAGCCGGCTCGATCGCCTTTTTTTTCCAGGCACAGCCCCTTTTTAAATAACGCCTGGTTACGCCAATGAATCGATTCCTCCTTATCGCTGGCCAATTGGTCATAGATCTCTATCGCACGCTGGTAACTATTCGGGTCGGTTGCGCCCGCCTCGAAGAAAATGTCGCCTTTTCCGCAAAGCGCCTCCCGCTTTTCAGATGCGCCAGCGTCGCTCTTTAACACCTCATCGTACAGCGTCAGGGCCTCCTTAGGCTTGCCAAGTTTGCGCTCGATCACAGCTTGTTCGTTGCGCGCTGCCCAGCGCATCGAGCCGTTTCTCTGCACTACCTGGTCAAATAGAACGAGCGCCCGATCCAGTGTGTGCTCGCTCATGCTCGACATAGCCGATTCTGCTGCGAAATAGAGCGCTTTTTCCGCGAGCGACTCATTGGGATTCTGTTGCGCGATAATTTCAAACTGGGTCTGCGCGTTAGCGAAATCCTGGCGGCGATAATAAAGCTCCGCCAGTTTCATTCGAACCTCCGGAGCGAAGGGCGATTGCCCGTGCTGCTCCAGGAATCTCTTTGCGAGCTCGACGACTTTCGATTCGTCTGTGCCTGCTGTTTCTTCTACCCAGATACGGAGATAATCGGCGCGCTCCGATGCGGCAGCGGTCGGTGTGTCCGTGGTTGCGTGCTCCAGACTTTTGCGCGCTTCATCCAACCGCGGCGGCGAGGAATGAAATGCCAGCTCGGCCAGGCCCACCCAAGCTTCTGATACCCGCGGGTTGTTTGGAAAATCGTGAATGAATCGCTGCAATGATGCAGCGGCTTTTTTGTCGCTTTTAGCCGCCTCCATCAAACCTTCCTCCAATCGCAAGTCGGCACGCGATTGTTCGTTGCCACCCTTCTGTTCGAGTTCGCTGTAATCAGTCATAAAACGGGCGTGATTGCCGGCCTGCAACCAACCGCTGGATGCGTTAAAAAGCGCAGCTTTGGCCCACGGCGAATCGCGATGGGCAATTTGTTCAAAAACAGCCGTCGCCGTATCGAATCGCCTCGCCAGATAGTGCGCTTGCGCAGATAAAAAATCGATCCGGGTCAACAAAACCGGCTCCGGACGCAGCAGTCGCGCATCGTCCAAAATTGCAAGCGCTTCATCAAAATGCCGGTCGTCCATTTCAAACTCTGCAAACTCGAAGAGAGCAGGGGACATCGCCGGCAATTTGATCACTGTGCGTCGCAGATCTGTAAATAATTGCCGGGCTCGCTCTCTGCGCCCTGCGCGAATCTCCAACCGCGCAAGGTACCAGCGTGCGATTGTTCGCCGCGGCTGTTCCGGCCTGCGCACCCATTTTTCCAGTTCGTTGCGCGACGGTTTGTACTCGGCGCGATACAACTCGTCCAGTTTTGCAAACACCATGGGGAGATCAGCGTCCGCGTAGTGGCGGTCAATGAAACGCTCGAGCACATCGTCGCCGGTCTCTGGCGTTTTGAGCTGCAAGTGTGCTTCAGCGGTGCCGAAAAGTGCAGCGATCAGAGTGGCGTGAGGCGTTCCCTCGGGCCTTTTCAAAATGGCTTCAAACATCCCGATCGCTCGCTCGGGCCGGTGCAAAATCAGTTCCAGCCGGCCGCGTAACACGCGCCGCTCACGCCGCTCTGCAACGGAAGTCGGCTGGATCTGCTCCAGAATCCGACGTGTCTCGGAGGCATTGCCCAATTCGATATACAGCTCGGCCGCTCGCAATTGCGCGCGCGTGGCCCATTGCTTGTCGTGAATCAGGAGAAGAAATTTTTTCAAAGCTTCATGTCGTTTGCCTAACGCGCGCAGCGTCTCGCCGGCTCCGAAAATAGCCGCGCGCTGAAACGGCGAACTTTCATTCGTTAGTTGCTCATAGAGCGGCAGCGCGTCGGCCCAGCGGTGCAGCGTGGCCAGCGCTTGGGCGCGCCAGAATTTCGCCCAGGGCAAATCGCGCAGCCGGGCATCTGCCAAAAGAACAAGAGTGTCCTCCGGTGCGTTCGCCGCCATTTGTGCTTGTGCAAGCTTTTCCGCGACCGCTCGCCATTCCGGTTCGGCCAGATTTCTATTTAGCAATGACTGCAACCGCACGACTGCCACCTCGGGCACGCCCTCTGAAATTGGCGCGCTTGCCTGGGCAATTTCAACGGAAATATCCGCCCGGGCGAGGGAGACCACAGCACATATGAGCCCTATGAGACGTATGAGTGTTAGGCGTCTCATTTTCTTTGCAAGATTGGCCGCAAGTACTGGCCCGTGTGGCTGTGCGAAACAGTGGCGATAATCTCAGGAGGACCGGCGCCTACGACCTCGCCGCCACGTTCACCGCCTTCGGGACCCAAATCGATAATCCAGTCCGCGCATTTAATCATCTCCAGATTATGTTCGATCACCACGATTGTGTTGCCCGCGTTGCGGAGCTTCATCAACACCTCCAGTAATTTTTCAATATCCGCGAAATGCAATCCCGTGGTCGGTTCATCGAGAATGTAAAAAGTGCGACCGGTGGCCTTTTTGGCAAGCTCCGTAGCAAGCTTCACCCGTTGTGCTTCGCCACCGGAAAGCGTCGTTCCGGCCTGACCGAGTCGCAGATATCCCAGGCCAACGTCCAGCAGTGAGTTGAGCTTTTCCGCAATGGTCGGCACATTGCGGAAGAAACGTGCGGCTTCGTCCACCGTCAGATCGAGAACATCTGCGATATTCTTGCCCTTATAAGTGATCTCCAGGGTCTCGCGGTTGTAGCGTTTGCCGCGGCAGACCTCGCACTCGACGTAAACGTCGGGCAAAAAGTGCATCTCGATTTTGATCAGTCCGCCGCCTTCGCAGTTTTCGCAGCGACCACCTTTGACATTGAAACTGAAACGACCGGCGTCGTAACCGCGGACCCGCGCCGCGGGCAATTGCGCGAACAGTTCGCGTATCGGCGTGAACGCGCCGGTGTATGTCACCGGGTTCGAGCGTGGCGTCCGGCCAATTGGGCTTTGGTCGATCACCACTGCCTTGTCGACCTGTTCCAGTCCGCGAATTGCCTTGTGAGCGCCCGGTTTATCTTTTGAGTTATAGAAATGCCGGAAAAGGGCACGCCGCAGAATGTCATCCACCAAAGTCGATTTGCCGCTGCCGGAAACGCCGGTCACACACGTCAGGCAGCCGAGAGGAAATGGCGCATCGATTTTTCTCAGGTTGTTTTCACTTGCGCCTACAACTGTAAGCCAGCCGTCGGGCCGCGGCTGAGCGCGCTGTTTTGGAATTGCGATGCGCGCGCGTCCGGAAAGATAATCGCCAGTCAAAGAGCTCTTCGCGCGTAGGATGTCGTCGAGAGTTCCCTGCGCCACAACTTCGCCGCCACGCGGGCCTGCGCCCGGACCGAGATCGACAATGTGGTCGGCAGCCCGAATCGTTTCTTCGTCGTGCTCTACCACTATGACGGAATTCCCAAGATCGCGCAGTCTTCGCAGTGTTCCGAGCAAACGCGCGTTGTCGCGCTGATGTAAACCGATGCTTGGTTCGTCGAGAATATAAAGAACGCCTGCCAGACCGGAGCCGATCTGTGTCGCCAGCCGGATCCGTTGCGCTTCGCCTCCGGAAAGTGTGCCGCTCTCGCGATTCAATGTGAGATAGCCTAGCCCGACTTCGACCAAGAATTGCAAGCGCGACCGAATCTCGCGGAGAACATCGGTCACAATCGTCTGGTGCTGTTCGGTCAGGTCGAGACAGCCAATGAATCCCAGCGCGTCTTCCACGGTTTGCTGGCTGAACTGATGGATGTTCAATTCGCGGCCCTTTCGGTCCTCGGTTGTGACGGCAAGGATTTCCGGTTTGAGCCTTGCCCCGCCGCAGACCTTACATGTCTCGCGTGTCATGAATGCTCGAATGCGATTGCGCGTGAACTCGCTCTGAGTCTGCTCGTAAAGCCGTTGCATTTGCGGCACGAGCCCCTCAAACGGCTTTCTGATTTTCTTCTCCCCATTGCCCGAGAACTCCATTTCGACAGGCTCGCCATTCGTGCCGAAGTAAAGCGCGGCCTTGAATGCGTCGGGTAAATCGGCGAACCGCACGTCCTGGTTCACGCGGAAGTGTTTAATCAAGGCATCTTGCAGGTGACGGTAGTAGGCTCGCATGCGCTTTGTGCCGCGACGCCACGGTGTAATTGCTCCTTCGGCCAGCGTTTTGGTTGTATCGGAGATCATCAACTCCGGATCGATCACCAGTTGTGTTCCCAAACCATGGCAAGCCGGGCAGGCCCCGAGATGGCTGTTGAAAGAGAAATGTCTGGGCGTCAGCTCGCCTAAATTGAAGCCGGTCTCAGCGTCTCCGTAATCTGTGGAGTAGCGGCATTCGGCCCAGCCACCCACGAAAGTGGATGTTTGCCGCAACACGACAATTCGGTTGCCGCCCCATTTGAGGGCCGTTTCGATTGAATCTGTCAGCCGCACACGAATGCCATCGCGAACGGCCAGCCGATCAACGACTGCTTCGATCATGTGCCGCTCGCCTTTCTTCAGCCTGATCGGTTCGGGGCGATCCAGCTCGATCAACTCTCCGTCGATCCGGGCGCGCACGAATCCTTCGCGCTTAAGCTTTTCGAGCACGTCCCGGAATTCGCCGGGCTGATTTTCGATTAGCGGCGCCAGCACAATAATTTTGCTGCCCGTTTCATACGCCAGGATTTGATCGACGATTTGCTGGGGCGTTTGGCGGGTGAGCGGCCGGCCAGTGAGCGGATCGTGCGGTTGACCCACAGCGGAAAAAAGGACCCGCAGATAATCGTAGATCTCAGTCGTGGTCGCGATTGTCGATCGTGGGTTGGCGCCGGCGCTGCGCTGCTCGATGGCGATGGCGGGCGACAAGCCTTCGATGAAATCAACATCCGGCTTTTCCATTTGATCGAGGAATTGCCGCGCGTAAGCGGAGAGGCTTTCGACGTAACGGCGTTGGCCCTCCGCATAAAGCGTGTCGAAAGCCAGCGAGGATTTCCCCGAACCGCTTAACCCGGTAATGACCACCAGCTTCTCCCGCGGAATTTCCACGTGGAGGTTCTTCAGATTGTGCTGCCGAGCACCGCTGATTTTAATTACTTGTGCAGGCATTCTGGCGAGAAATCTCGAACCTATTAGTCAAGCACAGCCGTTCCGTTTCTCCAGTGAAATTGCGTTCATTGATGGGATCGGTGCCGCTTTCAATGCAAAGTCGGAAGCCCACCCCGCGCCGCCGCAGACGAAGCGAAACCTTGAATCGCGCCGGAATTAAAGGAAGATTTTGCGGCCTGAACGTCGCCGCAGTTCCTGCCACAAGGAGCTCTGAATTCAGGTATAAGATGCGCCAAAATGGAAGCTTTAATAAACGAGCGTAAAGCGAACCAGGAAGTCTGGGGACCGGCGGCGCTGGAGCAGAGACGCGAGCGAGCGCGCCGGCACCTGGCAACCATCGCTTCGCGCCGCGAGAGCTGGATTAAGCGGAACCGATATTATTACGAACTCCTAAGCCGCCTTCTTCAATTTTTGATTGAGCCGCATAAGAAGGTGCTATCAGTTGGTTGCGGTACCGGCTTCCATCTCGCTGCGGTTACGCCGAAACAAGGGAAGGGCATCGACCTTTGCGCCGAGATCGTAGAGATCGCGCGACAGCGTAATCCTTCTTTTGAATTCGCAGTGGGCTTCCCGGATAAAGAGGAGTTTCGGCAACTTTTCGAGCCGGGTGAGAAATTCGATTACATCCTCTTTGATAACATCGGTGACACCGTGGATGTGCTTGAGGCGCTGCGTAACCTGCGACCTCTTTGCCTGCGGCATACACGTTTGTTGGTGGAAACCTATAACCATCTCTGGGAACCGCTGGTCACTTTTGCGGAATGGGTTGGAATGAAGGTCCCGCGCACCGAGCAGAACTGGCTTTCCACGGCTGACATTCGAAACCTGATGAAGCTTGCCGGGTTCGAAGCACTGGAAACGCACCGCATTGTGATGCTGCCAAAGTATGTGCCGATTCTGTCGGCTTTCTTCAATCGATTCTGCGCACGCTTACCATTGCTGAAACGCCTTTGCATGACGCAGGTCGTGGTGGGCAGGTTAGTGCCGCCACCGGTTCCAAAAGAGGAACTCTCCGTCTCGGTGATCATCCCTTGTAAAGACGAAAAAGGAAACGTGGAAGATGCGGCGCAACGCATGCCGCAGCTTGGACGTCAGACAGAGATCATTTTCTGTGACGATCAATCAACCGATGGCACTGCTGAAGAAGTGCTGCGGATGCAGTCGCTTTGCCCGGAGAAAGACATCCGTTTGGAGCGAGGACCGGGGGTGTGTAAGTCGAGAAATGTCTGGACAGGTTTCAATGCTGCCACAGGCGATATTTTGATGATCCTGGATGCTGATTTGACCACCATTCCCGAGGAGTTGCCCTATTTTGTTGACGTTATTGCTTCTGGGCAGGCGGAGTTTGTCAATGGTTCGCGGCTGGTCTATCCCGTGCCGAAAGGAGCCATGACTACAGTCAATATGTTGGGCAACAAATTTTTCAGCGTCGCGTTTACGTACCTGCTCGGCCAACGCGTAAAGGACACGCTGTGCGGCACCAAGGTCCTGTGGAGAAGCGACTGGGAGCGGATTAAGCCCATGCTGGGAAGCTGGGGAATCGAGGATCGCTGGGGCGACTACGAACTGCTATTTGGCGCGGCAAAACTCAACCTCAAGATTCTGGATCTGCCCGTCCACTACCAGGAACGAATTTACGGTTCTACGAAGATGACCAGGGTGTTCCGCAACGGTCTTGTCATGCTTAAGATGTGCTGGCATGGATTTTTGAAATTAAGACTGGGTTACTAACTACCAACGTACTGAGCCCCAGGCTACGCATGGGACGTTGCAACTCGCAATCATCTAAAATTTCCAGTGCAACAACGCATTGCTAAAGAAATCCACCACGGGCGTTTCCTGGCCAAACATGGGGCAGGAGAGATTTGGAACTGGGAAGGCCCGGCTGGTAAAATGCGCTGGGCCCGCCGTGTGAAAATGCTCAGCAACCACCTCGGGCCAGGCATGAGCGTGCTCGAACTGGGATGCGGTGCGGGCTATTTCACCCGGGAACTGGCTCGCTCAGGTGCGGACATCGTCGCCGTTGACGTGTCTCCCGAGCTTCTGGAAATGGCGAGGGCGGATTGTTCTGCTAAAAATGTTCGTTACGAAATCCAGAACGCCTGCGCGTTAAGCTATCCTGACGCCGCCTTTGATTCCGTCGTAGGCAGCTCGGTTTTACACCACTTGGAGATCAAGGAGGCCGTGCGTGAAATCCATCGCGTGTTAAAGCCCCGTGGCACGATCTACTTCACCGAACCAAATATGCTGAATCCGCAGATCGCCATACAAAAGAATGTCCCCTGGATAAAGCGGAAGCTGGGCGACTCACCGGATGAGACCGCTTTTTTTCGGTGGCCAGTGCGGCGGTTACTCGAGGAAACGGGATTCCGTGATGTGCGGATCGAGCCGTTTGATTTCCTGCACCCGAAAACGCCGGCTTCTCTGATTGGTGGAGTGAACGCACTTGGCCGTTTTCTTGAGAGGATGCCGGTGGTCTCGGAGTTTGCCGGCTCGATCTATATCCGCGCGATCAAATGAGGACCAGCACGGTTGCACAAAACCAGAGCAGCCAGGATCGCGTGCTGACGTTGCGCAATCGCGCACGGCTCGATGCGAATAAGAATCTGCTTTTCTGGTATCGCGAACTTTATCGTGATCAGTTCAAGGACTTTCCCAATCCGGCGGCGCTGTCTATTTTAGAAATAGGAAGTGGCACTTCGCCCTTGAAGCAATTTCTCTCAACCGTTGTTACCAGCGACGTGCTTAAGCTGGATTATCTCGACCTTGTGTTTGACTGCCACGAAATCGACAAGTTGGATGCGATCGAGGACAACAGCCTTGATGTTATTACGGTCACCAACGTGTTGCATCACCTTAAAAGCCCAATTGCGTTTCTAAACCGCGCGGCCAGCAAGTTGAAATCAGGCGGCAAAGTCATCGCCACTGAGCCTTTTTTTTCGGTCCTCTCAACGGTTGCCTTCAAATACTTACATCACGAAGCGGTCGATTTCCGAATTTCCGAGCCGGAACTCGGCCATGTGGATGGGCCGTTGGCTTCAGCCAATATAGCCCTGCCCTGGCTAATTTTCTTTCGAAACTGCGAATGGCTGCAGCGCTTGAATGATAAGTTCGATCTTACTAGTTTTTCCGCCCGGCCTTTCAGCGCTTTGTCGTACATGGTGACTGGCGGAATTTCGCACAGACTGCCGGTCCCACGTTTTCTTTATCGCATGCTATTTCCCGTGGACCTCGCGCTAAGTCGACGTTTTCCCAGATTTTGCGCAGCTTTTTTCACGGTAACCCTGAAGCGACGTTGATGTCGACGGTTCAGTCTGCGCTGCAATCCCGTGAGTCCCAAGACTTCCAATCATGTCGTGTCCTTACAACGCTACTTCTTTTTCCTGAGCAACACGAAACGACCACGACGATCAATTAATGTGTAGTCTTCGATGCGAATTCCAGACCCCGGGTTTATTGTATCTGAGCTGATCCTGAGGGGGGTATATGTGTCGGCACTATCGCCAAGGATCCATATTGGCGCGGGTCGGCCATGCATTCGGTCCAACCAGAAAAGGTTTCGGTCATGCGCGTAGCGGAACAGCCAAGTTGAGGCAACAACGGGTTCCTCTGGCTTACCTTCACGGCGGTAGCGCGCGAATAGCTCGTCTGCTTGTTGTCGTTCTTGCGGGGAGTAAAAGCTAGCGGGACCAAGGCGATATGCCCAGTACGCGTGCGGCACAAGCGCGAGTTGCGCGGAGATCGACCATGCTGCGATTGCGATTGTGGTTGTAAGTGCCGCTATCCGCGTCCATTTGCTCGAGTGCTGTGCAGCACGCGCAAGGGAAGCAAAACCTACCAACGTGATACACCAAAGCAGTGCCTCGGTGGAAAAAAATCGTGGCGTCCACAGAAGATCGTTCCGGTTCATCAGCCATGCGACTATAGTTGTAAGGACACCAACAACCAAATAGTAGGGACGCAACAAGACTGTCCCAAAGCTGCCTACGATCATGATCCAGAGCCATTGACGGACAGCGCTGCTACCAAGCCAGTGAGCAATGTTGGAGGCAACAAAAGCGAAAAGCGCTCCGGGACTGGATAAGCTTACCGGTGCCACCAGACCAAGGCGGTCGACCGAGTGGCGAGCATACATTGTCGGCGACTGTGACCAAGAAATCGTGAGTAAGAGAGGAATCGCGGAAACAGACAAGAGAAGTGTGATCGCCGCAGGCCGGTTCAACCGGCACCATGGGCGTTTGCCTGCTGACGAAATCCATGTCTCCACGCCTGCTACCGTGGCTACCATAGCCGCAGCAATTGGTGCATCCTCCTTCACGCTGATAACAGCTAGTGCCGTCACGATTGACGGGATCATCCGCTGCTGAAGTAGAAAATAGAACAGGACTAGACATAACGCCGGCGCAAGAACCTCGACATGAAATCCGAAGCCCGGCTCTTGATAGAACGCAACCGAAAGCGGTGTGGCGAGAATCACCGCGGGTGCGACTACTGCAACCGGCCCGTTAACGCCCAGAAGACGCAGGATACGCGTTGCCCAGAAGTAAGCTGCTCCCACCGACGCGGCGAGCAAGAATAGCAACCCGGGAGCGCCGAACGGCTTTGCTATAAACCCGAGCGGCAGAAGCAGAAAGTAGGTGTGACTAACAAGCAGGTTCCCAAAACAGTTGTCTTGGAGCAAGCCTGGTCCCTCGAGCCAGCTCCGCGCAGCCTGAACACTCACGAAAAGGTCAGATGTATAGCCAAGAGCGTAGAATGTCTTAAGTTTAAGCACGTAAACCCAAATGACAGCGAACACAGCGAGCCCGAGAGCCACGAAATCCCACCGACCCCAGTGCGCCTCAGCGGCCACCTTTGACGTAAACAGCTCTCTCCAGCGAAGCCGCATCGGGCGAAGGTATGGTTTCTTAAAACCTTTTCCAGTGTTATGATGCCCAAGTCGAGATGAAGCCTCAAATTTCATTCTTCGGTTCTGCGGCCGCGATCTCGAAATCCAGCGGACAACTGATCGGGCTCGAGTTCTGTTTCGCCGTCGTGGGGTTCAGCTTTCGAGCAGTTGCGTTGCGAGACGATCGTTGCCGCATTCCCTTAACCCGGTCGTGATTCCGTTGGTTTCGCATGTTCTCAGAGTTGGCAATCAGATTTACGAACACGCGTTCCCCATCTATCGCCTCTGTTATCGCACTTTCAAGGCGTACGCTGATCGTGCAGAGCGGCAACTGCTGAGAAGTGTTTTGTTTCCGGGCGCTGTTGTAGTGGACGCAGGCGCGAACATTGGTATCTATTCGCAGTTTCTCTCACATTGCGTCGGTTCGGCCGGCGTTGTTCACTCCTTTGAACCTGCGCCTGAAAACTTCAGGCGCTTGGAGTCTGCCACTCGTAATTGCCCAAACGTCCATTTGTCTCAGGCTGCGGTGGGAGAGCGCAGTGAGAGATCCAAGCTCTACGTATCGGACGAGCTAAATGTCGATCACCGCGCCTACCTCCCCGAGGGAGATTCCCGCCGCGCTATTGATATCGATATCATAGCGCTGGACGATTACTTCCAGCCGGGCCAACGGGTTGATCTAATCAAAATGGATATTCAAGGATATGAGCTGCAAGCGTTGCGCGGGGCCAGCCGTGTCCTGGCTGATAATCCGGACGCAAAATTGCTTCTTGAGTTTTGGCCATACGGCTTGAAGCAGGCCGGCGTGAACTGGCTTGAGCTCATAGACGCTCTGAAGACTAGGAGTAGATCGCTGTTCAAAGTAACAAATCATGGCTTGGCGCTTTTTCGCTCGGAATCCGTTACCGAAACTCCAAATTGGTACGTGAACTTGTTCGCTTCCCCTCAGTAACATCCCAGGTGGTGTTGGCGCGGCTACTGTTGCACTGGGATCTCTTCATCTGAAAAAGTTAAATTATCGGCGCTCCGTACTACGTAGCTTAGTTCCGGATTGTAATCTCTAATGTAACCGACAAATTCAATGTTTGCTGTAAATTTGCTCTGGTAAAACGTGCGATTGACAAACGGGCTGATCGGCGCAGAGCGGGCGACTCCGCGAATTACTCCGTTTGAATCGGTTATTACCATAATCCAGGGAATCGACTGCTCGTGTTTGAACGCTTGCCCGGTCACACGCGCTGCAGGGGCACCGTTATCACACTGGCCTAAAGCGTCAATGCTGCACTGCCCATGAAGCCCTTCTGGCCTGTGTCGTGTCCCAAACACTTCCGCTTCCTTAAGCCCGATCCAATCCTGTAAGCCATCAGCGAACACGTCCAAGCGACGCGCCCGCATCTGCGAAGCCATGTGAAGCCTCTCTTCAAAAATTTGTTTAAACTCAGGAGGAAGCATTTGTCTCCTTTGAGCCTCAACAGCTCCGTTGATCATGGCGGTAACATCTTTGTCATACATAATTTGCAGGTTTTTGCACCAGAACCACGCCTGATAATGTGCTGGCCAGGCGAAAATGGCTATTGAAAACGGGAGAAGAAGAATCGGCCATCGTCTCCACTGTAGATGTTCCGCTCGCTCGATCGCGAGCAGAATCAAACTCGTCCAAAAGAGTGAACTCGAGAATAAATAGCGCGGAGCGAAAGGCGCCAGTTCAAACGATTTCAGTCGTCCAACGGCAATAAGCGTCAGAGCAAATAGGTTAAAAATTAAAAGCGATAACCCAGTGCTTTCCAGCCCGCTTTTAAGGTCGCGCCAAACCATACGAGGTATGACAAAAATCCCCGCAAGCATCAAACCCGCCAAGCCGCTCCACAATGCGAGACCAAAGGATTGCTCTAAATCCGTAAGCGGCTTTTCCACGCCCCAAGCCGCGATTGTGTATAACACCGGACTACCCACAAGTCTGAAGAACTTGGTTAAAGCACCGATGGGACTATCGGGAGAGACTTCCGATACTTTTGGCCAGCTGAACGGAAGCACCGGAAGCATCTCGTAGATGACGGCTGCTGCAAGCGCGCTGATTCCGAGTAAAACAATCGTTCTCCGCGGAAGGCGCAGGCACCAGGCCAGAAGCAGCAAAGTAGGCCAAATGGCCAACCCTGCGCCAAAACTAAAGGAGGCGACAAACCCGGCACACACTACAATCACCGCTGTCGCCCACGAGCAACGCATCTTGGCTATCAAAAGAAAAGCGAGTACCGCTCCGTTCATCGTCAAAGAGTTTTCACAGTTAAACTCGCCATTCGCAGTAATGCTGGCTCGGCCCATCCAAAAATTGCCCATGAGCAAAACAAGTGTGGACAATGTCTTTGCAGTCACGCTTATGGTTTTATCACGCCAAATCGGGATCAGAAGCAGCGAGACTGTTATAAAAAGTAGCCCCAGCCCTGCAAAGAAGAGCGTTTGCACATCGCCATGAAAAAAGCGCAAATTGGCTAGGCCAATGAGGCTGGGGAAGAACGTAACGTGACCAGCCTGTTTAAGCAGGGCACTTTGAAACCATGTGTGGTTCCAGGCAAAAGCGTAAACGCTCCAAAAATCGCTTCCCATCAAGCAGGTTACGCGGCCGAGATAAAGGTAAACACCTCCCGAAAGTAGGAAAACGCCGCCGATTAAAATGGCAAAGATTTGGACGGCGCGCTCGGCCACTGGGGCAAAGCGATAGATTCGACTTAGTGCGCAATTAGCGCAACGGGGTAGCTTGGTCGCAAACACGGATCACCGAACTTTGGCCGTTCTACTTCATGAGGGTATTTCAAGAACTGGCTTTTAATTTGGACTGTTTGGTGCTGAATCACCAGGAACCATCAACACCAGCCCGCCAGCTTCTAAAACGCGATGCCACCCAGCGTCAATCGATTTCAGTGTTGCCAGCACTCTATCGCTTTCAGATTTGGGAACAGCAACGGCATTAGCGCGGCCGGTCTCTATCACCTGGCGAAATTTCGGTTCCAACGACTTCAGTTGGTCAGGGCCGAGCCCCCGGTCTCCGTTGATAAAACCCTCTGCCTGATTCCGGAGGTTGCCCTCTTCCGGGTTGCCGGCGTTGGCGAAATAATGTGCGACCAGTCGGGGGGCAACTACTTTCATTTCCGGAAACACAAGAGGCAACTCGCAACCCGCTGTCCAAATAGGTGCGAGCAGTTTGGCGTGAGCGATGTATCTGTCGGCAGCCTTGGCAAAATCGAGGTTTGCCCGGAGCAGCTGGCATTCGCCGGGCGCCTTCCACCCAATACCAAGTCTTGCATCTTTTGGAAGTATCGAAATCCCATGATAGCCGCCAACGAAGCTGACTACGATAGCTGAAAGCGCAAACACTGTTGTTAATCCTTCCGTGATCACATTGCCTTTGTGCGCCAGCTGCGGCCCTGCAGCTGCTATCAAGGCGCATAGCAAAGGCAGTTGCAGGAGATATGCGAGTCGAAAGTAAGTTGGCGCAAGAATGTTTCCCATCCACCAGTGCGCCAGTAATGGATTCAAACAAAACAGCCAGACAGCACAAAGGTAGAAGAAGAGAAAAAACCCGGTGCGCCCACGAACAATTAGCAGCGGCACGGTAATCATTAGCACGACGTCACGGAGGTACTCAGCACGTCCACCAATGGCGTAGTCCATGGCTTCGTTCCATGGCATGTAGCTCGGTCCCAGCAGGTGAATGTCGATTGGCTTCGGAATGATATCCATTTTCAAAAAGGCCAATATCCCGATTGGATACGCAAGCGGGAACGCCAGTAACACGCCACGACGTATCAGCTTCCACAAATCTTCTGCTGTACTCGGTTCGAACAGTTCAACAGCGACGAAAGCTACCCAGGAGCAGCCGCTAATTGCTGGGAGCAGGTAGAGAGCCGGATTGCTGAGGCCCACACCGGCGATGCCCAACAGCGTCAACCAGACCACGTCAGTTGTGTTACCTCGACTAAGGAACCGGTAATTGAGCGCCAGCGCTATCGGCAAAAACAAGATCAGTACGATGGGTTTACCCTGCCACATGTAGCCGGAAAGAGTTGAAAATCCTACCCATCCAGCAGGATCGGCTCCGTTTAATGACTTTGCAGCGCCGAGTAACACGCCGAAGGATGATTTGTCAGCGAAAAGTAGGAAACTCATCCCGAACAGTGCTCCGACCGCCGCTGTCCACCGCTCTAAGCCGAAGGTTCTGACGCACCAATAAAAAACAAAAGGGACGGAAAATGCAGCTATGGTGTGACCAATTACCTGATAGAAGTAGAGTGGGTTAATTCCAAGGTAGTGACCCCAAAGCCCCATAAGCATTTCATAGCTCGTTATCAGATGCACTGGTGAAAAAGCTGCTGCATCCATGTCAACAATCGTCTGACGCAAGTAGATGGGCTGGTTAAGATCCAGTAGTTGACTAAGAGCTCTGTGGAAATATACCACGTCATCCTGATTGGGTCGTCGTACAAACAGGGCTGTGATCGCGTAGCCTACTCCCAAAGCCAGCAGCAGAAGATAGGAGGGATGAAATCGATAATTTTTCCCAGGGAATGTGCTCGTTTTGGTCCACAAACGTCCCAACCCAATACCCCCGGGTACCGCGAAGGCTAGAAAACACCACGTGATTGCGTATGCTGGCCATCTGGCGACAAGGACAAGGTCGTAGGCGAGAGTCCAAAACGCGATTATCGCTATCGGCAGCAGCAGAATATCGCCGGCGCGCGATTCGACAGATCTTTCGGAACTCAGCATAATCTCTTCACTCTTGGCGTTGAGTTCTGCAAGCACGATGTGATAGCAACGTTTACGCAACTCGTACTCAACTCATGTTGTCGTTCTTGCTCGAAAAAGCAAAATCGTCGGGAAGGGGTAGGTCATATCTTGCGGCAATTGCATGAGCTTAAATTCGTGTCCAAAAATCCTCACCGGAACGCGATAAGTTTTTGCATGTTTAAATCTTCCCTGCGCCTCAACGTCCCGAACAGTTGCGGTGATTTTCGCCGGGTCAATTTCCGTAGGGAATCCCACCAGAAGGAAATCAGCGTTTTGTCCGGCATCTTGTACCCGAACGGCCACTCTTTCGCTGTTTAGTGACTGGGCGGCAGGCATTACGGTATAGAAATAAGTTGGGAGGTGCAAAATACCAATCGTCGCTGGCGCCTCTCCAATGAACTTCTGGAGATCCTCCCGAAGGATCTGGCGAGCATCCTTCTGCTGCATTGCCCGACTGTATGCTATATCGAAAAGTATCGAAGGTACGAAAACGAGAAGGAGCGCGCCGGTTAAAACAACGGCCGTTGGCGACTTCTTTCTTAGTATCAACTGTAGGTCGCAGCCGGCTATGCCGACGAGCACACAAAATCCAGGAAACAAGAGCATGGTTATGCGAGCGAAATAAGGTGCAAAGTAGCCTTTGCCCATAAAATAAAGATATAGAAAAGAGAAAATCAGAATTGGGGCAGAAAGGTTGTAAAGACTGCGCCTGAAAAGAAGATAGAAGATTGCGCAGTAAGGGACCAACCACAGCATGGGATACATGGCGAACGGAATCACGTAGGTGATATATCTCCAGACAACGGCTAGATTGAGTAGCCGGCTAACCCCGAACTCGTGTAACGACGCGTATTTTAGTGTTTCGCCGGTGATGGCTTCTGTAACACTCGATGGATCTAAAAATAGCATTGGATGACCTAGAAACAGGCCAATTCCAAATCCCAAACCAATCAACCAGACTTGGCTTGCAAGGAAGTTTTTCATGCGGCCCGAAAATCGGATCTTTAGGGTCTGCATGTTGCTTCCGCCACCAACTAGTAAATAAAGGCACGGAATCGCCACAATGATTCCAGCAGGATACCGAGTCGCCGTCCCCAAGCCTGAAATTAGGCCGACCAGAAGAAGCAGCTGCCAAGATTGGGATTTCCTAAGCTTTAGAGACAACCAAATGACCAGCGCGCATAATAAATTGCTCAAAATGTGAGTCCTCATGAAATGTGCGTAAATCACCTGGATTGGCAGAACGGCATAACAGAGTGCGCCGATGAGGGACGAATAGAAGTGTTGAGTCGCTTCTTTAATTGCCAGAAAGACGATAACAATTGTACAAAGATCAAACAGAACCGACATCATTCGACAGGAATACAAAAGAATGGAAAGATCTTTCGTGTTTGTTGAGTTGCTGAGATCGGCATCTTTAGTCCCGGAAATTTTGAGGATTGCTTGTGGTACGGCCCAGAGGTAATAATTGAACGTACCTTCAAAGTACGCTCCGGGTGCCGCAATATGGCCGGCTCGTAGATCCAGCTGAAGGACTCCCCTAAGGCTTACAAATTCATCCGGCTGAAAGTTCCGGTCATGGCCATATCCGCTGCCGAGGCCCCAGGTCAACCCGGTTATTCGGAGCCAAGCTGCCAGCAAAAGCAGGCCTGCGAACAAAACCGGTTGGAGTGATTTTTGCACTAGTCAAGCTTCGGGCGCGAAGAGCTGTCAAGCACGTCAGCCCGATGGGGCCGTCTCGTCGGTTCCGGCTGGAGCGAGCCTTAGAATTTTGCCGCCGGAGTTATTTAGAATACACCACTCGTATCCAGGGACGGCAGGCAAGCGGGACTGCTCGGTAGTCACCTCATTTCGGGAAACGAACAGCGCGTAAACAGGAAGCGACTGTTGCAATCCGCGTTTAACCAAAGCCAGAGCCTCCGGCCGGTCATAACGCCACGTGTAGCTCCACTTGTAGTTATGGTTTCCATCGATTGGGGCTGCGACGAATGAGCGTGGCAAAAGCGCGTTCAAGTAAACAGGATCAATATCGGAGAGAACGATTCCGGGCTGCCGTTTCAACAGTTTGGCGAAATGCCTCTGCGCAGCAAAGTGGGGAGAGCCGCGAGATGTGTCAGCAAAATGAAGAGCGTCCCACGCTTGCGATCGGACAATGCCCAGTGTGTTAGAGCCGGAACGCGAAGGATAACCAAGGCACGCCGCGCCAAATAAAACAAGAATCAGCAAGGCGATAATAACCCGTCTGCGAGTAAGATTCTTTGCGGCCCACGTCACCGGCAGCACGGCCACGGTGATGGAAAGGATTAGAAGAGGGAGGTAGTATCTTGCATCAACAAGTCTATAATTATGGCTTAGAATCACGGCTAGAAAGGTCAGGGACGCTAAGACGGCGCAGATAACGAAGCGATCGATCCGAATAAAAAACAATCCCGCCCAAGTTAGAAGAAGGAATGCCGGTACAAAGGAGGTACCGGTGCCGAAGATATTCGCAGTGTGATATCCGAGTGGCCTCAGAACGAATTCATTCCACAGCGCGGCTGCGTTGTTCGGAACATAGCGAAGAGAAAAGAAAAGGTGGTGGTCACTAAAAAATGGGGTCCAGAAGTCGTAGCCGGTTTTAAACGGTGAATGGAACTGGATCGTATTGACCGCTAGCACAGGGCTAGCGCCGAGTAAGAAAACAACGGCAATCGCAGCGCAATGAAGGAACCACTTCGTGCGCATCCCTCTCACTGGCAGCAGAGCCATGGTCATGAGTAATGGTGCAAAGAAGAGCGACTGAATTCGAATGTTTATTGAAAGACCGAGGAAAACCGCCGATAAATAGATTTTCCAGCGGCGTTTTTCCTGAAGTCCTAAGTAGGCAAACATAAAGGCCAATACAATGAGACCGGATGCGCTGATGTCGCTCATTGATGAACGACAAAAAGTGAAGAAGCCGGGAAGTGTCGCGAGTAACAACGCTGCAAACCCACCGGTCAACGGCATGGCAAGATAGGCGTAAAAGGCGAACACGGTCAAAAGTAGCAGCAGACCCAGTGTTTGGTTTGTCCGAAACGGTGCCAACACGGCATCTGCTCGCCGCAGCATCTTGAGCCAGGGAAGCATGAGGACCGAATAGCCAGGAGGGTACCTCGACGGTAGCTTCTCGTATCCAATCTGTATAGAAGGCCACCAATCCCGGCGGATCGCTTTTGCCTGTGCGAAATATTCTGTTGCATCCGGGTGCGGACCAAGGTCGAGCAGCTTTGTCTTGCTGTAATCAATTTTAAGAACTGCGAAGTAATAAAACGTTAATGCACAGAGCAAAAGCAATGCGCCGACCAGAAATTGCGCGTTGGCAAATTTTGTCAGCCACGTCGTTTGAGTGGGAATTGTGCGGTTCATTTTTCGATGACACTGCGTCCTTACCAAAAATTAGAAACTGGAAGCAGCGCAACTTTTTGCCCAAGATTTCACAGCGCGGGCAACTTACTTGCAGAGGAATTTCCTCTTTGCAAGCTTCGGCCCTACCAGCCTGGAAATCGCTTCTCGCGGGTTAGTAATTTACCGCTGGGCGAGCAGATACATTGCGCCTAGCGTGAGCAGAAAGTAAGGAACAAGCACCGCAGCGCCAGTATAATCTTTCGCTATCCGCTGCCCGAAAAATAATGCGATGATCGCTAAGGCGGAAATGGCTGCCCCGTAGAACGCCACCGTCGAATCTCGCAATAGAAGTACAATCACGCAGCCGACGGCGCTAAGCACGCCGGCCGCCACCTCCAGAATTGTGATGACAGTCAGCAGCGCGGGAACAATTCCCGACAGTGGACTCTTCGCGAAATGCGCTTTTAGCCATTCGAAGTTTCCTCGGCGATCGACGACTTTATCAATTCCGGATTGAAGAAAAAGGATCGCGAGAAACGCCGACGCGAAGATTTGCAAAAAATATATTGCCTCTGTGAAGGCGTGAGAAGTAGGCATAACAAACCCATTCTAGATCAAACCATCCCGCCTTGTCGATCCGATGGAAGCCAGCGCTATTGACGAATCCCCGCGAAGCCAATGACAATATTCATATCCACACGGATGGTCTCGTTGGATGTAACGGTGAATGGTTGCGGTTTTGCGCGGAGACGCTTGGCTGCGCGATCTTGCACATCCAAAATATAAGCGCCGGGCGGCAGCGCGACGCGATAGTTTCCATTCCCGTCAGCAGTGACTCGCGAGATTTCGCTCTTCGCATCCTCGCTCAAGACGATCAGTGGATATTTGGCGTAGGTTTCCGGCGCCACCCCCTGGCGCGGCATTTCGTCGGATGCTTCAGCCTCAGCCGCCCCGAGCCATGTAAGTTTCAAATGTCCCTCCATAAAACCTGGCGGTACAGCATCGCTCTGTGTGGTACCAGCCAGAATTAACGAACTAGCTGCGGCAATTAGGGACTTGAGGTACGATGACATGATAGCGGCGAAACAAGAACTACGAGATCCACGAGAAAACATATCGCTGCTAATTCGCCTTTTCAACGTGCGCCAAAAATGCCCGATCGCAATCAAGACGCGGAATTAGCAGAAAAAAATAGGCGGGATAGGCTTAACTATCCCGCCTATTTCAACACCACGTATTACGGCAGAGTCAAAGACCAGGCGCTTCTTCCGTGCGTCGCCGCGTAGAGCACTCTGGAACCGACGTTGATGGTCAGACCATAGACCGCCACCGGCGGCAGGCCGGTGCCAGCCTCCTGCCAGTTCGTGTCGCCGGATTGTCGCACGAATACGCCGAAGTCGGTCGAGACGTACACATCGCCTGTGTTCCAGTCGACCGCGATGTCCGTAATCGGCTGGTCTCCCAGATTCGTGGCAAGGTCGCTGCCAAACGACGCTATGTGTGTTACCGGGTTGTAGTGCACGTCGAACACATGTCCCGGCGCAGTGCTCGCTTGGGCCGCGTACGCGTTGTAGCCCGAGTACGACAGGAAGGCGTGGTTCGCGTCATTGGGATCGATGTCGATGCCGCTCACGAACCGCGACGGCTGTGCCGAGGTATCGATGCGGAAGAAATTGACGTTGCTCGGATTCACGTCGTTTGCGTTCGACGTCACGAAGACACGACCGCGACGCGTGCCGACCCATAGCGTGCCGTTGTCGCTGGGAGCGCGCTCTGTCGCAACGATATAGCCGCCAACAAGCTTGTCGTTGCCCCAGAACTTCCCGTCGCCGAGCGCCTTGTTTTTGCCTTGCGCCAGGCGCACCCAGTCTCCGCACGTGACGTTGGGTGGGAAGTCACCGCTAAACTCGTTGCAGTGCGCGTCGAGGGTCGCTTGGCTGCCGCCGTTATCGGTCGTTCTCCAGACGAAATCGAGTCCGGCGTACATATAACCGG
>Ga0066904_10000002_pt1 | contig 23098 bp, 24 predicted proteins | sample PanSoiMetaPlot30_FD_133941 | JGI IMG/M metagenome (GOLD analysis project Ga0066904, IMG submission 133941) | Tropical forest soil microbial communities from Panama analyzed to predict greenhouse gas emissions - Panama Soil Plot 30 (version 2) | reverse complement strand
TAAGCACGGCGGCGCTGATAAGACCGGGTACTGGTGGAGCACGCCTGTTGTTGCCGAGACATGGGATGGCTGGCTCAACGATATTAATGGCTTTCACGTTAAACCCGAACACGTGTGGCGCGCGCTCGATACCGCGCGTGGCGGCGCGATCGAAGAGGGGAGTGTTGGCGGCGGGACCGGAATGATTTGTTATGAGTTTAAAGGCGGCAACGGAACCGCCTCGCGTAAGATTGAAATTAAGGTTTCGAAAGACGCTCCGGCACAGAGTTTCATTGTCGGCGTATTTTTGCAGGCAAACTTCGGTCGACGCCCGCAGCTAACAATCGCAGGTGTACCGGTGGGCAAAGAAATTCCCGGCAAGGTTTACGAACAAGAGAGCGGCTCTTGCATGGCAGTGGTTGCGACCGACGCCCCGCTGCTGCCAACTCAATTGAAGCGACTCGCGCGCCGCGTTTCGCTTGGCCTCGCGCGAACCGGAACAATTTCAGGAAATGGCTCCGGCGATCTCTTTATCGCGTTTTCAACGGCGAATCCGAACGCTGCGAATCCGGATCAGATCGCGCACAGCGTGCAAACAATTCCCAACGATCTACTGGATCCGCTTTTCGCAGGCGTGGTGCAAGCCACGGAAGAAGCGGTTGTGAATGCGTTGGTGAACAACCATTCCATGACCGGTCGGGACGACCATCGCGTCGAAGCCTTGCCGCACGATCGCCTGCGCGAACTCATGAAGCGTTTCCGCTGATCGCGAATTTTGTAGCGTGCGCTGTCCTCAGCGCATTACTTGTACGGTTAAGAGCGAGTCCGCTGAGACAGCGGACCCTCCAACTTATGAGGGAGCGAATGCTGTAGGGCGTTTGATTCGCTCGCGCCGGCTCGCTCACCCTTCGGGCTTCCCGTCTATCTCGCTCAGCTCCCGCTGGCTCGTTTCTCTGAAACGCCACTACAACGTCATTTAGTCGCTTTCTGCAGCGAAGATGGGTCGTCGAGCAGAATCCATTCAATCACGGAAATCGGGAGGCTCCCGTTCTTGATCAGGTCGTCATGAAATTGTCCCAGCCGGAAATTTCCGCCCTGCCGATCTTTGTAGCGACCGAGCAAATTCATAATCTGCCATTTGCCTACGATGTAGCTGATCTTTTGCGTAGGACTCGACGCTGCACCGGCCGCTTCGCCCTCCGCGGCTTCGCGGTCCAGTCCCCCGGCGTCCATGAAATATTTTACCGCTTGCTCGAAGCTCCACCGGCCCGTGTGCAGATTGACATCGACGCCAATACGCGCAGCACGGTACCGCGACAGCCGCAGGATTTGTCCTTGTGCCGGCGAGTTGTTCGGATAAAGGCCAGTCCGCATCAGCATCTCTTCGCCATACAACGCCCAGCCTTCGATGAATACGGTGTCTTGATGCTGGCGCCGGATTTCATCACCCAAATGATTTGCGATTGAGAGCTGAAGAAAATGCCCGGGAATACCTTCGTGTCCAAGGATTGGCCTCGGGTCTTCGATCGCGGCGCGAATGTAAAAGTTTTTGGACTCCGGATTATAAGTCGGAATAAAAAAGAAACCGGTTGAATCCTTGTCGTAAACGCCCGGAGGATTCATGAACCCGCCAGGACTGGTGGGTTTAAATGCTTCCGGTAACTGCCGAATTTGGAACGGCCCGAGGTAGTCGGGCAACATGACAAGGTTGTGCTCTTTCATAAAGGCGATCATTTCCGCTTCGCGGCTTTCGTACGCTTTGAGGAACGATTCCTGATCTGGCGGGATGTGGGCGGCGCGTTTAGGATCGGGATCAGCGAGGTTCGGATCGGGCAACAGCGCCTCCAGGGCGCGGTAACGCGCTAGCTCAACGCGCCCGATCATCTCCACCTCTGAGGCATTAAGCGGCAGAAGTAAAACGTGCTTGAGATAGTAATTGTAATTCGCTTCGCCCATCGGCGTGAAATCCGCCATTTTTGGAAGACGCTTCTCCAGTTCATCAGCATAGCCATGCAAAGCCGCGAGCGCCGCGTCCCGGGATTTCACCAACTCATCGTGCTCGTTAGGCGCAAGGTCCACATCGAGCGCCATGAGGCTGTTGTTCAAGAGCGGGTCGATCGAGCGCGCCGACTGGATCGCGAGCTGCGCATAAAGTTTTACCGGGCTTTGCAAATTGCTCAGGCCTTGCTTCAACAACGCCGGCATTTGCTTGAGACGCGCAGTAGCAGCGAGCGCGCGTTTTCTCGGTTTGTCGTATTCCTTCTTTAGCAGCGAGAAGATCGCATTTGTGCATTCGGCCGTGTAAACCTGCGGATTCGTGCGCTCGAACTTCAGAACGCGATCGCCGAACTCGACATTCTCAAGCTGTGCCCGAAATAGGATCCAATCGATGCGCTCCTCCTTTGGCCAGTTGTCGGTCTTCATCCCGCGCACCTTGTCCAACAGAGACCGCACGTGCTGTGCGCGCTCCGCGATCTTAGCCGGCGAATAATCGGCCAACCGATCGTCCCAGGTATGCAGTCCGGCCTCGCTACTGCGGACAGGGTACCTTTCATTCCGCCACGCGTAGTAATCGTCTGCCAGTTTATGTAGCGTTGCAGTTTGCGCGCTTACGCTCTGATTCTTAAAAGCTTCTGCCTTGATGCCTGGAGTCGATTTTGTGATTAACGCCTTATTGGAAACGTCTGGATTACGCTGCGTTGGCGACTGCGCGACAGCGTTACTGTGAAACATGAAGAGAGACACACAAGCGAACAGAGATGAGGTTAGACGCATGAAGCGAAGTGTAATAGCTGCCAGGGAATCGCAAAGCAAACGCCTTGGTTCGTTTCTAAGCGACTGGTTCTATAGGCGTGTCGTGCCTACGGCACCTGGGCGTTGCCGACCCCGCCGCAAAACAAATAGGGGCGCGGATGGTGTCTGTTTATTCACGCTCTTCGAGTTCCCGCCGCAATCGCTCCTTTAGATGGCGTCGTGCGGCCTTTTTGATTGCACGTCGCTCTGCGGCCACGTCTTGTTTTTCCGCCTGGCGTTCCCGCCGTGTTCGCGGTTCTGCAGATTGCGACACATGCCTGATCTGCGGTCGAAGGGCGCCGATTTTTCGCTCTTTCGGTTTGGCGTACGGATCCATGAGAATTCAGGGCTGCCTGTTTGCGATAAAAATAATGGGAATCGCGGCGAGCGGAAGAATCATTGAAAAAGTGCCACAGCCATAACTGATCTATCGTAAAGAAAACCCATCGCCGCGCTCCCGAGAAACCACGCGGCCCCGAATCCGGTATCAAACAAGCCAAAGGCCGTGCTCCGTTTTTGCGAGGCAATGACGCAACGCGCCTTGCGCGCTCATCCCGATCCCCCAGAAAATCATCCCCACCAGTGCAAAGCTAAACGTGCCGAGAAAACAAGAGGCGCAGCGGCGGCGGACACGAGATGCGCGAACAAAGACACATTCGCGCCGAATCTGTCGAACAGCGGGCCCAACGGGATCGATGCAAGCACGGGGACCGCGAGCGTGTTGATCGCATTTCCCAGGAACGCGAATACCCAGTGACGGTGGAATTTGTCCGCAAAATATCCCGAGGCCGAGCGCAACGCGTACCCTATGAATTCGCCGAGACCTGCTACAAGCCCCAGAATGGCAGCGCTTGCGCTTAACGAACCGAGAAATGGTCCGACAATCCCGCGCGCGCCCTCGTATGTAAAATCGGCGAAGAAATTTACGATCCCGATAATGACAACGAACTGCAGCGCCGATCGATTCTTCATTTCACCACGAATGGACACGAATTCAGAAAATGACGAAATCCGAATGACGAATGCCGAAGGATTGAATGAATGACGAATCGCTAAACCGGGCGCGCAATTTCAATTTGTAATTCTGGCTTCGTCATTAATTCGACATTCGTGCTTCGGCATTTCACAGTTCGATTTCTTCACATCAGATGAAGACGCTCGGAATCATCGGCGGCCTTGGGCCGGAAAGCACACTCGATTATTACAAACGAATCATCGCCCTTTATCGCGAGCGCACAGGCAACCGGCATTATCCGGAGTTCATGGTCGTCAGCGTTGATCTGAGAAAGGGACTCGACTTCATGGATGCAAACGACCTGAGCGGCATGGGTGATTTCTTGCTTGAGGGAATCGCCAAACTCGCGCGGGCGGGCGCAGAATTCGGGATAATATCCGCGAACACGCCGCACATCGTGTTCGACGACGTCGCGCCGAAGTCACCGATTCCGCTGATCAGCATTGTCGAAGCGACCCGGGCAACTGCCAAAGCGCAGAACTTGAAGCGGCTCGCTTTATTCGGAACGCGCTACACAATGCAGGCAGATTTTTATCCGAAAGTTTTCGCGCGCGAAGGCGTCGAGTTGGTTGTACCGGAAATGCACGACCAGGATTACATTCACGAAAAATACATGAACGAATTGGTACCCGGGAAATTTCTGCCCGAAACCCGTGCTGGCTTGCTCGCCATTGTCGATAAAATGAAAACAACGAATGGCATTGACGGCGTCGTTCTCGCCGGAACAGAACTGCCGCTGATTCTTCGTGACCCGGAGTACAACGGCATTCCGTTTCTCGACACAACAAAGATCCATGTCGCAGCAGCTGTCGCTGAGATGCTCTCCTGAGCTCCCAATCGCAAATCGCCTGCAACAGACGCGAAGCAACGGACAGGCTTTCCAATCGGCAATGGGCAATGGAAACTGGGCGGTGAAGGGTTCGAACCTCCGACCCTCTCGGTGTAAACGAGACGCTCTACCGCTGAGCTAACCGCCCGTTTTACCTATGAAAAGCGGCTGCGAAGCTATCGGCCAAAATTTCGTTTGTCCACCGATTTTGTCCACTGCAGGGTTGGAAACGTGAGAACACTACGCTCATTGAATCGCGCAAAGAAAAGCGACTGCAATCGTGGACGTCGCCCGCATCATTGCGCCTGTTCATATAACATTTTTTAATTGCCGTGTGCAGAGCAAAAGAGGCAGGATGAGTGGCATGAACCCCTGGAAAACCGCCTCGATGTCACTAGTAGTTTCAGCCTCACTCGGACTAGCAGACGACTTCAAAACGATCGACGGCAAGATATACAAAGACGCTACGATCAGCCATGTCGAAGCGGACGGGATCGTGATTAAAACCAAAACGGGAATTTCTAAAATCTATTTCGTTGAACTGCCTAAAGACGTTCAGGAACGGTTCCATTACGGTTCTGCGACGCCAACTGGAAAGGCAGTCACGCAACGCATCGACAAGGCCGAAAGCACCACTCACGCCACCCCGTTTGTTTCGGCTGCCGATAGGTTTACGAGCTTTGTCGAAAAAAAGCTCGACGAGCGGGAATCGATCTTACAGGGGAAACACACCCCCGGCTCGGCCGAGTTAATGGTGAGACGCGAGTTTAATTTTCACAAAGCCTTCTTGGCTGGGACTGCTATCATTGCCACCGTGCTGTTCGCTATCGTTTGGCGTCGTTTTAAATAACAAGCAATGACGCGAACAAAGTTCTAAATGAAGGGCTGGGAAGTAGTCGCCGACAATCTCGAAAAAGCCGGTTTGAGTTCGGGATGGGTGTCAGCTCTTGATCTTGAAGGGCCGAACAATCTGGATTGGTGACGCGCATCGCGGCGACGGAAAGCGCTTCATCGTTCGAGCCGACGAAAAGCTCAGCGCGTTTGTTGAACTTGAGCGTCAGGTTTTAACCGTGACATTTTATCTTGAATCCATCAGCCATTGATTCTCAGGCGCGAACAATGTGGATTGTTGACGCACACCGCGACGACCGAAAGCGTTTCGTTGTGCGAGCGGATGAAAAGTTGACGGCGTTTGTCGAACTCGAAGCAGCGATTCGCCTTAGTAGTTAGCGTCATTTCCGCCTGCGTCGATGGGCACGGCAATCCGACAGAAGCGCGGTCATTCGGCGCGACGTTTTTGCCATTGAGGGTGGGCAGCGCGCCATTCCCGCTGTTTCCGCGTATAATACTCCCGCCAGTATTGAGCCGTGCGTATTCGGGGCCGGCCACGCCTTTCAACCTTATCCATAAGATCAAAACAAGCGACCGCGTAGTATGGGGGATGCCGAAATGGTAAAGGCGTTCGCCGCGAGGACGAACGCCTTTCCATTTCGCCTCGGTGCTTGACACACCAGGCCGCTCTACATCGCAGCTTTAAGGTTTGTTTACGACCACTTGCGTCGCAGGTTTGCTCACCTCAATTTGCGCGCTTTCTGGATTTGCGCTGCTTGCTCTTTGAGCTGCGCAGTGAGCTGCCCCACCGTCAACTTCAGCTCCGCAATAGCCGCCCGCTGGTTCTCAATTTTGCTCTGCTGTTCCTCGACTTTTTTGTGCTCTTTGAGGAACTCGTTCAGCAACATCGAGCCGACCTGCTCAAATCGCACGGTGTTCACGTTGCCGTCGTTGTCGCGGAAGACCAGCTCCGGGGCCACCCAGCCTCGTCACCACGGCGGTGTTGTCGGAACCGGTGGTAACGCTATCGAGCGCGTCATCACCGAAGGCTGAGTTCCGGCTGGCCGTAGTGGCGTCCTCCAAGGCCAAATCACCGAACGCATTATTTTGCTCGCCCGTTGTATTCGCGTCGAGCGCGCCACGACCGTGCGCGTTATTGAAGGTGCCGGTAGTATTGCTAAAGAGCGCGAGCGGACCGAAGGCGTTATTGAAGCCGCCGTTGGTGTTGTTGTGGAGCGCGCTATCACCCACTGCCGTGTTGTTGACGCCGGTAGTTTTGTTTCCGAGCGCCTCAAAACCAACCGCCACGGGGTTACTCCCAGTAGTGTTGTCTTCGAGTGCACCAAAACCAACGGCGGTAAGGCCGTCCTCGGTCGAGGTGGCAGTCAGCGTAAAAGCGCCGACGGCCACGTTGAAGTCTCCGAGGATACCAGTCCCAGCCTCATCACCCACAGCCACGTTGTCATCGCCGACCACATTGCTGTCGAGGCATTATCGCCAACGGCCGTGTTGTCGTTGCCCAAGCTGTTGAGTATCATCGATGCGGTGCCAACTGCGGTATTGGAATTCGCGTCGGTACCCGCCCCGACACGACTGGTCAGAGCCAGGCTGCTGCGCCAACCCCGGTGTTGAAGCTGGCGTCGCCGACTATAAAGAGCGAAAACCAACCGACTCCTGTGTCTCCTGCGCCGCCGGTGACGTTAAAGAGGGCGTTGCACCCTTCCGCCGTGTTGAACGCCGGATAGCACCCGTCCGGATTCCCGGGTATCTCCGGGGGTAATAGTGCTTGCATTTGTGGCAAAAGCCCAAAGCAGGCAACCGCGGACAGGATCGTAGTGAATAATTTGAAGCTGCTGCGATTTTTCATAAGCTTAATGTTTAATTTTCTTTTTTGCTTTCATTGTTTTGGCCTTCTCTGATTTCTCCCTGGAGAAATCATTTCCGGCCGTTCATGGTAAATGTCCCTAGGTTCCCTTGCGGGAAGAGGGTCAGGCGCATGGCTAGAGACGTCTGACGAACTTGACGCGTTCTCGATCCCGCCAAAATCGCAGACCCGCTGTCAAGACCAAAAGTAGGACGAAAAACCTACAACCACGTAGGACGCAAACCTAGGGACCGCCCAGCTTGAACTAAGCAAACCTGCACCGCAAACGGTTTTGAATAATCAGTAGAATTGCCAAGCACTACCACTCTTTGAACTCGCCAGCGTGCTCGTGCGTCTCGATCACGTTGCCAGCTTTCATCGTAAACGCGAATTACGGCATTATGTGAACGGCTGCGGTGCAGCGCGTAACCGATTGCATTGGTGACCGCGTTCGGCTTGGCATACCACAAGCGGCCAAATGGTTGCGCTTCGCTGATTAGATCGACGCCGCGCCATCGCGAACTTTACTGTCCCCAATCTAACACCCGAAATTTTTCAATCTTCGCAAGATTTCGGAGAACTTCGCTTTGCAGATTCCGTAGAGGGTCAATGAAAGAAAATAGACTGATAAAGATGATAATGCTCAAAACAGCCCTAATGCTTGGCGCAATCGCAGTAGCACTGCTGCCCATCCGCGCCAAGCTTATTCAGGTGACATATACGTGTCGGACAACGGCGCGATCTGACTGCGCAATTTCCGCTTCGCCTTTGCGAATTGCCTTTGCGCGCTAATTTCGAAGTTGCCGCATGCTGCGCCCGAAATCCACAATTTCTGCCGTCACACCGAAAATCATCTTGTTACTGCTTTCCTATCTGTTCTTGGTGAGCGCAGCGGTCTTCGGACTGGTCGGTAGTTACAGAGTGGATGTGGTGCGTAAAGATCTGGCGAATGCGATTGCCGTCCGCGATGCGGCTGAACTTCGGCGGGTGACTCAGGAAACGGAACTCAAGGCCTGCGAATCCGCCGTGGCGGGTACAGAAGCGAAAATCGCGGAAGCAGAAAACAAGGCGACAAAAGCGCAAACAGAACTCTTGAAACTGCAGAACGAGAAGGCGGAACTGGAAAGCAAATTAGACGCCAGTCGAAACGAGATTGCTTCCCTGCAAAGGCGAATCGGAAAAGCAGACCCACCAGCTAGCCCTTCGCAAAATCCCAGCACCGCATCAAAGCCTCAGCAACAGACAACTTCAGGATCGTCCGCACAGATTGCACGAGAGCGTGTCGAAGAAGCAACACCTCTTCCGCCGCCACCGCCGAAGCAGCAGGTTGTGCCAATCAAAGCGCAGCAGGTCGCGGGTACCCTCGGTACAATGTCGATTTCCTCAGCAAGCGCCCTCGCCGTTTTCGCGCCGCGCCCCGAGTATCCGCGGGAGGCACGTTCGCACCGCATTGCGGGCAGTGGTGTCTGCGTCGTGTCGGTTGATCGAGGAAGCGGCTACGTAACTGGGGCTTCGATAGCCCAAAGCACTGGAAATCAAACACTGGATAACTCCGCCGTCAGTACGTTCCGAACGTGGATATTTAAACCTCGGAAAGTTTCGACGCTTAGCATTTCTTTTGGATTTACCACGAGGGGTGCTTCGTATTAGGCTTATCCGTTAGGGGATGGTGTTCGGCAGTGACTCCTGCGTTTACGCTCGTACGGCGACGATGTCGTAGTGCGGTACGTTGCCAGTGAACGTGGTCGCGATAAAGCCACGGCGCGACAACTCGGCGGCTACTAAGTATTCACCTGTCTGCTTCGTCAGGTAATTGCTTCTGCCTGTCGCCATTTCGTCGATGAGATCATGGCCGGATGATCTACCCGGCAATCAAAAACGATTCTAGCGCCATCCTGTGAAGCGGGGCGCGATCGTCCGTTTTGAGAACCAGCCAAGTGAACTGCGTTCAAGCTTTATCCACTATTTTATCCACCCGTGAAAATCTTTGGGCATTATTTGAGCGCACGTGAGATCATGCGTTTTTCTCGATTTACCTAGCGTTGAGCACAAGAATCAACTCGGGATAAAGTGAGAAAATCAGCGGGGTATCGGTGTAAACCGAGACGCTCTACCACTGAGCTAACCACCCGACTCGAAGCGAGTGAATAAGTGATGAGTGAATGGCGATCCGTCAAGCGAACCATTGCTGCTTTATCGCAGCTTAAATTGGGAGATCGACCACACTTTGATTGGGCAGCCGGCCGCACGTGAACGATCTTTGCCAATTGGCTAGGTGTGATTGATAGTGAGACTCAGCTGTGCTGCAATGGCTTTTATTACAAGATTGTTGTTTGCAGTCATCGAGCTAACCAGCGTTTTGCTTAGCACGTCCTACAGTGCGGACGCGCCAAAGCAAAAGGAGGGGAGGTTGGGAAACGCCAGTCGTCCGGACAAAACGCCTGTCCATGTGGTCGTGAGGTCTCGGGCGGAGATAAAACAGATATTTACTTACTCTCCATATCCTGCCGTGCCCAGCGAACTTGAAGGTTACGCGGGCTCTCAGGTGACCGGCACAGCTACTTACCGCATGAGCGTGGACGTCCAGGGGGCAGTCACTCAGGTCACGATATTAAAAGGATTCACGGTTACCGCAGTCTACGATGAGCGATTCTCTGATGTGAAGGGCAATGCCGTTCCTGCCTTGGACAACGTGATGGTTCAAACACTCATGCGGTGGCGAGCGAAACCCGGCCCGGTGCGCGTCGTAGATATTTATTGGAGTTTTGGAACACGTCCCTGGGTGAACTACGGGAAAACGAATGTGTCAGAATAATCGCCCATCGCACCTACGGCAAGCACCTCGGATCACATTGCCGGTCTCATCGTAAACGCGGATCACGCCATGATGTGAGCGGGTGCGATGCTTCGCGTAGCTGATCGCGTTTGGTCGGACAGAGCCGGCCGAATGGGAGCGCATTAGGTCGACGCCGCGTCTGTTTTCGCGGGGCGGACTTTATAAACCTGCATGGAATGCACAGCAGCCCCGGCTAGGTGAGTGGCTAGATCTCATGGTGCATACTCACTAATACTGTTGTCCGTGAATACAACCTTCGACACGACCAACGTAGCTTTGACCTCTTCTTTCTTCATCTGGGCGAGACGGGCCTGCTCCGGGATTAACTGGTTTATAGAGTACTGACCAGTGTCGGTGATGCTCTGTCCGGCCGGGATAAGATGATCTGGATTGACTTTAATGTCATAGATGTGCGAGCCAAGTAAGTCTGCAAACCGCACTATGGCGTCGATAAACTTAATGTCTTTCTCCGAGTTGTTCTTTAGCGTGAGAGAAATCTCGTACTTGTCATACGAGTCTTCCCCGCGAACCAGATGAGCGTCCCACGCCACAAGTTCAAGGGGCGATTTGGTCGCTCCGGCTGGCTTTGTTGACACGGCGTTCAGGGGCGATGAAAGCGGCGCAGCCTTCTCAAGTGCGGTTACGCGCTTTTCAAGATCGGTGAGCCGCTTCTCGACGCTTTGGTCTTGCTGCTGACCCCACGCTGTCGCGCAGACTGCCAGAATAACGGTGGATACAATGAGCGGGGATTTCATGTACACGCGCGTGACGGTCTAACTATAATTGGGCCAATCTGCCGTGGCGGACCCGCACCGCAAACGGTCCTGAACAATCAGTAAAAGCAAGCCGAGTCGGCGAAGTACTGGGGAATCATCGCTGGCAATCTCAAGACCGGCGGTTAGAGTTTGGAGTGGCATTTTCGTGCGGCTCGTTGTGTCGCTCGCTTAATTTCCGATTTACGCAGGCAAATCGTAGTTTCAGAAAAACTGGGTCGGCCCGGAATCGACCCCGGAATCAACGCCTTTACAGAACAGGACGGGACGCCGTGTTTCAAAAAGCGCTACCAGAACTAATGCTGAAAATCGCGAGTGCCTAGTAGCCAGCAGGACCCTGAGGAGGGGGCTCAGGTGGCGGCGGGGTCGGTGTCGGTTTTTCTTTCCGTTGTGCCATTCCAAATGCTTAAATCGATCAGGCAGCATAGTCGAGAGATAATTTCTATAAAGTTACGAGACTCGGCAAAAATAGCCACAATGCCGCTGCCGCGCTGGTAAGAAAAGCAACTACAATCGGAAACAGATTGACGCGCTTACTACGTGGAACCGGCGAAAACGCGCGAAACCCGCCTGAAACAGAAAATCTGCGAGCAGAAGCGTACTTCCTCTCCTGATGATTCCGCCGAGGATCTAATCCACCAAGTTGGCCGTCTCATTGCCAAGCCTTTTGCTTCGGCAACTCGCGGCGTGCGTCTCCGACAAAGATCTGGCGTGGCCGGGTGATCTTTTGCTCCGGGTCGGTGATCATCTCCTGCCATTGCGCTAGCCAGCCTACGGTGCGCGGAATGGCGAACATGACCGGAAACATGGCGACCGGTAAACCCATCGCCTGATAGATGATGCCGGAATAAAAATCGACGTTCGGGTAAAGTTTGCGTGAGATAAAATATTCGTCTTCCAAAGCGATGCGTTCGAGTTCCAGCGCGATTTCGAGCAACTGATTCCGACCGGTCACTTGGAACACGTCGTCAGCCACGCGTTTGATGATGCGCGCGCGGGGATCGTAATTCTTATAGACGCGATGGCCGAACCCCATCAATCTACCTTCGCCGTTTTTAACCCGTTGGATGAATTCTGGAATGTTACGCGTGTCGCCGATGCGCGAGAGCATCTTGAGCACTTCTTCATTGGCGCCGCCGTGCAGCGGACCATAGAGCGCTGCGGCTGCGCCAGCCATTGCGCTGTAGGGATCCACGCGGCTGGAACCGATCGCGCGCATCGCGTTCGTGCTGCAATTCTGTTCGTGGTCTGCGTGCAGAATGAAAAGCACGTCGAGCGCGCGTTCGAGCGCCGGATTCGGCGTGCACTTGGCGTCCGTCATCTTGAACATCATGTTCAAAAAGTTGCCGGTATAGCTCAGGTCGTTATCGGGAAAGATATAACGCAAGCCTCGGCTATGGCGATAAGTGTACGCGGCGATCGTCGGCACTTTGGCGATGAGGCGTTTGATTTGTGCCAGCCGCTTGTCGGTGTCCGTGACCTTATTGGCGTTGGGATAAAACGTTGAAAGCGCAGCGACAGTGCTGATGAACATTCCCATGGGATGCGCGTCGTAGCGAAACGCTTGCATCAGCGTCTTGATATTTTCGTGGATGAAGGTGTGATGCGTGATGTCGTAGGTCCAGGCCGCCAACTGTTCCTTGTTAGGCAGCTCGCCAAAAAGAATCAGGTACGCGACTTCTAAAAAGTTGCATCTCTCGGCGAGTTGTTCGACAGGATAGCCGCGGTATTCCAGAATTCCCTTGTTGCCGTCAATAAACGTGATCGCGCTTATGGTGGACGCGGTGTTCATCAACGCAGGGTCGTAGGTCATCAGCCCGAAATCCTCCGCGTTTGTCTTGATCTTGCGCAAGTCCAGCGCGCGTACGGTTCCGTGTTCAATCGGCAACGTGTACGATTTGCCGGTGCGATTGTCCGTAATCGTTAAGGTTTGTTCAGACATACCGTTTTCCTCTCAATGAATTAATTACTGCTGAGCCAACGATTGTCACGTTCTTCGGCCTCGCCAAACTTCTTTGACTGTTCTAATTACGCTGCCCGTTTGGTTGGCGCTATTCGGCTTTGATGAAGCTGATGTCTCCGCTGCGTTCGAGCCGCGCAATTTGTATTTTTGACAGGTCGTCGCTCTTCGCTTCGAGCCGCATATCTTCTTCGAGATCATGTTTAGAGATATGATTCCAAAACATGTTTTTTCGCTGGATCCTGCCATTCTGCACGAGCGTTGCCGGCTGTCCTTTAACCAGGATTCCGAAAGTATGTGAATAGTAGGCCGCCAAGCCGAAAAGCCGGTGCAGTAACACCAGAACGAATCCAGCGCCCAGCGTGGAAAAAAAAGCCTCTGACCCATTAATGACGCGTGCCAACATCGAGCCGATGATGACCACCAAGACAGCATCGAACGCCGTCTTTTCAGCAAGCGAACGTTTACTGCTTAGTCTCACCATTATCAGAGCCGCGATGAAAACGATGACGCCACGTACCGAAACCTGCAGGAATGTTAGCTGCTTTGGTTCCACGCCGATTCCAAGCAGCGTTTCAAGCAATTGTGAGGAGGTATTCATGTTGGAAGGTTACACTGCAGGGCAACACTTCCAAGCAGGCATGTTGATCTTGCAAAGTATTTAAATCCGATTGGCCACGCGAACTCTGTTTGTTTATCAAACTAAGCAGAAGCGCAAAGCGCATCACATCGAGAAGGGTTACAAAAAGCGTAGCCTTAGTAGTAGAGAAGCTGAGCGCCGCGCATAGGCAACGGTAACCAAATCAGATAGAGGCGGCCGAAAAAAGGCGGAGGAGGTCGCGGAATCGCGGCGCAAGTCGAGCTCGCGCAAAGGTGGAAGAAAAGGTGGTTGAAGGCAAGGCCCCAGGACAGTACACCGATTGAGTGTGGCCGATACCAATGGATGTTTCGCAAGCGTGATCAGATCGCTCGCAAACGGTCAGAGAATTTTATTTTGATCTGGCCCGTTTCTTTTGTGCGGCCTTGGCTCCCTCTTTGCCGAGAACGGTGCGCGTTTGTTCTCGGCAGATGGACAATAGTTCGCTTCCGTCGCGCAGCTTGCGCTGCTTTCCTAATATTCCACTTTGCAGCGCCTCGTTGTTTTCTAGTTGTCACAATTTCACGGAACCAGAGCTGCCTGATAGGACCTGCTGCGCGCCACGAGTCAGCCTAACATCTCAGCGCCGGCGCTTCCGCGTGCGCGCCGCTTTCTTCGCGGCGGCCGAGCGTGACCGTGCAGAGCGTTGCCTTGCCACGCGCTTCGCGTGTCTCGACAACGCTCGTCTTGACGCCGAGCGACGGCTCTCGCGTTTAAGCGCGCGTTTCGTTGCGCGGGACCGTTTTCGAGAAGGCTTTTTGCGGCGCCCGACGCTGCCCTTTGCGAGATCGCGCTTTGCCTGGCGCTTTGTTCGTTGCCTGCCGCGTTTTGGAGGCGGCAATTTTACTCCGGCCCGCCGCGCCTTGGACAGACCAATGGCGATCGCCTGCTCGGGCGATCGGGCACCGTGTTCGCCTTCCCGAATGTGTTCCATTTCTTCGCGCACAAACTCTCCCGCCTGAGTGGAAGGCGATTTCCCTTCACGTTCGTCCTCGCGCGCATGTTCGACTGCTTCTTCTTCTGGCATAACAAAATGGTTTCGCCGTTAGCCACGCGTTTGGATGTAACTAAAAGACGGAACATCTGTGCAACCAAAGCGGTCGCGCTGCGCGAAGAGGGCAATGATGATTCTTATTCGCGCATCATTGCTAACTGAAATTTACCGCTCGATTCAATCACAACAGCGGCGCGCCGAACGACAAATTGAAAAAATGGAACTTGAATGGATACGCGCGGCGGGGCGGGCGTTCGACGACACGCGTGCTCAGGATTGATCTTCTCAATGGGTGCCTCGGGTGGAACGGTCGCTGAGCAAAAGGCAAACGGCGCGATTTCAGATGAGCTGGTCGCTGCGGCGGAAGAAGCCGGGTTGCAGTACGTAAGTGATCACCGCCCCGGTTATACTCGCCGCGCGAAGGGCAAACACTTCGACTACTTCGATACCGATGGGAAATCTATTCGCGACGACCAGCGTCGCCTCCGGATCAAACGACTCGCTATCCCGCCAGCATGGACGGACGTCTGGATCTGTCCATCGCCAAACGGCCACATCCAGGCGACTGGCCGCGACGCGCGCGGCCGCAAGCAGTACCGGTATCACGAGCGCTGGCGCGAAGTGCGCGATGAAAACAAGTTCGACCGGCTCGCCCAATTTGCCAAAGCCCTGCCAAACATTCGGCGGAGAATTGCTCAGGATTTGAAGTTGCCCGGGCTTCCGCGGCGAAAAGTCCTTGCCACCATCGTGCGACTTTTGGAGCGAACATTCATACGCATCGGCAACGAGGAATACGCGCGTGAGAACAAATCATTCGGTTTGACCACGCTGAAAAATCGGCATGTCACGGTGAACGGCGCGCAGATGCATTTTCGATTCCGCGGGAAAAGCGGCCGACACCACGAACTGGATGTTGCCGACCGCCGGGTAGCGAAAGTCATTGCAAAGTGCCAGGACTTGCCCGGTCAGGATTTGTTCCAGTACTTCGATGAAAACGGCGAGGTGCAGAACGTTACGTCGCAGGACGTGAACGAGTATTTGCGCCAGATCGCCGGCGAAGATTTCACCGCAAAAGATTTCCGCACCTGGGGTGGAACGGTGTTGGCGGCAATAGCATTAAGCGCACAGCAAGAGTTCGAAACAAAGAAACAGGCGAAGTCGAATATCAAAACGGCGATGTGCGCAGTAGCGGAACTTCTCGCCAATACACCTGCGATTTGCCGCAAATGCTACGTTCATCCGGTGATCGTTGAAGCTTACCTGAACCGAACGCGAATCGTGGGTCTCAACGCCGCCACGCAAAGACCGAAGCAATTTGACCTGCGCGGAGCCGAACGCGCCGTTCTAAAGTTCTTGCGCGCGAGAGGAGCGGCTGAGTGAAGCGCGGAGCCCTTGCTGATGAGGTGAATCCGGGTCGTTGGCGGTGACAGATCCTGAACAAGCGAGAGAAACGTGCTGTAAATGCGAGAACTGCTTCAGTTTCGCTATCTACCGCGCCGCCGACCGCTAAGCTTTCAGCACAGCTTTGACGCAGCGGTCTTCTTTCTCTGAGTTAAATTCCGTAAGCCTCCTGCGCCCTCTCGCGCGGCAAAACAGAGACTGAGGCGCGGGATTGAGAGTTCGCGCCATGGACCCAAAATCTATAGCATTTTTTGCCATCCACGGCCGTCGAGCAAAGCGTAATTAGTTCAAACGATTTGCTAACCAATATCCTATGAATACTGCTGCCATTCTCTTCGCGATCGCCGCACTCGGCGGGATTACAATGGCGATGATCCGGTTCAGTGGGCGCGATTATCCGCCGATGTGGGTTGCCATCATCCATGGGCTGTTTGCTGCGGCCGGCCTCGTTGCGCTAATCGCAGTCGTGTTCGGGGGCGCTGCCACGTCGCTCTCGATTGCATTGCTGCTGTTCGTTATCGCCGCAATCGTAGGCTTTGTGCTCTTTTCCTATCACTTGAAGAGCCGCCCGCTGCCAATCCCAACGATGGTCACTCACGCACTCTTCGCCGTCGTCGCCTTCGTTATTCTGATTGTCGTGCTGTTAAGGGCGACCTAAGTCGCTTGACTCAAGGCGAACGCTGGCCTTAGCGTTGCAAAAGTGCGAGCGCCTTGCTTTCGCGATGCTCCACCTGATCCATCGGGCATTGGCGAGGGTTTTTGTCTGGACGCCAGCGTAGGAGTTTCGTGGCGTGTCGAAACCGGCCGCCGGTAAAATGATCATAGGCGACTTCCACGACAATTTTTGGCGCGACTGGTTCCCATTCCCCGGTGCGATCGGTGCTCCAACGACTCGGTCCTCCAGGCGCGTTGCCGGTGAAACCGGGTGGCTTTCTCAGCCGCTCAAATTTTTCTGTTAACGCGCGCCGTTCCGATGCTTTGAAACCGGAGATAAATCCGACGTGATCCAGCAAACCGTCATCACCGTAAAGTCCGAGCAACAGAGAACCGATCACGCGCGCGCCGGTTGCGTAGCGGAATCCGCCTACGACGCAATCGGCAGTGCGGATTTGTTTTACCTTCACCGCAGCGATCCGTTCGCCAGAAGCATAGGCGGCATCAATGCGTTTTGCGATGATGCCGTCCAGATCGCGGCCGGTCTCTCGAAACCAATCGCTCGCAACACGGTAATCAGTGGTGGCGGGTGAAAGGCGTACGTTCTTTGCTGCCCGTAGGTTCGAACGCGCGAATTTTTCCAGAAGCTGCCGACGCTCCCGCAGGTTCAGTTTCAAGTATGATTTATCGTCCTCTGCGAGCAGATCGAAAACGGTATAAAGTGCAGGGTTAGCTGCGGCCAGTTTCTGGACGCGACTCGCAGCGGGGTGCAGACGCAATTGCAATTCGTCAAACGAAAGTGCGCCGCCAACCGGAATGACGAGTTCGCCGTCGAGAACAAACTGTTGCTGCGGCAACTTCGCCAGGTTAGCGACCACATCGGGAAAATAACGCGCCAGCGGCTGACCGTTCTTTGATTGCAAATAGATCTTTTCGCAATCGCGAAACGCGAGACAACGAAACCCGTCCCATTTCGGTTCATATTGCCAACCGTCGCCGGTCGGAATTTCGTCGACCGAGCGCATTTCCATCGGCGGTATGGGCGGTTTCAGCAGCATCTTAAAATAAGTTTCGCAGCGCGGGCATTACTGGACGCCCTGTAGCAACGCCGCTGTGCGGCGTCCCAACGGTAAAAGTTTAACAGAGCTTCTCAGCAACGGCCAAATACAGGCGTATCAGCGATCTGCTTGAAGGGGTTCTCGTGACAAAACAACCACACTCATCGGCATCAAAGTCATCGTTCGTCGCCAACGCGTTTGGTCTGCTTAAGCAGACGGCGCAGGAATTTTTGCAGGACAAAGGGCCGCAATTAGGCGCGGCGCTTGCATACTACACGTTTTTTTCACTCGCGCCTCTGATTTTGGTTTTGCTCGCGATTGTCGGAGTGATTTTCCGCGAGGATCCCGCGGGGGCGTGGAACAAGATCACACAACAGATGAGCTGCTTTCTCGATCCAAGAGCTGTGCAGGTCGTGCAAAACATCGCCGAAAAGGCTTCGCAGCCTGGCAAGAGTACCATCGCCACTATTATCGGCGTGGGGCTTGCGGTTTTTGGCGCAAGCGGCGTGTTCGGTCAGCTCCAGGACGCGTTGAACACAATCTGGGGCGTGAAAGCGAAGCCCGCTCAGGGTATTTTTGGTTTTTTACGAGCCCGTTTTCTCTCGTTTGCGATGGTCGCTGGCATTTGCTTTCTGCTGCTGGTCTCGCTGGCGATTGAAGCGCTGTTGAAAGGATTTAGTCATTACGTCCAATCGGTGTTGGCAGGCGGAATTGTCGTCGCCGTGGGCGTATATCTCATTTTTGATTTGGCTGCGGTCATCGTGCTCTTCGCGATGATTTTCAAGTTCCTACCGGATGTTAGCATTCAATGGCGAGACGTCTGGGTTGGCGCGGTGATGACTGCAATTTTGTTTGGGATCGGGAAATGGTTACTGGGCTTCTACCTTGGCAGCGGTGCAGCCGGTTCGGCCTACGGAGCAGCCAGTTCGCTCATCACATTGCTCCTTTGGGTTTACTACTCATCGCAAATCCTGCTGTTCGGCGCAGAATTCACCCAGGTATCTGCGCAGCAAGCGGGTCGCGAGCTTGAGCCGAGCCACTACGCGATTCGCGTCGAGACAAAGGAAATCGAGAGCCGCTAGTATCTTGCGTTGTCGACCTTCGTCAGCGTAATCATATGCGCCTCCACACGATATACCCTGCTGAGGACAGCGGATTCTACAATCACTTCCGAAGATGCCACTGAGTGCGGTGTCTGTTCTCTTCGGTGTTGGTGCGGCCCACCAGTGAGCTATCATATCCGTGCTGGCTCATGTGCGTGCTAACTTCCGGATTGTTTGTCGGGCCAAATCCGTTCGGACCCATAGTTTGGTCTCCACTGTTCCCTTGCGCGATCACGCCCACAGTCAAAGCTACAAAACCGGCTGCTATGAAAGCTGCCACCTTCGCTTCGACAGATAATTTCATTATTTCCCCCTATCCCATGGTTCGACTTACACCTTTGACGTTTGATAACGGTTCGGATTCCCTGGTGGCACCAGTCGCCGCAAATCAAAACATGATTAATGATTCAGAGTTTCACCTAGTCCGTGGTGTTATGACTAACTCAGTGACTCGCTGACAACACCGGGGGCTTTCCTTTCTCGTTCTCTGTTCTTTATGCCCGGTGCCACCAGCAGGCCGTCGCAACCGACCGATGATTGCAGACAAGATCCGCGACCAGTTACGGCAGCTTCTCGGTAGACAAACCGAAGCGGAAGGGAAGCGCAGACAATCGCGAAACTGAAGATCGGACTGCGGAGATGTTATCCTCAGCTTGAAGCGTTGGGCCGCGCAGCTCGTGGCGCGACGCTTTTTTGCAACCGAACCAGGCGCAGCGTGCGATTAATGCATGTGAAACCGCGGGATGCGCTTCCGTCGAAGAGAAACATTCGTTGTGAAGTGTTTACCTGCCGACAACAGAAAGAGGAAAATAAATGCAAAAATACTAGTTACTATGGCCCTTGCGATCGCAGCTCCTTTCGCATGGGCGCAAGTCTCAGAGACGACTACAACAACCACCACAACGGAAGGCAGCGGCACGATTACGGAGTACACCCCGGGCAGCTTAATCGTGCTTAAGGAAAGCAGCGGGCCGCGAACCTACCATTTTGGTAAGACGGTTACCTACGTGACGCGAAGCGGTAAAGTGCTCGACGAAGACGTCGTACGGACGAGGGTGAAAGTCGGGGTTCCGGTCCGAGTTCACTACGTTGGGACAGGCGACAGCGTGATGGTTGATCGGGTAATTCTCGACGAGGATTAAGAGCAGAGGATAAATCGCCGATTGTTTAGCAGCGCCCCTTTCCTGTTCTGCCGCTAGCGAACAGGAAGGGCGCTTCCTACGTACGCTTCCGGAAAACAAAGGCAATGCTGCAGTTGGTAGGTGGATGTTATTGGAAACGTCCAAAGTACTTCGCTGCGGCGAACATAGTGCAAGAAAGGAGGAGCCATGGGTACCATTCTATTGATCATTCTAATTCTGCTGTTAATCGGGGCGCTGCCGGCCTGGCCCTATAGCTCGGGCTGGGGCTATTGGCCGAGCGGAGGACTCGGATTGATTCTTTTGATTTTAATAATTCTCGCCTTGACGGGACACCTGTGAAAGGTGGCCCGTTCGGGCTGACCCCGCCCCTGCAGCAATTCGGAAGGGCGTTCGTTCAGAGGCCTCGTCTGCCCCGAAGCAGGTTAATGATCAGGATGACAACGGCAATCACGAGCAGGAGATGAATTAGACCGCCGCCAAAGTGGCCGATGAAGCCGAGAAGCCAAAGAACAATCAGGATGACTATTATTGTCCAGAGCATAGATATGCCTTTCCGTTAAGCTGGTTTAAGCATCGTATTCCGACAAGGTTTCGTGAAGCAATCAAGCAAAAAATTGACCATCCAGGCAGCGACGAGCGGCGGTTTGGGCGGTCGGTGGCAAATCCTGCGCGTCCGATGGATCAAATCGACACGGTTAGCTCTTTTCGGACGAAACAACTTCTCTAACGTTTTCGACCTGTTCCTTGATTTCGCTTACCTGCGGATGCACGTCACTAATCAAATCGTGCTCCGCCCGAGAAAGCTTTTCAATGCGCGTTGTCATTTCATGCAGCTCTTCCAACATCGCATCCTGACGGGATGAGATGCGATGCATCCACCAAAAGCACACGATCCAGCAAACCGTTCCGATGCAGCCAAGAACCAATGCCATTGCTTCGAAATTTCGCATGTTAAATTGCCTCAGGATGACAGTGTTTCGAGGGTGCTAGCTAAGAAATTCCGCGAAGGGCTCCATCGGTTTAATGTGCGCACAAAAAATCTTGAATGCTGCCAGGATCGGGACGGCTAAAATTATCCCAACGATTCCCCACATCCAGCCCCAGAACGTGAGTGAGAGCAGGATCATGACAGGATTCAAAGTAAGGGAGCGTCAAATAACCCATGGCGTGATGAAACTGCCCTCCAACGTGCCAAAAGCGAGATAGACCGCGGGAAAGATGAGCGCGTACCCGAGGCTATCGAAGCTTAAGACAGCCCCGATCGTCATGCAGATGATACCCGTGAACGCGCCCAGGTAAGGAACGAAATTGAGCAGCGCAACCATCACACCCCACATTACTGGATTGGGCAGACCGAGCAGACCTACCGCGGTGCCGACGGCCAGTCCAAGGCCGGCATTAATCGCTGTGATGGTAAAGAGATAGCGCGAGACTTGCGATTCGATGTCGTTTGCGATGCTAACAGCCGTCTTCTTATCTGAGAGCGTTGGCAGCAGCTTGACCAGTTTGGCGATGAACACCTGGTCGTAGACGAGCAAGAAATAGAGCAGAATACACAACAGGGCAGCGCTGGCGATGAACTCCGGCGTGCGCATGAAAAGCGTGTCACTGATGGGATGCCGTTTCACTTCGACGGTTTTCGTTTCCGCATCGCTTGTGGCTAGTTTCTCGATTTCGCCGGTCGCCTGGGTCACTTGCGCTACCGATTTTTTTACCGACATGAGTTTGTGTTGCAGTTCCATCAAACCGGCAGGCGCTTTCTGAAGCCATCCCACCGCGGGCGTGGCCAGCGCTGAGAAGCCGTAACCAACAAGCGCAAGAAGTCCGACAAGGATGAATGCCGCACCCACGGGTAGCGGAATCTTGAATTTAGCGAGTCCCCGCACTATCGGCCTGAGAAGATAGCTGAGCAGTAGCGCAAGAACGATCGGAAGCAGGATCGAGCGCATGAAGTAGATTGTGTAAAAAACTGCCAGGATAAAAAGGCCGCTAAGGGCGATCGACCTGACATCGAAAGGCTCCTGCAACAGCTCAGCGATCCGTAAGCGGGCACGGGATGTAACCTTCTCCGCTTTGCGTTCATCGTCGGAAACCTCACTGGCCGACTCCACCTTTGCTGCGGGCAAACCCATCTATGTTCATGAATCGGATGGCACTTCGCATCCAGGCGTCTCAGTCTCCTTTTGCGACACACTTTTAACAAGTTGGGCAAAAGACATATGCTTTGATCAGGTCGACGCTGGTCATCCCGCGATGAAAGTGGCGGGGCGTAGTCCCCGAGGGCCCATTTTCGATTATCGGCGTTTTCGCGCCGCCTTGGTCGGTCCCCGGTTCTTCGGACGTTTTATTCGCGGCCTTTTAGGTTCTTCCCGGACCGGATCCAGCAAACCGGGAAAATCGAAATCGAACAATTGCCTGATTTTCGTCTTCAGCTCGGGCGGTACGCTGGTCAGGTAAATTTCGTCCGAAAATTACTACGAGTTTGCTGCGCGCTGATCGGATGCGCCACTGAACCAACCAACTTCTGTGATCCTCGACGGAAACATAACCCTTTGCAATTCATCCAACACGGAACGCGACAAGACTAAAGCGGCCGTCCAATTCGATTACGCAGCGAAGATTTTCAAATTTTCGGGATCAACACTGCACACGGGAAGGGGAGAATGCGAATTGCTCAGGTTGCGCCACTAATCGAGAGCGTGCCTCCGAAACACTATGGAGGAACGGAACGGATCGTCTCTTACCTCACTGAGGAATTGGTTCGCGCAGGACACGACGTGACTTTGTTTGCCAGTGGCGATTCTGTTACAAATGCGCAGCTTATAGCGTCCTGCGAGCGGTCTCTCCGGAAGAATGAGCGCTGCAAAGACCCCGTGGCGCGGGAGGTCCTTCTGCTAGATCACGTCATCGAGGACGTTAATGAGTTCGACCTTATTCATTTTCACACCGGGTACCTGCATTTTCCGATCTGCCGCTACTTGGCAGTTCCGCACGTCACAACTTTGCACGGGCGCCTCGACATGCCCGACATGGGTCCTGTCTTCCAGCGGTTTCGAGATGTGCCAGTTATCTCAATATCGAATGCTCAACGGCAGCCTTTACCCTGGGCTAACTGGCACACGACCATCTACCATGGCTTGCCGAAAGACCTGTTCGCGTTTCGGCCGAATCAGGGAGATTACCTGGCTTTCCTAGGACGAATCTCGCCGGAAAAGAGAGTGGACCGGGC
>Ga0066904_10000001_pt1 | contig 23267 bp, 25 predicted proteins | sample PanSoiMetaPlot30_FD_133941 | JGI IMG/M metagenome (GOLD analysis project Ga0066904, IMG submission 133941) | Tropical forest soil microbial communities from Panama analyzed to predict greenhouse gas emissions - Panama Soil Plot 30 (version 2) | reverse complement strand
TTTCTGGTGGTTAGCCGCATCAATGAAACCGCGGTCACAATCTGTGACCTCAAATGCAAAAGAGCCTCAACCACAGGGGCTTCGTCCGAACTGGTCACAGTTTGTGACCAGTTCACGGAAGCATCGCGGCGCTCGCTATCGCCCCCACGCCTTTACCGAGCAAGGCGTTGCCATGTTGTCGAGTGTCCTGCGCTCCAGGCGCGCCGTCGAGGTGAACATCGCCATCATGCGCACGTTCGTTCAATTGCGCCGGCTTATGGACACGAATCGCGATCTCGCTCGCAAAATCGAAGCCCTTGAAAAGAAATACGACGAGCAGTTCGCGGAGGTCTTTGCCGCCATCAAAGAACTCATTGCTCCACCAGAGCCGCCACGGCGCAGAATTGGTTTTCATCCGTCCTAAATTCGTATTCCGCTACTTTACTTCCTAATTCATCCTTCTTACTTCTAACTTTTTGAGACCTTCTTACTTCTTAATTCTTAATTCTTAATTCTTAATTCTTACTTGCGCGCTCGTCGCGCGTCCTCCTTCATCCTTCCCTGCCTCGCCGTCTCGCTTGCCATGCCGTAGTTGGACAAAGGCAGGTCGCGCCGAAGGCGAACGTAGGCGGAAGTTTCAACGAAAGCGGCTTGGCTCCTACGTCTGACTTCTTTCGTTCCATCAACCATTAGCGCGGCACCGCGCTTTCTTTTCTTCACGCTTCCATCAAACCTCATCAACTTCGTATCATGGCTTCTCCTTAGTTCCGTTCTCAATACACTCGGCGTGTGCCTGAATATCAGTTCACATCGTATTTTGAAAATCAGGTCATGCGCAAGCGCGCGTACCTGACAAAGGACATGTGCATTCGAGTTGTTCGCTCGCCAGTGCGTGTAGAGTTACAAGAGAACGACCGGTATCGTTTTTGGGGCAGAGTGGATGAGCTTGGCGGGCGCTTCTTGCGAGTCATCACGCTTTCCGATAAACTGACGATACACAACGCATTCCTGGATCGGAGATTTAGGCCATGAAACTCAATTATTTCCCAGATACCGATTCCCTTTACATCGATCTGTCTCACAAGCAGAGCGCCGAGAGCCAGGAAGTTTCTGAAGGAGTGGTATTGGATTACGACGCTGAAGGCAATTTAGTCGGGATCGATATCGACCACGCCAGTCAAAAGCTGAACTTGCGCGAGCTTGTCACGAACCACATTCCCTTGGAGTCAAAAGCTCGGAGCTGAGTCCTGCGCGCTTTAATCTCTGAGTTTTCTCTCGACCCTAAACTTCCTGGCGTGAAACTCGCTCGCTGCCCACGCTCACTCGCTGCTACCCTGCGCAACTTTACCCTGATCACTCGCACTGCCCGTGCTTGCGCCAGCTACCTAGCTGCGTTGCTGTCTACCCGCGCGATTCCTGATCGGGACGTGTTCTATGTCGCTCAGCACCTTTCGCTCCATTTCTGATTAGTTTTCCTCTTTCTGCAGATCCGAAACTTCGACGTTGGGCGTTGGACTGCCTGCTCGCGAAAGTTTTCGGAGTTGAGCGCCCGCCGCGGCGGGCGAATACTTTCGGGTTGGACGTTTACCTCTCCGCCTTGTCCGGCCTTCGGCGATCGAACATCTGACATGCGAACATGGGTCTGTAAAAAAAGAGCCGCATGATGGAACGCATCACGCGGCTCTGAAAACTGCTCCGATGAGTTACACCAGGCCCATCGTGGCGAGTGTCGGCTCATCGATTGCCGATGTGACCGCCAAACCGTTATCAGCCTGGTAGGCTGCGATGGCTTCCCGGGTCATTGGGCCAAGGATCCCATCGATCGGTCCATCGTAGTAACCGGCGGCCGCCAGCGCTTCCTGGACATTGACGGTTACCTGGTCAGGCGACAATCCGTTGTAGGCGTAGATCGGGCTGTCGTACACATAACTCACGTACGGTGCATACCCCCACGCCGGGAACCGAAACCGTGGCCCTACCGATTATTCCAAATACGTATCCTCGTGCGCATAAGGCGGCGCGCAGCAACAGAGAAAGCGTAGTGGCTCTGTAGCCATGATCGTGTGCTAAACGCCGGGAGGGATGAGGATCGCATCGCCCGGTCCGACCATTTGAAACTCATTCGCTGCCCACGCTCACTCGCTCCTACCCTCGTCACTTTACCTTCCATGTCGCTGATCCCATCAGCTCCATTGACACTCGCTCACTACCGACATTCGGCTCGTTGCTGATGATCTGTAGATTTCCCTGCGATGCCCAATGGCGAGCAAATGAATCCTGTTCTGCCCCACGTCGAAGGCGTAAATGATCCGATAATCGCCAACACGAGCTCGAAAACGGTTCGATCCCTTCAAGCGATGATGCGGGAACGAGCCGAGTTGCGAACCAATCTCGTCAATTTTTGCTTCAACTCGCGCGCGAAGAGGGGGTGCAAGCTTAAGAAATACAGCGTCAAAACTCGCGTAATAAACCTGCGTCGCCGCACTCACGAGCCTTTCGGCTCACGCACGCGTGCGGCCTTTCCAGCGGCCATGTCGCGTTCCGATTGCTGAATCGAATTTTCGAACTCCGATGTGAATTCCAACTCGTCTTCGATGAAATTATCGAGCCATTCGCGGATTTGACGAAGCTCGACTTGCGATAGTTTTCGGAGTTCCGATTCCATCTGCTCGACCTTACTCACGTCAGCACGATGGAACGGATTCTGTGCGACTTCAAGCGCGACAAGGCTAATCAAGCGAGCTGATCCGCCGGGCCCGTCGGCGCCAATTGGCTACAGCAGTCTCCCTTTTTGCTCGGATTATCCGATCGCGGAATTGAGAACAGTTGAGAGTTGCTCCGCGTTGTATCTCCGGCAGCTTCCCGCTGCGCTGATCCCATTAAGCTCCATTGTATCTCGCTCGCTCCCGCTCGGCTCGACCGCTACCCTCGCGGCTTCACCGGCCATATCGCTGATCCCATCAGCTCCATTGTGTTAATCCGCGGTAACGAGGAGACGTTTGACCGGTTGGGCCTTAATGAGTCCGTCCACAATCTCTGCGACGTCGGCGACCGTGACGCGCCCGTAAAAAAAATGATCGGGTTCGACTAAAACCGTCACGCCAGTGGCGCATTGATCGAGACAGCTCGATGTGCAGACGCGCGCCTCTAGCTTTGCGAGTCCGCGCGCGGCAACCTCCCCTTTCAACGCTCTATATACTTCTTCCGACTCCTTGGCCGCGCAGCATCCTTTCGGGTTGTCCTCGGCCCGGCGATTGATGCAGACAAAGAGATAGCGCTTGCGTTGCAGAGAGGTGAGCGTCGAATAGGCCGGGCGCGACGTCAAAGCGCTAAGATCAGCCACTACATCCTACGAATCCACCGACGTCGATGCGCTGCGTTTCCAAGTCAGGCGATTGCTGCCCTTTCGCCCCTGCGTCAGCGTAGGCGCAGTTGAAAGCGTCAAGGTGTCTTTGTTTGTGTCGAGCCGGGCGTGACGATGCTGATCGGTTCCTACCCAGTTCTCAAACGAACAGAGCTTTAGGTGATGGATGACTTCGTTCTCCGACACAATCGAGAACGGACCGCAATAAGAGAGATAGCCCTTGGCATCTAAGGCCAAGAGCTTTGGGTCGCCTGCAAAGGGATCATCAGTTGCGAGGCGAACACGGTTCGGTGCGGAAATATTGACCGACATAAAGCCAATTGGATGATAGGCAATGAAACCGGATGCCTTTTCTCCCAACGGGTAGCCGATAACCTTGTCATCGACGACCGTTTCCCAGATCTGCAGTTCCCAAACGCCAATAATTTTTTGCGCCAACATCGAAACTCTCCTTCCGTATGTATGAACGTTGTAGTTTTTGTGCTTTGAAGCGGGTTCGATTCAATGTTTCTCGAGAACGTTGCGGCTTACAAGTCAGGCTCGTTAAACGTGCCGCCTAGTCCGGAAGATTGAAATTGACTCATGTGCTCCCGCCCATTTCGACCTTGCGGTTTGCCCATCTATGTCGCTCCCCGCGGCTCCATTCACTCGCTGCCAACGCTTACTCGCTGCTTGTCTCGCAGCTTTACCTTCTATGTCGTTTTTCCCATTCACTCCATTGCCGGTCTCCTACCGCGGCGCGATTCGAAGCTCGATGATGATTGTTATTGATGGTCGATCGTTGATTGTCGAGAGCTGATCCGCGGCCGCGTCAGCTAACCCTAGGGCAGGTAGTTTCCGGTTAATGGTCCCTGGCTAACAATCGCAGCTCTTGCCGCAATTACATGCACCACCATTGTTCATCGGGCAATTCGTACCGCTCTTCTTGCAAGCTGGTTGATCTGCCGCAAATCCAATCGAGCAAATCATCGCTGCGAGAATCGCAAATAGAATTTTAGCGTACTGTTTCATACAAGATTTAATCTTCCCATATCGCTAAAGTTGCGCCAGCGCTTTGGGAGTTGATGAAAACGTGGTCGCCGAAGCGGCTGGCACAGCCGCCGCTACAACGATGGTGAAATCCATGCATCGTAAGCGGCTTACGATGCTCAGAGAGAAGTATGGTCTTCCCGAGCAGCGAGTCTTGATTTGCTCATGGCAAAGCTGATCACTCTTACAAGCGTGAGAAGTAGATGGTTTTTCAACTCTTTGATTTGCGCGAGACGAGCGCGCTGAACATTTTGGCCGCACGATTACTCGACGATGAAGATTCCAAATGCTGATGCAGCCTTTGTCGCGGAAGAGAAGATTCGTGATTACCTGCTGAACGCCGCTCATCCGGACAATGGCGGGAAGGCCGCATTCTTCATGGCGCTAGGGTTTGGAGTCGAGGATTGGCCCGCTCGGGCTGCCAGCCTGCGCGAAATTGCCAGAAATACGGAGGTTGCTGAAACCTTTGAATCAATCCACGGCCGGAAGTATACTCTAATCGGTCGCCTCCAGTCGCCCAGCGGCAGGTTGCCTGTCGTGCAGACGATATGGATTATCGACCGCGGAGAAGAGGTCCCGCGATTGGTGACAGCGTAGCCATACGAGGAGTAAGCCATGATCAAAGAACACGAACGGTTAGTCCTAAAAGTGCCAGTGCCCGGCAAAGGAGTTACGTTGGAAGCGGCGCAAGTACGGCCGGTGGGAGGCCGTGAGATTACACACGCACGCGAACTCGTAGCGTGAAGGTTCTGCGGCTGACACAGCCGCCACTACAGCGCGCTCGCCTTGCGGCGTTAGTTCTTCGTCATCTACGCTCTGCCTTTATCGCCCGCGGCTTGCCGGTGGAACGATACCGTTCATGCGCAGATACTCGATCATCTGCCCGTAGTGATCGAAGCAGTGAGCTGCGGCAAACGTTGCCAGGAACAGGCGCGTGGTGGGTCTGCCACTACTCGAGGTGAGCGGTTCGATGAGGTTCGAGCTGTTCAGGGTGGCGACCGATTTGTGACCGAATGCGAAGGAATCTTTCACAAACTTGATGATCTCGGCCTTGGCTTTCATGTTGTCCGGGCCTTTGCCGTCGTTGACCGTGTCCGGTGGTTTCTCGCCCGTAATGGGCGACCAAATGAGATAGTTGGACGCGGCGATATGCTTCAGTTGCTCGCCAAACGCGCGCACACCTTTGTAGTCGCTGCCGGGGAGGTTCAGTTTCTCCGGAGAAAAATCGAACTTGTCCTCCGGCATCGCCTCGGCCGCTTCGACGACTTGCTTCTCAACAATACTAATCTCGCGATCGATCGCTGACGCGATGGTGGGTGGAGTTGACGGTGACGCCTCGGCCGCAGGAGAGCTTTTGACTGCCTGCGCATAAACTGAAGCCGCAGCGAGGGACAATGCTGCTGTTAGCAGTAGAGAGGTTTGGAGCTGTTTCATGGGATTATTGTTCTTTCTTCGTTTGAGTTTTCTCAAGGAGCAGAACACGCGGTAAGGGGCGAAGCAATTGAAACTCGTTCGCTGCCCACGTTGACTCATGTGCTCCCGCCCATTTCGACCTCTCGGTTTTCCCATCTATGTCGCGCGCCGCCCGGCGGCTCCGTTCACTCGCAGCTACCCATCGCGGCTTTTTACGTTGATCACTCGCACGGCCCCCGTGCTTGCGCCAGCTACCCCAGCTGCGTTGCCGCCTACCCGTCAGCTCCATTGCCAGAGCGCGACAAGCGGACGAGTATTGAGTTCTATGGGGCACAATTACGCTAGAGACAACGTTAGGAAGCGCGCCGTTCGTCGCAAAAAGGCGGAGCGCCTCGCCGCGGCGAAGAAAGACAAAAAGAAAACGGCAAAATAATTTCATGATCGGCCTGTTCCACGTCGCGATTTGCTGGAACATCAGGTCGAATCCCTGCCAGTGATCGGCTGGGCCGAGATCAGAATTTTTCGTTGGTCTTTGATATTTGCGTGTTCACTGCTCCCATGCGCCTTCATTTTTTGTCACTTTCATGGCTGATTTTTTTCGCGCTCTCACCAATGGAGGCTTTCGCGCAGGATCTCGATCCAGGAGATGTCCGAACGAGCCTCCAACAGGCGTTGCCGATCGCGATCGCCAAGGCCGAAGCCGAGTTTCCCCATCTTGACGATTACATTCTGTATTCGGTTCACCCGCGCGCGTTCAAAGGCGACGCCAAGGGCTTGCATTGGGAGTTTGTCTGGAAAGCCAAGGCATTCCCGCACCGGAAAGCACTCATCGTCCGCGTTTACATGAAAGACGGCTCAGCCATCGCCGAACGGGACCAGGTTGCCGAGCAGCGCTAACCTAAACGTGACTATTTCGCGGCGGGTTTCTTTAGCTCCACAAGGATGACATCGATCGGACCGGTCCCGATGTTTTCCGGCAGATGCGCGCCAGCCGGTGTGAAGACTGCCTCTCCTTTTTTACCAGACATCTCTTCGCTCTTGCCATCGGGATGAGTCATCTTCGCATTTTGGTCCTCCAGGAACACTGCCACCGAATCGGGATGCGAGTGCATCACAGATTTTTCGCCCACCGCGTAATGGATGTGCAACACGCGCACCGCAGCGTTCTCAAATACGACGGTGTAATGCTTCGGGTCCACCTTGACCGGGTCCTGCGCGCGAGTAACCGATGCGCCCATTAATGCCGCTACTGCCACTGCTGAAAACAAGACTCTCTTCATATTGATTCGTTGGTTGGGTTAATGAGATTTCCACGGGGAAGCCGCGGTAAATTTCGAGCCCATTGCATCAATTTTTCGCGAAATGGCAAGCGCGAACCGCCCCGACCCCGGGCAGTCAGAGGTCAGCAGTCGAAAAAGGGAAACCGAGGCGCGACAGGCGCCCGAAAGGGACCCGCCTTCGCCGAGACTTCGGCGTGGCAAGGACAGCCGCCACTACCCGCCTTCGCTAAGCTCCGGCGTGGCAAGCAGCGAATCGCTCACTCATGCATCGTAAGCGGCTTATGATGCGGGCAAGCAATTGCTATTTGATCTTCGACAGAATGCCTTCCATCTCGTCTTTGCGGAAGGCGCGCATGGTCTCGGTCTTGACGTTTCCCAATGAGCTAACTTTGCAGGCGAAAGCGGTCATGGTCTCGTCATCAGGCGCGTCGAATAAGACTACCCCATCATAGGCGCCCATCGTCCAGTATTCCTCGATGATCTTCATGCCCAATTTCTCGGCTTCGGCCATGGCAGCGTCGCCTCGCTTGACCGTGTCCTTAATGTTGCGAATGCCTTGATCGGCAAATCGCATAAGACTGATGTACCTTGCCATATTATTTCCTCCTTTCGTGAGTTTTCATGAAAGATTATTGCAGGTTCGTGTCTGCGCAAAAATTCATCGGCAACCCGTGGCCATTCGCCGCGGCGAGTAAACTCTGAGCAGGCAAGGCACAATTGCGTTGGGTCAGTGTGCTCCCTGTTCGAGAAGACGGTGAGGGTCAACAATGGATTCTGTCGATTCTCTTTGCGTCAGGCTGGCGAGCAGTTGCATCAGGCGTGCCTCGTACGAATCACACATCGGGGATTTGCCATCTGGCTGGATCCATTCGGGATGTTGCACCCGGAGGTCGTCGTGAATCTGTTGCCGGAGTTCGGTGTAGGTGTGGATCTGATGATGCGCGGCCGTTGCAGGGGCGAAGCGTTCGTGGGTGGCACCGGATGGTCTGTCCAACTTGCCTCGTCGTCTGCGAGCGCGTTTCGTTCTGAGACTAACGAATTTCATAAACGCCTTTCTGTTTCGAGATTGACTGCTCCAAATCCGGGCGGATCGAGGAACCATCTTCGTGAGTTGCTAGCACCAGCGGCCTCACTTCAGATGCCTCAAGGCTCCAGGTGAATCTGGAGATCGCGCTAAGCGGTGTCTCAGCGAAGGTTAAGCTCTCTCAACCGGTTTTCAGGCGGTTGAAATTGCGTGAGACGTCGGATGACGTAATCAAAGACTCGGTACCTCATCGGCGGGTCTTGTCAAGGGATTTTTCGGAGAAACTGCTTTGCTTCAAAATGAGTAATTGCCTGCGTAGCGTGAAGTTGACTAGCGATCGCAGCCGCCGCTACCCCCGTTAAGCTCATGCATCGTAAGCGACGATCGCGTCTTTCTAAACAAACTCTAGCGCGAAACCGGTGCCCAGTTTGCCACTCCCAATGCCGTTAGCACGATTTCCACCGCGAGTGAGGCAAGAATAATCCCCATGACACGGACGAGAATGGCGGCTCCCTGACGGCCGATGATTCGCAGGATGGAATCGGAAAAAAGCAGCAGAATATAGGTGAGCAACAGCACGACGAGCAGGACAATGCCGGTTTGGGCTTGCTCCGCCACCGTGTAAACATCGTTCTCGGTGAGCAGAATCACCGCCATCATCATCGCTCCCGGACCGGCGACCGAAGGCACAGCGAGCGGAAAGACGGCCAGGTCGCGCCCCGGCTCGGGCGCTCCCGGTCTCGCATCCATTTGTCCGAAGAGCATCTGCAAACCGAACAGGAAAAGAATGATCCCACCGGCAACTTTGAGCGAGTGCAGGTAATGCCGATGGCATCGAGAATGATCTGCCCCGCCACCACTGCGACGACAAGAATGACTGCTGCAGAGACGCAAGCACGCAGCGCGGTGCGATGCCGCTCCGCTGGGGTAACCGATGCCGTTAACCCGGCAAAAATTGCCACATTGCCGATGGGGTCAATGGTCGTCCAAATAGTCGCGAAATCCTTGCCTATCTTGATGAGCAAAGGAGACATGGTGAAATCGACGAACGTGCTTACACCAGAGGTTGAGCGAGAGCGAGAGAAAGTTACGACGTGGCGGACAAGCCTTCTACCGCACGCCGACATCGGAACGTCTCAGATCTTCGTGGCGATTCTGGAGCGCTCGAAAAAAGCCTTTCTTAATTCAAACTCGCTCGGTTTCCCATCTCGCTCGCTGCTTCCCTCGCAGCTTTTTTACGTTGATCACTCGCACGGCCCCCGTGCTTGCGCCAGCTACCCTTAGCTGCGTTGCCGTTTACCCGCGCGATTCCCGATCGCGACGTGTTCTATGCCTGGCACGACGTAGCGTAGGCGAAGGCAGGTCGCTCATCCCGTTCGCTCGGTTCTTCCTTCTCCCTTTTGGATTCTTAATTCATACTTCAGTCCACACGTGCGCACCCGTCGAGACTTCATTTCCATCGCCGGCAAAAGTCTCGGGCTGGCCGCGCTTTCTTCGGGAACGGTCGCGTCGTTATTGAGAAATGTGGAAGCAGCGGCGAAGAACGTCGCACATCTCACGCCGGGAGAAGCGGCCACGGACGAAGATTACTGGGCCACTATCCAAAATTCTTTCAGCGTCACGCGCGGCATCATCAACCTGAATAACGGCGGCGTTTCGCCGAGCCCGCGCATCGTGACCGAGGCGCTCGTTCGTTACATCTGGGAGCAGGAAGACGCCACCGCTTACACGATGTGGCAAATCCTCGAGCCGCAATCGGAAACAATTCGCACCGGCCTGGCCGAGTTGTTCGGGTGCGATCGCGAAGAGATCGCGATCACGCGCAACGCTTCGGAGTCGCTCGAGATTCTGCTCATGGGCATGGACTTCAAAGCCGGTGACGAAATTCTTACTACTACTCAGGATTATCCGCGCATGCTCACCACATTGCGTCAGCGGGAAAAACGGGAAAACCTCAAACTCAAGCTCATTCAGATTCCGATCCCGCCGAAGAACCTCAATGAGATCACCGCGGCGTTTGAAAAAGGAATCACAGATCGGACGCGGCTCATCCTCATCTCCCACATGGTCAACATCACCGGCCAGATCACTCCCGTGAAAGCTGTCTGCGACCTGGCGCGCGCCCGCTGTATTGAGACCATCGTCGACGGCGCCCATTCATTCGCCCAATTCTATTTCAAACACAGCGATCTCGGTTGCGATTACTTCGGCACAAGTCTGCACAAATGGCTGTATGCGCCGAAAGGGACCGGCATGCTTTACGTCAAGCGCGATAAGATCGAGAAGCTCTGGCCCCTCATGGCCGCGGAAGCCAAGCAGGCATCCGACATCCGCAAGTTCGAAGAGATCGGCACTCACTCAGCCGCGCCGAAGCTTGCCATTGGCGAAGCGCTCCTGTTTCACAACGGGATAGGAAGCAAACGCAAGGAAGCGCGGTTACGTTACCTGTCGCGTTACTGGATGAACCGGCTGAAAGACGTGCCCAAGATTCGGTTCAACACTTCACTCGACCCTAACCAATCATGCGCAATAGGAAATGTTCACATTGAAGGCACCAATCCTGAGGCCGTCACGAAATATTTGTTCGACAAACACCGCATCTTCGCCGTGCCGATCGTCCACGAAGAATTTCAGGGGATTCGCATCTCACCCAACCTTTATACCACCCTAGGCGAACTCGATCGGTTCTGTAATGAAATGGAAATGATAGCAAAGAAGGGATTACCTTCCTAGCTATCGAGTGAGCGAAGTGAATACGCAGTGCTGGGAAGCCGGTGGATGGACTGCGTTGGTCGCCTGGCGCGGCGACCGAGCGATGGGGAGATCGCGAGTCAACTCGATCGGTTCTGTGATCAAATGGACCTGATCGCACGGAAAGGCCTGCCCTCATAAATCAGCCCCGAAGAAGCTGACCGCTGAACCCGATCGCTTTCAAATCCGCGGCAAGAAAGTTTGCCTGCTCTGACGTGAGCTCGATCAGCGGCGGGCGCACTCTGGCCCACTCCGGGTCGTTTCCGTAGATCGCAATGGCCTGCTTCAACGCGGCGATCATGGACGGAAATTTCCTGCTGCTGAACACCTCACGCACGACATTCAAACGCACCTGGCGGTGCTCCATTTCCGACTTTCGATTTCCGATTTTCGATTGCTGTCGATCGGTGTCATCCGTGGTGTTGCACTGCATGTACAACTCATAAATTGCCGCCGGGTTTACGTTGGCCGTCGCGGAAATCGTGCCCGCGCCGCGATTGCGCATGTTTGCGAGCAGGAACGATTCGCTCCCCACAAACACGTCGAAAGTGCGAGCCGCACGGGCAGTTGGAGTTCTCCGCGGCGAGTCTCCGACCGGACGGGCGCTTTCCGCAAACGCGTCGAGAAAAGTTTTGGTATTGTTCCAATTGCCCGAGCTCTCTTTCATCCCGGCAATCGCATTCGGGTAAGCTGTCAGCAGGCGCTCGACCAATCTTGGTGTGATACCGACGATCGCCACCGGTGGAATATTGTAGAGATAAATTTTCAGACGCGCATCGCCGACGCGCTGCACCACTTGGCTGAAGTAACGGTAGAGACCTTCTTCGCTGACGTCCTTGTAATAAAACGGGGGCAGCATCAGCACACCGGCGCAACCGTGTTCCACAGCATGCGTTGTCAGCTCGACCGTCTCGGTGATCGAGCAGCAACCGGTACCCGGCATCATTCCCGACGGATCGATGCCGCCCGCGACGATGGCATCGAGCAATTTCATCCGTTCCTCAGCTGACATCGAGTTTGCCTCGCTTGTGGTGCCGAACGGGGCCAGCCCGCAGTTCTGCGAAAGTAACCATTGGCAATGCCTGACGAATCGTTCGCAGTCAGGCGAAAGATCGGCCTTGAACGGAGTGACGACGGGCGCCAGTACGCCACGAATGCGGTGATTCGGCGGCGCAGATTTGGTTTCCGGCATCGCTGCATCTGTAGCGGCAGCCGTGCCGGCTGCAACTCCTTCGCACGCGACACGTGTGCCACCGGGGCGGCAAGCCACGGTCAGCGCCCGCGGCCACAGGATTGCGCGAGTCATCTTCGCAGAAGAGAGTGGCCGACTTATGCGATCGATTCGAAATGCTATTGTAATCAGTTTCGCGATTGTCTTGGGCGTCAGGGAGCCGTGCGCGCGAGAGTTCGATTCGATCCATTCGACAGGCTCAGGACAAGCTTTGCATTGGCGGAACATCGGACCTTACCGCGGCGGACGGACACGCGCGATCTGCGGTGTGCCCTCGCAGCCGAACGTTTTCTACATGGCGCCCGTGAACGGCGGCGTTTTCAAATCGATCGATTACGGCCGGACTTGGCAGCCGATTTTCGACGGTCAGCCGACTGCATCGATCGGCGCGATTGCGGTTTCAATTTCAAATCCGAACACCGTTTACGTGGGCAGCGGTGAAGGGTTGCATCGGCCGGATCTTTCAGTCGGGGACGGCGTTTACAAATCGACTGATGCCGGAAAGACGTGGACGCACCTCGGATTGCGCGATGGTCAGCAGATCCCGCAATTGGCGATCGATCCAAAAAATCCGGACAGAGTTTTTGTTGCCGTAGCCGGTCATCCGTACGGGCCTAACGAAGAACGCGGTATTTATCGATCCGTCGATGGCGGTAAAACATTCGAAAAGGTACTCGGTCGCGATGAGAACGTCGGCGCGAGCGATGTGCAGATTGATCCGAGCAATCCGGCGATTGTTTACGCTGCGCTTTGGGAGTCGCGCGAAGGACCGTGGGAGAACGGCCTGTTCAACGGCGATGGCGGCGGCATTTTCAAATCGGTCGATGGCGGTAAGACGTGGCGGCAGCTGACCAAAGGTTTGCCGGACAAGATTGTGCAGGCGAACATCGCCATCGCATCGAGTGCTCCAAAAACTTTGTTTGCCGCAGTTCGGACCAAAACGATTGCGAAACTTTATCGTTCAGACGACGGCGGTGAGACCTGGAGCGGGACAACTGATGATCCGCGGCCAGGCCTTGGAATTGGTGGTGGCGATCTGCCGGTGGTGCGGTTCGATCCGAAAAATCCGCAGATCGTTTATTCGGCCAGCATTGTTTGTTGGAAATCAACGGACGGCGGCAAGACCTGGGACGGTTGGCGCGGCGCGCCGGGCGGCGACGATTATCAAAATATTTGGGTCAATCCGAATAATCCCGACATCATTCTGCTGGGCTCGGACCAGGGGGCGATCGTCACCGTGAACGGCGGCAAGAGCTGGAGCTCGTGGTATAACCAATCGACCGCGCAGTTGTATCACGTGAGCGCGGACAACTCATTTCCATATCGGCTTTACAGCGGGCAACAGGAAAGCGGTTCGGTCGGAATCAAAAGCCGCGGCGATGAAGGCGAGATCACGTTCCGCGATTGGCGACCCGTCGCAGCGGAGGAATATGGTTACGTGGTTGCCGATCCCCTCGATGCGGACATCATCATCGGCGGCAAACTGACGCGGTTCGATCGGCGTACCGGTCAGGCGCAAAACATTCTTCCAGTGCCGGTGCAAACGGAAGATTTCCGGATGTTACGGACCGAGCCGGTTGTGTTTTCGCCGCTCGATCCGCATTTGCTCTTGTTCGCTGGAAACACGCTTTGGAAAACGCGCGATCGCGGCGATCACTGGGAAAAGATCAGTCCCGATTTGTCGCGCCCGAATTATGAGCTGCCGGCGAGCGTTGGAAAATACAAAGACGACGCAACGAAGCAGGCGTATCCGCGCGGTGTAATTTACACCGTTGCGCCGTCATCCCTCGACGCGAACAAGATCTGGTGCGGAACAGACGACGGTTTGATTCATCTCACAATCGACGGCGGAAAAACGTGGAGCAACGTGACGCCGCCGAACATTTCTGCGTGGCAGAAGATTTCGCTGATCGAAGCTGGACATTTCGACGCGAACACCGCTTACACAGCGGTCAACACGTTGCGGATCGACGATCTGCGGCCGCACATTTTTGCGACGCATGACAGCGGCAAGACGTGGAACGAGATTGTGAACGGAATACCGGCCGGCCAAATCGTCAACGCAGTTCGCGAAGATCCGGAACGCACAGGTCTCCTCTTCGCCGGTGCTGAAAAAGGCGTTTATGTGTCGTTCGATGACGGTGCGAACTGGGAATCGTTGCGACTGAATTTGCCGGCGACTTCGGTGCGCGATCTCATTATTAAGAACGACGATCTCGTCGTGGCCACGCATGGTCGCGGGTTCTGGATCCTCGACAACATTACGCCGCTGCGGCAGCTCAACAGAGATCAGGCCGAGAATATGCTGTTCAAACCGCAAACAGCGTTGCGCGTTCGCGCGAACCTGAATACCGACACGCCGCTGCCGCCGGACGAACCGGCTGGCGAAAATCCGCCAGACGGCGCTATGATTGATTATTTCCTTTCGAAAGATGCAAGTGGTCCGGTCACGATCGAGATCAAGGACGGCAAAGGCCAGTCAGTCAGAAGATATTCGAGCACGGATGCGCCAGTTCAGGCGAATCCGAAGCGGCTCAGAATTCCGAGCTACTGGATTCGGCCGCCGCAATCAGTTCCCACAAAAGCAGGCATGCACCGGTTTCTGTGGGACATGCATTACGCACCGGTACCGAATGTGGAACCCGAGTTTCCGATGACCGCGACGTATAGCAACACACCACCGGCGGCAACGTCTCCATGGGTCGAGCCGGGCGATTATACGGTCACGTTGACCGTTGACGGCAAAAGTTTCAGTCAACCGTTAACTGTGGCGATGGATCCGCGCGTTAAAGCGTCGGCTGCCGATCTTCAGGAACAGTTCGATCTTTCGTGGCGCTTGTACCAGCTGCGGCTCAAGCTGGCGCCTATGGGTGAGAAATTCGATGACATCGCCGAGCAGCTAACGAAACTCAAAGCACGAGCGGCGGAGCGACCCGAGCTCACGCAAAAACTGGAAGCCTTTGCTCAAACACTCACGAAATTTGGGCCGCCGCATCCGCGGCCTGGCGCGCCACCGTCGCTCTTCGTCTTAGATTCGACTACGCATCTGTTTGACGATGTCCAAGGTGCAGACGCTCCGCGGACAGCCGCGACCAAGGCCGCCGTTGCGGATGTCGAAACAAAGATCGCGCCGACGATGGACGCCTGGCGCAAATTACTGGAGTCGGATGTTCCAGCGTTGAATCAACAACTCAAGCAGGCCGGATTTCCGGAAATCAAAACAGAAACGGACCAGGCGACTCGTTGAACGGTGCAACGATCGGTTTCACCCGACAGGCGCCTGACCCAGCTGCCTCTACTGGTTAGTGCCAGTGCTTGTGGTGCCCGCGCCAGTAGGCATGTCGGCCGTAGTATCGGTGGCCGCCGTAAAAACCGTACCCGCGTCCGTAATAGCCATAGGCCGGCGCGACCACGACGCCAAATACTGGAGGAGGAACGTATACTACCGGCCGCGGCGGTGGCGGCGGCGGCGCGTAATTGTAAGCCGGCGCGGGTGCGCGGTACGGTTCAATCATATCGGTGCCGGCGTTCGAGCGTAGAGGAGTTCCAAACCCGAATGCGAACGCCGCCAACGCGGTTACGAAACTTTTCTTTCCCTTAATCAAAGAGTTCCTCCTGTTGTTTCGCCGATTTAACCCGACGATCACTGCGAAGTTGCCGAAGAAAATGGCCAGGATTTTGTAGGGACGGATTTACAAGGCGTCTGACACAGACGCCCTATAAGCGAATATCGGCGGTCGGACCCCGCCAACGCAGATCTATTTTTTTTCGACCAGCTGGAGGTACGATTCGTAACCTCTATCTTTCATGTCTTCGACCGGAACGAAATGGAACGCGGCGGAATAAACCACATAACGTTGTCCGGTGCGCGATTGCGGGTCGGGAAAGACATGGCCGAGCCGCGCGTTACTTCGTTTAGCGCGCACCTGCGTGCGTTGCATCTCGTTTGTGTTGTCGGCCACCTCGACGAGGAGATCTTTCGAAATCGGCTTTGTGAAGGTGGGCAGGCCGACTTTGCCGTCGAATTTGTCGACTGAAGCGAAAAGCGGTTCCCCGGTAATGATATCGACGTAGATGCCGGTCTTCTCGCTGTTCCAGAACTCATTTTGAAAAGGTGTTTGCGAGCCGTTCCCCCGCACCACGGCATATTCCTCGGCCTTTAACCGGCTTTTCAAAACGGTGTCGCTCGGGACCGGCCGGTTCGCATCGAAAGTGGTCGTTTCCTTTTTCTCTTTCTGCGCGAGAAAGAAAAAGTAGATCCCGGCGACGGCCAGCACGACGGCGATGCCAGCACCGACGTACGTACTAATCGCCGATCTTTCCTCGCTGGTGATTCGGCTCCCACGCATCGGATACGACAAGCTATTGAACCCGCGATCAGTCGCTTTCGTCAAGACGGAATACCGATCTGCTGTACTTTTTGGATCTCGGGATCCGAACTGAAGTCGCAAATTTCGGCGGTCGGAGACCGCCGCTACAGCAATAACGAGCGAGCGTCCCTATCACCCCCGCACCGAGCGCAGCGTCGTGGCTACAGCGCGATCGCGGGCGACATTGAGGTCTTGTTCCGTGAGAATCGCGTATGATTGTGTAGACCGAAGTCATGCCCAGAGAATTCAAACCGGTGCGGTTCTTCGTGATGATGGGAGTCGCGGCGTTTGTCGTGTGCGGAGTGACGGCGTTCTACACGCATCGCGCAGAGTACGGCAGGACCGCCGAGGAGCGGGCGGCATATTGGATTGGCGAGAAAGCGGGAGAGCAAGCGCCGCGTGACGCAAAGTTGCCGAGTCCCGCTGAGTTGAACATGATGGCTCAGAAGTGTGTTGAGCAGCAGGGATCTGGTAACAAACAGGATTGCAAGCTCGCATTCGAACGCGGTTACGAGGACGGGTTTAAAAAGACGCATCCGGACAGGTGACACGCTAAACCCAATGTTCTAGCCACTCCTCTGTGGGGCGTTCATAGTGCTGTGAGCATGCGTCCCTGGACGCCGCACAGCGCCGTGGCTACAGCGGCTGCATTGTACAAAATCAGGAAATGAAGTTGTCGCAGAAGTTTGAAGAAGCGCTGATCTATGCGACGCGAGCGCACGGCGACCAGACCCGGAAGAAGACAGGCATGCCCTTCATCGCGCATATTCTTGGCGTCACTGCCATCGCGCTTGAGTACGGCGCGAACGAAACCGAAGCGATCAGCGCGCTTCTTCACGATACGGTGGAAGATTGCGGCGGGGCGGAACGTTTGCGCGATATCCGGGAAAAATTTGGCGACGATGTGGCCAGCATTGTTGATGGTTGTACCGACACCTACGAGACGCCGAAGCCGCCGTGGCTGGAGCGAAAAGGCGCTTACATCAAGCACCTAAAAGACTCCGATTCCTCGACACGGCTGGTTTCGGCGTCCGACAAATTGCACAATACGCGCGCGATCCTGGCTGAGCTTCGGCGACATGGTCTCGAGGTGTTCGAGCGGTTCAGTGGAAAGAAGGACGGCACGCTTTGGTATTACCGAACGCTTGTGACCGCGTTTCGCCAGCATGGCGATCATGCCGATCTCATCGACGAGCTCGATCGAGTCGTGAGCGAGATTGAGAAGTTAGTCGCCGGAAGCAAGAAATAAGAGGATGAAGCATCCCGATCTTCGAAACAGAAACGTAACTTCCGGGATCAGAAATCTCGAGTAAATGGCGGCGGCCAGATTTTTGACTAGCTGTTCGGCCGTGATTCCTCTCGGCCTGAAAATTATCTATACGCTTTTCGTCTGCACACTGGTGCCGATCTACTGGCGACAGTACGGGCCGGCGAATTTCCTTTGGTTCTCCGATATCGCTTCGCTCGTACTCGTGGCCGCGCTTTGGCTGGAGAACGCGCTGCTGGTCAGCATGATGGCGATTTCAGTCGTATTTTTCGAAGCACTGTGGAACATCGATTTCTTTTTCCGGCTCGCGACTGGGAAATCATTTATTGGTTTGAGCGCTTATATGTTCGATCCCAAAATCCCTTCGTTTATCCGCAGCCTGTCCTGTTTCCACATAATTCTGCCGGTGCTACTTCTGTGGCTGGTCCACCGGCTTGGCTACGACCACCGCGCATTTGTCTGGCAGACAATTGTCGCGCTGGTGGTGCTGCCGCTCTCTTATCTGGTGAGCGATCCACAGGAGAATGTGAATTGGGTTTATGGTTTCGGCCAAAATCCCCAGCGGATTCTGCCCGCACCGCTGTTTGTGATTCTTTTAATGTTGCTGTTCCCCCTCCTTGCTTATCTGCCGGCACACGTTCTTTTCACGAAAATCTTTCGAGCGGCAGGATCGTAACGGCGATAAAGCCGATGTTACAGACGGGCGGTGCGCTCTCTAACTTCTTGTTTGTTCGCGTTTCGGGAATCCTTTTTAATCGACGTCATGGAAGCAGATGACCAGGCATTCGAAGCGGTTCTATGAAAGCAAGAAGCGCATTCAAGTGGGCTATCGGCATAGTCACGATTGTGATTTTTATCGCTGTTGGCGCCGTAATCTGCCTTTTCGTCGTTGGTTTCATCTCGCTGGAGAGGGGCGAGCAGCATCGCCGGCGATTCCAAGCTGAGCTGGACTCGGGAAGATGGGACTTTGGCGATCAGCCGGCGTTGTTTGCTGTGGCACAAGGTATCGTTAAAAACGATCCGGAGGCGATCCGTGCCGCCGCAAAGGATGTACCGGATTTGCAGGCGCTGGGACGAGACGGCGCGACGCTGCTCAATTTCGCAGTGAGGCAATCGTGGCAGCGCCCGGAATCAGTAGAGGCAGTTAAAACTTTGCTTTCTCTCGGCGCCGACCCGAACTACACCAACGGTAACCGGAACTCTTTCGCTATGGCGAACGCGGGGCATGCGTCGGCGCCGGTTCTTCGCGCGATGCTAGAGGCGGGCGGAAATGCGAATACTCGCGATGAGTTTGGGCGGCCCATAATCCTGATGAACTGGTATCTGGGTTACTACCAGAATCAGGCAAGATCGCGACTTGAGCTGCTCCTTGATCACGGCGCTGACGTCAATTCGGCGATGCCCGCGGATCGCTCGGATTCGGCCGGATATCCATTGCTGCTTTACCGCACCGCAATGGGACTCGACGACAATCTCGCATATGCAGATGCTCTGCTCTTGCTCGAACGTGGCGCGGATCCCAATCGCGTCGGCGCTGACGGAACGACGTTCGGACTGATGCTGAGGGACCACCGCGCTCAGTTCCATCGAATGCACAAGTCGCCGCCGGTCGAGTTCGCGACGCTTTGGGACTGGGCTGACCAACACGAAATCGTGCAGCAAACTCAGTAGCTCCAAACGCCAGGCGAGAGAGCGAAAACGTTGACGCATACCGTATGATCGAGAGTCGCCATGATGACTCCCAAGCCAAAACGATTTCCGTGGCTCTGGTATTTGCTGGCGCTTTTGGTCATCGTGGCGTTCGCGTTTGCGCCGATAGGTTCAGTGATGTTGTGCGGTGCGATCGCCAATGCGTACGGATGCAAAGTGGACGAAGGCTCAGCGCATCCGTGCATCATCAACGGACACGATTATGGGGAGCTTCTTTACTCGCTCGGAGTGATGGGTTGGTTCATGCTTGTTACGATTCCCGCCGCTTTGGTTGCACTTGCCAGTTGGTTCATCTTGCTCATCCTCCACCTTGTCGCGTGGCGAAAGCGACCCGCTGCCGGGCCCGCCTAAACATCAGTGCGATTTTGTACAGTCGCACGTCATTCGTCATTCGTGCTTCGTCATTCTGTTCGGATAGGTCGCGCGTCTCTTCGCCGCCACGATGAACGCACCGCCAATAACAATCAGGAAGAACGAAAAGAATTGGCCGCGCGTAAACGGCCCGATCAATTCGGCATCGGGCTCGCGAAAATTTTCGACCACAATGCGAAAGATCGCGTAACAAACGAAAAATAATCCGGTCAAAACTCCGTTGGGCTGGTGCGTGCGCGTCCGCACAAACCACAAAATTCCGAACAACACGATCCCCTCAAAGAAGGCTTCATACAGCTGTGATGGGTGGCGTGGCGACAGAATGGAACGCAGTGCAGCGGCTACCTGGGGATTGCTGCGTACCGCGCCGATGATCACGTCCGGCGTCGCCAGCGACGGATCGATTCGCGCACACGCCGCCACTGCGCGTTCGCTTTCCTGCGGATGATCGAGAAGTTCCTTCGGGAATTGTATTGCCCACGGAACATTTGTGATCCGCCCGTAAAGCTCGCCATTAATGAAATTCGCGCAGCGCCCGAAGAACAATCCGAGTGGCGCGGTCACAACCAGATTGTCGCCCAGATTCATCCACGAGATTTTGTGGCGGCGCGCGTAGTAAAGCGTGAACAACAACAGGGCCAGCATACCGCCGTGGCTCGACATGCCGCCTTCCCAAACGCGCAAGATAGACAGCGGCTCGCGCAGCATTTCCGGCTTGTAGAAAAAAACGTAGCCGAGGCGCCCGCCTATGATCACCCCGAAAAGGGCGCAGCCGGTGATGAAATCGCCTACGCGTTGCGGCGGCAGATCGGCGTACCCGCGCTTGGCCAGCCAGAGGAAAAGAAAATAGCTGGACACAAACGCCAACACATAAGCCAGGCCATACCACCGCGGGCCCACGTTGTCATAGATTCGAAAAATAATCGGATCGAGACTGTGCAAATAGTAGGCGAGCATTTGCGCCGCGATTGTGGCTGTCATTCCGGGCGAAGTCGAGGCTGCAACGCACCCCGAAAGCTTTCGGGGCAAGGCCCCGCTTTCAATCCAGTTGCGAAACCTAACAGCTAAATCTGCGGGCTCCTTCGACTTCGCGGAGTTTATCCTGAGCGAGCGAAACGAGTCGAACGGGCTCCGCTCAGGATGACGGCACTACATTTGGGCGCGGCTCTTCAGAACCTTGTGCAAAAACGGCGCGGTGCGGCTGACACGATTTTTCGCAACGTGTTCCGGCGTCCCGGAGGCGACCACTTGGCCGCCAGCGTCACCCGCTTCCGGCCCGAGATCGACGAGGTAATCGGCTTCGGCGATCACGCTTAGATTATGTTCGATCACGATCACGGTGTTTCCTTCATCCACTAGCCGATGCAGCACATTGAGAAGCAGTTCAATGTCGGCCATGTGCAGGCCGATGGTGGGCTCCTCGAGTAAATACAATGTTGATCCGGGTTTGCGCATTTTTCGAATCCGCTGATCGGCCGCGCGGCTGACTCCGCGTTTCAATTGCGTCACCAGTTTGAGCCGCTGCGCTTCGCCGCCGCTTAACGTCGGACTCGGTTGCCCCAGCTTGAGGTAGCCAAGGCCGGTATCGGCCAGAAGGGAAAGCGGGCGCGCGATTTTTTGGTGCGATGAAAAAAATTCCGCGGCTTCTTCAATCGTCATTTCCATTACATCGCCGATCGATTTTTCACTATAGAGAACTTCCAGTGTCTGGGGATTGTAGCGACGGCCGTGACAATCCTCGCACGGCACATGACTGCTGGGCAGAAAATTCATCTCCAGTTTAATTACCCCCTGACCTTTGCACGTCTCGCAGCGGCCTCCTTCAGCGTTAAACGAGAATCGACTCGCTGAATAACCGCGCACGCGCGATACCGGCAATTGGGCGTACAGATTTCGAATCTCGTCGAAAACTTTGACGTAAGTGCCGGGTATCGAGCGCGAAGTTTTTCCGATGGGCGATTGATCGACCTCATAAACGGCGTCAATCTCATGCCCGCCGCTGACAAGCTTGAACAGATCGCCGTTCCCAGCGCGTTTTCTTTCTTTTAGCTGTTCGCGCACCGCAGGCCAAATCACGTTGTGCATCAATGTGGACTTGCCGCTGCCGGAAATCCCCGTGATGACCGAAAGCCTCCCCACTGGGAAACGAACGTCAATGTTCTTCAAATTGTTCGCCCGCCCGCCGCGGATCTCGATCCAGTCTTCGACGTCGCGCAGTGAGCGGCGCGATCCCCGAATCGGATGGCAAAGCGGTGATTTCAAGTACCGCGCGGTTTCGGAATTTGGATTTCCCTGGATGTCGCGCAGCGTTCCAGTGGCCACGACCTCGCCGCCGTGAATTCCCGCCCGCGGCCCCAGATCGACGATGTGATCGGCGCGGCGCATCGTTTCCTCATCGTGCTCAACAACGATCAATGAGTTACCCTTGTTTCTCAGCGCGGTGAGCGTTTCGAGCAAGCGCAGATTATCGCGCGGATGCAAACCAATTGTCGGTTCATCCAGCACGTAAAGCACGCCGCGCAAATTTGAGCCGAGCTGGGCGGCTAAACGGATTCGCTGCGACTCGCCCCCACTCAAGGTTTTCGCCGAGCGCCCGAGCGCGAGATAACCCAGTCCGACCGTCTCCATGAAATGTAGCCGCTGTTGAATTTCGGGAACGAGACCGGCGGCCACGGTTTGGTGTGTCCCCTTGAATTTGAGCTTCTCGATCATCCGCGCTGTCGCCCTAGCCGAAAGATTCGTGAACTGATCGATGGCGTAGCCTTGTACGCGCACGTGACGCGCCACGGCGTTCAAACGCGAGCCGTGACAACTCGGGCATTCGCGAGCTTCGCCTTCCTGGATCCACTCCGATTCCCGTTCGGCGGCCAACTCGTTTTCCAGAACAGATTCACCATCGCGGCTCGTTCCTGTTTGGAGGTCCTGGTCCCAGATTTCGCCGAACCCGCCGCATTCTTCGCACATGCCATGCGGCGAATTGAACGAAAACAAACGCGGATCGAGTTCCTCAAATGCGCGACCGCAGTTAGGGCAACTCATCTCCGTGCTCACAACAGTGAGGCGATTTTTTGAATCGAGGAGACGCGCCGTACCGCGGCCGATCTCCAGCGCGCGTTGGGCGATATCGCGCACACTGGCGATTCGCCGCCCATCAATCACCCCCACGACCGCGTCGATGGTGTGTTCTTTGAAACGCTCCAGTTTTCGAAAGTGTGCGACCGGAACGAGCTTTCCATCGACATAAAGAGTGTCGAATCTCTGACGTTCCGCCCAGCGCGCGACATCGGTGTGAAAACCTTTGCGCGCTTTTACAAGCGGCGCGAGAACCTTCAGCGGACCGCGTTTCGCAGCCGTCTCGATTTGTTTCACTATTGATTGCACGCTCTGCCTTGCGACAGGCAAATCACAGTCCGGACAAAACTGCGTTCCGGTTTTCGCGAACAAGAGCCTCAGGAAATGGTAAACCTCGGTTACCGT